>Ga0114923_10003767_pt1 | contig 10185 bp, 7 predicted proteins | sample SumtaG_FD_89578 | JGI IMG/M metagenome (GOLD analysis project Ga0114923, IMG submission 89578) | Deep subsurface microbial communities from Indian Ocean to uncover new lineages of life (NeLLi) - Sumatra_00157 metaG | ecosystem: Environmental > Aquatic > Marine > Oceanic > Sediment | place: near...
AGCGATACAATTGTCTTTTGCCAAAAATTATGATAGCATACAAGAGAAAAGCCCTGATTAGTAAGCTTGATCCAAAATTTAGAGTTACTTTTGATAATCAAATTACAGCTCATCCTGCCGAACGGCTGTTTTTTTCTAAGAATGCTATTGAGATTTTGCCAAAGGCAACAATAATGGAACTGAAATACAACAATAGTATTCCTTATTGGTTTCATCAAATTATTCAAAAATATCAACTAAACAGAGAGGCATTTTCCAAGTATTGTCAATCCTTGGAAGCTTGCCAAAACCATTATCGCCATGTTTAATTTTTTATTAGTTAATCAGAATATTGATTTATGGGTAGTTGTTTTTAATATCGCTTTTTCTTTTGTTCTTTCTTTGACCATTACCTATGTTTATCAAAAAACGCACCGAGGATTGTCTTATTCGCAGTCGTTTGTTGTCTCGCTGGTGATTTTATCGGTTTTAGCTGCTGTAATTATGATGGTTATTGGTGGCGTTTTAATTACTGCTGTGGCACTCTTAGGCGCTTTTACAATCATTCGTTTCCGAACGGCAGTTAAAGATACCAAAGATATTACTTTTATTCTTTTTTCTTTAATTATTGGAATGGCTGTCGGGACTAATAATTATTTAATTGGCTTTATTGGGACGATAATGATTTGTGCCATTATTTATTTCTTAGATAAAATTAATTTTGGCTCTATCCATCGCCATGATTATGTTTTAAATTTCTTGCTTAATACGAGAGAAGCTCCATCAGATGTTTATAAATCTATTTTTAAAAAATATTTAAAAAATTACGATTTGCTTAATGTTATTTCTCAAAAAGAAGGAAAAGTTATGGATTTGACTTTTAACCTTAATCTTTTAGCTAATGCTGACCTGAATAGATTCGCCCGAGAGTTAAGCGTTATTTCTGGAATTAAAAAAGTAAGTCTTATCATGGCCAAAAACGATATTGAGTACTAATTAGTATACTTGCCAGATGAAGTATATTTCGTTTTTTTCGGCGATTTGTTTGAATAAGCCCGAACTACTAACTTTATCAAAGAAAGGACCAAAATCGTTCTTTCCGGGCATCCCACTTTTAACATCACTTTTTGCAATATATTTTATATTGTTTTTAATTAATAAGTTCTTTATTTGTAAAGCTGTTAAATCCCTATCATAATCCTTTAAGGCAAACCAAAATTCATTGCTAAAAATATTTATTGCCTGATAATCAGCCCACCAACTATAATAGCCCGATTATCTAGCAACCAAGATATAAAATTCATCCCTCTCTTCAGGATGTGTTTTTTTATCTAAAACTTCCTGCACCCAGCGACTTTCACTCCAAATAGAAGGGACTGGAAAGACGATACCGCCATGTTTGGAATAATAGACCAAGCTCATTAACCAAGAATTTACAAAAAGAGCTAAAAGAATTAAAACAACAATTATCTGCTTAAAATATTTAAATCGTTTTTTAAAAGCAAAAATAATAAATAAAAGCAGTGCCAAAGAAATAAAAGACCAAGTATTGAGCCAGCTTTTATTAGCTACAAACCTTAAATGGAGAATAAACAAGCAATAAAGAAAAATTAAAAATATTTTAATTCCCGTTTTTTTAACGGCAAAATAGACAAGAGGTATCAATCCCAAGAGAACAAAATACCAATATTGATAAAAGAGTCCAAATATTTGACCAAAAAAAGAAAGTTTATCTTCAAACGATGAAATAAAAATACTTGTTGAATCAGTTACTGGTGTTCTTAGTAACCCCCAAAAAGCCAAAAGGACAAAAAAGCCAATTGCTTTTTTTGATTTTAATTTTTCTAAACCCTTGAGACTGTAAATTAAAATTAAACCCAAGAATAAATAATAATATCTGGCGGTAGAATCAGTTGCAGTAAAAAGAAAGGTTTCTTTGACTAAGAAAAAACTAATAAATAAAAATAAATATTCATAATGTTTCTGTTTTAAAAATCCATAAAAAGAAAGTAGCAGATAGGGAAAAGCAGTAAAAAGCATCTTTAGAATATGTGTTATTTTCCCTTGAATTGTCAAAAGATTATCTGGATAAACGGCATAGGCAAAGTATTTCAAAATACTGTCATAGTATCTGCCCTTGAAAATACTATTAAAAGCTGGAAAAAATGGATTATCAAAGAGTAAATAATTTCTGACAAGCCAAAGGATTACTGGTACAGAAAAAACAAATAAATAAGAAAGGAAGATTTTTTTTTTTTTAATTTTGAAGAAGAAGGGGACAAGGAGTAGGGCAAGAAAAAATCCTGATATTTTTGAAACAAAAGCCAAAACAAGACTAACAATAAAGAGAATCAAATATTTTTTCTTTTTCTTGGTTAAATATTTTTCGTAGTAATAAAAGAAGGCAGTTGTAAAAAACAAAACAAGGGATTCTTGAAGTAAATTCCAAGACCCGTAAAATTGAACTAATATGCTTGTTAAAAACAAGAAGGGGAGAAAAAAAAGAAATTTCTTTCCGATGTTTTTTTCTTTTGCCCAATGATAAAGCAAGACCAATGTGGCGCCAGTAAAGAAAATAGGTACCCAAACAGCCAAAAGTTCATTGCATTGTTTAAAGAGAGAGAAGGTAGCAGCAAATAGAAGTGATGGCAGGGGCATCCCGGGATAAGGATACCAAGTCAAGAAACTGGGAATGAATCCGGTTTCAACAGTTTTTTTAGCAGCTGCCAGCCAAACAAGAATAGCATCGCCTGTAAAAAACCCTCTCAAAAGAGCAAAACCAACTGCACTTACTGCCGTCAAAAGGAAAAACCACAAATCTTTTTTTCTAAAGGTGATGGATTTTCTAAGGAAGAAAAGTCCTAAGCCAAGAACGAGTAAAATAATAAAAACAAAAAGTCGGTTGAATAAGCCGAAAAGACCAAGAGATAAAAAACAGACAAAGAGATAATAGAAGGACAGGACAACCGTATCTATGAAGGTCAAATTATCTTTAGATTTTGTTTTTATAATATTCTTCATAATCTTTTTTTCTTGGCGTAGAAAAAATATGGGCTGGTGTATTTTTTTTAATAAAAGATTTTATTTTACCCTTTTCTACCATTTTTAAAAAATTTTCTAATAATTTTGTACTCAATAAAATATTTTTATAACGTAAGAATCTAAAATTGCCCTTAAACTTTTTTTCTTTTGGTTCTAATAAAATTTTTTCTTGTAAAATAATTTTTCCTGTATCTATACCTTCGTCCAAATAATGGATTGTGCTTCCTATTTTATTCCAATCATTGTTCAAGATAGCCCAAAACTCTGATTGACAGCCACGATATTCAGGTATTATGCCTGCATGCCAATTAACTATTATTGCTTTTGTTTTTTTAAAAGCACTAATAATTTCTTTTTTAATAATTCCTGTTCCAATAACGATAATTACTTTGGGCTTTATTTTTCTAATTATTTTAATAATTTTTAAATTGTTAATATTATTTACTTTTATTGTGTGGCAGTTATAATTATTTGTTTTTAGTTTTTTTTCTAAATATTTTTTTGTTTTCTCTTGTTGGCGATGAATATATGGATATTCCAAAATCATTTTTAACCAAGCAAAAAGTCCGATAATAAATCCCTTTTTCCGTGTAAAAATCCTTAGCTTTCTTAGAGCAAATTTTAAATTATTATTTTTTTCTGCAATCACAGAGCAATTATATTTTTTAGCTAAATAATTAACAATAAAATAATTACTAATATTAGGTTTAGTCAAAATAACTATTTTCATAACTTTTTCAGGTTAACATATCAACAGTTGTGTTTCAATAAAAAAAACTGCCAAATTTGACAGTTAAGATGCTTGAAAGTCCTAATTCTACTTATTATTTAGTAAAAAGACCAAGCCTTTTTAAGCCAACGATTATAAGTCCCAAAACACTTATCAATGATCCGACGAGAAGTAGACTGTTTAATTTACTAAGCCAAATACTTGCCACTTGTGTTTGGCTTGGGGCACGAACCATTGAATTTGGTGAAGCGGCAAAATAAATTTCTGTGCCACCATGTCGACTATCATTCCAAACAACAGCATATTTTGACCCACCCCAAGCTACCTGTGAATTCATAGCCTGACCAGAAGCAGCATTAGAAATTTGCCCTTCAGCACTTAATTTATTTCCATCAGCATCAACATTAACAAAATATATTATATCTCCCGACTGATACCAGGTAATTCCATAACCTGAATTTCCTGCGACAATATTAGAATTAGTTGAATATTGACCTCCTGAATTAGAAGTAAGCACAACATCGCTACCTTGCTGGTTTCCGCTCTGGTCTAATTTAGCAAAAAATATTTGTCTAGTGCCACCACTATAACCTGTCCAAGTAACACCATAGCTAGAGCCATTCCAAGCAGCGGAAGAAGCATTAACATCCAAACTAATTTCACTTTCTTTTACTCCTCCAGCATTAAGTTTTGCCAGACGACTTCCCCAAAAGACAGCATACTCTGAACCATTCCAAACAAGAGAAGCTCCAGATGCTGTACTGTTACTGGCTTGTACATCTCCACCCTGTTTAACACCATCAGAATTCAATCTAGCAAAGAAGATTCGTGAAGTTCCCGTTTCAACTCTATTCTCACCCCAAGTAATACCGTATTCAGAACCAGTCCAGACCATAGAAGGACTACTTGGACACATACCGTAATCATCAGAAGTAACCAATACATCATCTCCTATTTTATTACCACTTGAATTTACTCTGGCGAAATATAGATAACAGCCATCAAGATCGTTTTCATCGCTATATCTACTATACTCTGACCAGACAATTCCATATTCACTGCCAGTCCAAACTATATCGCCACTATATGAAATTTTATTGGGATTATTGCTAATTTTAACATCACTGACTATTTTTGTCCCATTTTCGTCTGCTCTGGCGAAATATATCTCTGGTTCTTCGCCGTCTCGATCATCATTCCAAACAATACCATACCCAGAACCATCCCAAATCATTGTAGGAAAGTATTTTTCCCCTGAAGTATTAGTTATCCTAATATTTTCCCAACTTGACATCCTTGGCAAACCAAGAGTAGTAAACGACTGCACATCACTGGTTGCAGTATTATCACTTGCATCAGCAGAAACAACAGTATAATAGTAGGTTGTTTCTGAAGAAAGATTGGAAAGCTGCACTGTATGACTAGTTACTGCATCTGAAAAAGCAATCTCTGTAGAATTCATTGCTGAAGAAGACAGGCCAAAATTAACCTTACCATCTGCTGATTCATCTGTAGTCCAGGTAACTATAGTTGAACTAGCCGTAGTAGCTGATGTTTGAATATTAGAAATAACTGGAGGAGTGTCTATATCTGGAGTTGTTGTAGCTGACGTCGCTGGTACAGCAGGTACGGCAGGTGTAGCCGGAGTGGTTACTCCCCCTCCGCTACCTGGCGTGGCAGGAACCGCTGGAGTGGCAGGTATAGCGGGTATAGCTGGAATTGTGGTTGTAGTAGTCGCTGGTGTAGTCGTTGCAGAATCAATAATTATTTCAGTACTCGTGCTAATTGAAACACTTGAGATGTCTCCAGCTATAACAGAAGAAGCTGTTATAGTTTCTCCGCTCTGATAGCTATTTATATCTGTGCTATTAATAATATGAATTTCATCCCAATTAAAATTATGTCTATAAAATGATTCTGAAGAATCAATCCAAAGTTTTTCTCCGTTCTCAATTAAATATACCTTAGGATTACCTACTTCTCTTACTAAACGATTTTCAGGATAATTTTCTATTTCTACATTAGTAATAGGAGCAATATCGCTCCACTTAAAACCATAGGAATCAAAAACATCTGGATCTTTAATATGTCGTTTGTAGCCATTATCATTTAGAGCATAAACTTCAATACTTCCTTCTACTCTAACTAAATTATTCATTAGTAATTTCTCTACTGCCTTGCTATCAAGTACTTTAATATCATTCCATTCAAATTCATAGGAATCAAAAACATCTATATTCTTAATCCAACGTTTCTTGTTATCAAAAACTGTATAAATCCTATAATCATCTTTAGCGCGAATAAGTGTACCATCAGGATAAGAAGTTTGAGCTGCTGACGAAATATATGAGTGTGTGTAAAATGCTACTGGTAAAATCAGTAATAACAACAATAACAATGCTAATTCTTTGAACGCGTTTTTCATGTGTTAATTTTAGCACTTATTGGGTTGATTCGGAAAGTGGATAACGAAAAACCGCCTACTTGACGATTTTGTATTGCCCCTCGGCTGGCATCTCGGGACAATGATTTTTTATCCAAATCAAGAGATTTGGATAAAATCTATCGGCTCCCCCAGTCCGGGGCTATGTCTTTTTGCATACCACAATCAATGCTTGTCTATAAAACAAGGTTTTGCGGATAGGCAAAAGGGTATGTAAGTTGCCGTAATAATAATCCAAAGATGCTATTTTGAATCGGTGATTTTTTAAAATTTGTTTAAGAGTGTATTTGTTATGCAAGCCCGTTTGAAATAGACTTGGACGAAAGAAAATAGATGGCCATCTGGCATTAGACATAGTTAGAATTAATCTCCCGTCGTTTTTTAGATGTTTCCTAATATTATCTAAAAATAATCCTTGATTATCGGTTTGGATTAAAACATCACCGCCAACAATAATATCAAATTTTTTTTGGAAATTATAGGTTTCCATATTTCCTTGAACTATTGCTGGGTCATTTGATAGTCTGGTATCAATGCCAGTTAATTGTTTAGCATATCGTTTTAAAAGATTCCAAAAAATATATTCGCTTTTTTCTCCAACACTTCCTATATCCAAAACATCTTTGTTTCTTATTAGTGGTAATATAATTTTTTCTCTAGTCATAGTTTTGTTTTTATATCTTTTTTATTTTGGTCTTTACTAAAACTAAAAATCCAGACCAATAAGCTCTTAGAGCACGAAAAGAATTTATTTGCCTCAAAAACTTAAAAAAAGTTTTCGGTCTTAAATAAAAACTAACCACTGCCTGTTTTTGCAATTTTTTTAATTCTTGAGCCGTTCTGTTTTCTGGAATAAAGGGAATGTCTTTTCCAGACCAACCACCCCAAGTATTATATGCGTCCCAATCAAAATGACGTATTTTGTTTTGGTTCTTTAAATTTTCAAACAAGGGTGTGCCTGGATAGGGGATAGTTACCGTAAACTGCGCCCAAAGAGGGTCAAGTTTTTTGGCAAAATTTATTGTTTGCCAACTTTCCTCAATTGTTTCCGAAGGAAGCCCCAGCATAAAAAATCCTCTAATAACAATACCTGTTTTCTTTGTAATTTTAAAAATATTTTCTATTTGCTTTAAGGTGATATTTTTATCAACAATATTTAAAAGTTTTTTTACGCCACTTTCTACTCCATAGCTTATTTCCCAACATCCTGCTCTTTTCATTGCTTTTAAAGATTCCTTATCTACTGTATCAACTCTGCTTTCACAAGTCCATTTGATTTTTTTATTTAAACCGCTTTTAATTAGACCACGGCACAAAGACACTAAAAAATCCTTATTTGCTGTTAAAGTATCTGCTTCAAAATTTACTTGATTTATTTGGTAGTTATCTATTAAGTCTTTTAACTCACCAAGAATTCTTTCAACTGAATGATGACGAAAGCTCCTTCCAAAGGGATGAGAACAAAAAGAACAGTTAAAGGGGCATCCTCGAGCAAGAATCATAGTCGGACAATAACCAGCGCTTTCAACACGGGAAATAGTTAATTGATAACGGTCCATAGGCAAAAGATGTCTCGCTGGTGGAGGAAACTCGTCCAAGTTTTTTTCAAAATCTTGTTTGTCAGTAAAGGCGATTTCATTATTTTGTTTTCTATAAGCCAAGCCATTAACTTGGCTGATGTTTTTGTTTTGCGATAAATGATTTGCCAAGTTTACGATAGTATTTTCTCCTTCGCCAATACAGATATAGTCTACGCTACTTATATCCAAAAGCGTTTCCTTTGGCAAAGCTGTGGCATGTGCTCCACCAAGAATAATTTTTGTTTTAGGCAATGCTTGCTTTAATAAAATCGCAGTTTTTTTAACGGCACTATACATAGGAGTCAGAATAGTTAAGCCAATTAAATCAGGATTTTCATTAGATACTCTTTGGACAGTTTCTTTGATAGACAGATCTAAAGCAATACTGTCAAGAATAGAAACATCGTGATTATGCTTTTCCAAATTTGCGGCTAAATAAGCCAAGCCTAAGGGCTCGGAAGTTGCTCCGAATTTTTTTAATTCGCGACCATATCTTTCTTCTTTGAATGAAGATGGATTGATTAAAACAATTTTTATTTTCTTATTCATAATATATATTAAGATATTTTTTAGCGATTTTTTGCCAATCCATTTTTTTTGCTTGTTTTCTACCATTTTGCGACATTTTTTTAGTCAGCTTTTTATCGTCCAAAATTTTTAAAATTTTGTTAGTAATATCATATACATTATCTTGTTCTGCCAAAAAGCCAGTAGAATTGTCTTTAATGGCATCTTCTGCTCCACAATTTTTTGTTCCGACAACTGGAATTCCGCAAGCACCAGCTTCTAAATAAACTTGACCAAATCCTTCAAATTTACCCTCTTTGACATTAGTTGGTGTGAGTAGAAATAAATCTGATTGATAGTATTTTTCAATTAATTCTTTTTCAGAAAGTCCTTCCAAAAAAATAATATTATTTTCTATCTGATACTTTTTGGCCAAATTTTTAAGATACTTTAAGTAAGAAGTATTTTTTTGATTGCCAACAATAATATATTTTAAATTAGGATATTTTTCTTTTACTTTGACTATGGCTAAAATAGAAATATGATAGCCCTTACGAAATATTAAAATGCCTACTCCCAGTATTGTTTTTTTATTAGAACCTTTCTTTCTTTCTATTTTCTTTCTTTGGAATTTTGAATAATCAACACCATTATTAATAACTACGGTATTTTTTAATGATATTTCTTCCAAAACTTTTTTTTGAGTAAAATGGCTAACGCAGATTAATTTTTTAGCCATTTGATATGTTTTTTTGTAAATTAATTTTGAATAAAATTTTCTAAAAGGATAAACAGCATAAGTTCCGTGCAAGGTGACAAAAAATGGCTTTTTTTTACTAACCAAATAAGCAATCGGGCTATATGGCTCAATCAAGCTGTGAACAACATCTGCAGATTCAATAAGTTTTTTAATCTTTTTATAATTTTTAAGCAAAGAAAAAATCTTTTTTGTTCGTTTGGCAAACAAGGGTGGCAAAATTTTATATTTTTTTATCTTGGGCAAAAGATTCTTTTGACTATCTTTTGAAAGTAAAACAAAACAATCTTTATTCTTTTTTGTAATTTCTTTTAGAAGACTGATTGAGTATCTTCCCCAGCCGTCTTTAAAAGATAATTCATTGGCTAAAAAGCAAATTCTCATAATTATAAAGTTTATATAGGTCTTTGAAATTAATAAATTCAACGCTTCTATTATGCTTTTCAGCTAAACTGATTAATTTTTTTAAATTTCTATAAATATTATTTTGTTTGTAAAGATATTTTGCTTCCCAATTTTTTACATTATCGGGCAGGAGTTCGTCGCTATGAAGGTAGGTGACTAAATATTTTAAATTTTTTTGAGAAAGAACATCATTTAAGAAAAAAGTATAAAGTAGCGGATTAATAGTAATGCTTAAAAAAACGTGTTCAATATTGAAATCACTTAATTCTTTTGTTTTTTTAAAGTTTTCAATTCGTCTTATAAAATTCAAAACTTTGTTATTAGATGTATTGACTGGAACTTCCAGTATTTGATTTTGCCCAGAACTGTCTATTGATTGATAATTACTTCGGCTTGGGATATAAATACGATTATTTTCTACTTGATGATAGTCAAATTTATTACAAAAACCAGTTGATTTTGCCATCTTTGCCATAGCTGAATAATCTATTTTGATACCCAAATCATTATATAGATTCATTGTAAAAGTATTCTGAAAGCACCAGCCAGCATGCAGAGTTGTAATGTTATACTGTTTTATCGCTTCATATGATTTGCAGATATTTTCTTTTAGCCAATTTTGGTCTTCCATTTCTTGTGTCCAGGAACCATTCTTAAATCGCCAGTGATGATTGTGCCAAGCAAGTTCGTCTTTTGAATTAAAATTTTTTCGCAAGTACTTCTCAAATAATTTAAAGCAGTA
>Ga0114923_10003768_pt1 | contig 10183 bp, 11 predicted proteins | sample SumtaG_FD_89578 | JGI IMG/M metagenome (GOLD analysis project Ga0114923, IMG submission 89578) | Deep subsurface microbial communities from Indian Ocean to uncover new lineages of life (NeLLi) - Sumatra_00157 metaG | ecosystem: Environmental > Aquatic > Marine > Oceanic > Sediment | place: near...
CACATTGGTGCGTTTTTGATTGAGATGAAATGTCCTTTTTGTGATAAAGATGATTTGTCAGTATTAGAATCTAGAGATAGTGAGGATAATGAAGTGGTAAGAAGAAGAAGAGAATGCAGTAAATGTAAAAAAAGATTTACTACTTATGAGCGGATAGAAGGTTCTCAGTTATTGGTGATAAAAAAAGAAGGAAAGAAAGAGATTTTTGATAAAGAGAAAATAAGAAAGGGAATAGTGAGAGCTTGTGAAAAGCGGCCGATTGATATTGAGGCGATAGAAAAAATTGTAGATCAAGTAGAGAAAGAAATGATGAAGAAGAAAAAAAATGAGGTAGCTAGTCGGATAATTGGTAATGCAGTTTTAAGAAGATTGAAGCAGATTGATAAAGTGGCTTATGTAAGATTTGCTAGTGTATATTTAGATTTTGATGATATTGAAGATTTTGCAGTGTTAGTAAAAGAAATTGGATTTTAAATATGCCTAGAGCTAAAACAAAAACCGATATTAAAAAAATAAAAAAACGTGATGGGAGAATTGTTCCCTTCGAAATAAGCAAAATTGAGAGAGCTATTTTGCTGGCTGCTAAAGCTGCCGGCGGGAAAAATAAAATGAGGGCTAAATATTTGGCTGGATTGGTAGTTAAAGAATTGGAAGTAAGATTTAATAAAACAATTATTCCTGAAGTTGAACAAGTTCAGGATTTGGTTGGAAAAATGCTTTTAGAAAGAGGACATGAAAAAACTCATCAAGCGCATATGTTGTATCGTGATTTACATTCAAAACTTCGTGATATTACTTCTTTGGTTGATTCTGATGAGTTGATTCAGAAGTATCTTGATAAAGCCAGTTGGCTGGTTAAGGAAAATGCTAATATGACTTACTCGCTTCAAGGTTTGAATAATCATGTGGCTTCGATTATTTCTTCTAATTTCTGGCTTAATAAAATTTATCCCCGTAAAGTACGTAAGGCCCATCTTTATGGCGATATTCATATTCATGATTTAGCTTTAGTGTCAGCTTATTGCTGCGGATGGGATTTAAAAGACTTATTGATTAAAGGTTTTGGAGGAGTGTCTGGAAAAGTTAATTCTGCCCCGCCAAAGCATTTTTCTACTGCTTTAGGCCAGTTGGTTAACTTTTTTTATACTCTTCAGGGTGAAGTGGCTGGGGCGGTAGCCATAGCCAGTTTTGACACCTATTTAGCTCCCTTTATTAGAATTGATAATTTGTCTTATAAAGAAGTTAAACAGAAAATGCAGGAGTTTGTTTATAATATGAATGTGCCTACGAGAGTTGGGTTTCAAAGTCCTTTTACTAATGTTACTTTGGATTTAGTGCCTTCAAAAATGGTTGGTGAGGAAGTAGTGATTATTGGAGGTAAGCCGATTAAAGCTCAATATAAGGATTTTCAAAAAGAGATGGATATGTTTAATAAAGCTTTTGCTGAGGTGATGCTTGAGGGAGATGCTCAAGGGAGAGTGTTTACTTTCCCGATTCCAACTTATTCAGTAGTTAAAGATTTTAATTGGGATAATCCAGTTTTAGAACCGATTTTTGAGATGACTAGGAAATATGGTATTCCTTATTGGGCTAATTACGTTAATTCAGATATGAAACCGGAAGACAGCCGGAGTATGTGCTGCAGGCTTAAATTAGACAACAGAGTGTTGCGTAAAAGAGGGGGTTTGTTTGCGGCAAATCCTTTAACGGGCAGCATCGGAGTGGTGACGATTAATCTGCCGCGGATTGGTTATTTGGCTGGGACCAAGAAAGAATTTTTCCAGAAGTTGAGTAAGACAATGAGAATTTGCAGGGATTCTTTATTGATTAAAAGAAAAACAATTGAAGAGTTTACTGAAAAAGGTCTATATCCTTATTGTCATTATTATTTATCTGATGTAAAAAAACGCATGAATCAGTATTGGTCTAATCATTTTAACACGATTGGAATTGTGGGAATGAATGAGGCCTTAGAAAACCTTTTAGGTAAAAGTATTAGAGATGATGAAGGGAAAGCTTTTGCTTTAGAGGTGATGAATTTTATGAGAAAAAGAATTTTACAATATCAAAAGTCAACTGGGCAAATGTTTAATCTAGAGGCTACGCCGGCTGAGGGAACTTCTTATCGTTTTGCCAAAATTGATAAAAAGAAAAATCCGGATATTCTGGTAGCTAATGAAAAAGACTTAGGTAAAAATGGCATTGAGCCGTTTTATACTAATTCTACTCATTTGCCGGTAGATAGCACTGATGATATTTTTGAGGCTTTGGATCATCAGGATGAGTTGCAGTCTCGATATAATGGGGGAACGGTTTTGCATGGATTTTTAGGAGAAAGTTTAAATGACACAGCAACAGTTAAGAGGTTGATAAAAAAAATCTCTAATAATTATAGCCTGCCTTATTTTACTTTAACGCCGACTTTCAGTATTTGCCCTGTTCATGGTTATTTAAAAGGCGAACATAAATTTTGCCCTAAATGTGATGAGAAAATTGGTTATGTTTCTAAAGATTGAGAAAGGAGGTGAATGATGAAAAAAACTAAAAAAAAACAAAGGACTCTTTGTGAGGTTTATTCTCGCGTAGTTGGTTATTTACGGCCGGTGAGTCAATGGAATCCGGGAAAAGAGTCAGAATTCTATAAACGAAAGACCTATAATAGACTTACAGCAAAATAAGTTATTGTTACTTTTTTATTCTTTTGCTTATTTTCTTTGTTATTTACTAACTCAAGTAGCATAACTACTATCGTTATTAAAAGCCTTGAAAAGCAACCAAAATATTTAAAAAATTATCTAATTCGTTATTTCACCATAAGTCTAGCAAGTTAAAATTTATGCTTTTAGGGGGTTTGCAAAAAACAACTTTAATTGATTTTCCCGGTAGAGTGGCCTGTACAGTTTTTACTATTGGGTGTAATTTTCGTTGCCCTTTTTGTCATAATAAGGACTTAGTGAGTTTAAAAAATTTTAAAAAAGCTAAACTTGAGATAATCTCAGAAGATTATTTTTTCGAGTTTTTAGAAAAAAGAAAAAAGATTTTAGATGGAGTTTGTATTACTGGAGGGGAGCCAACTATTTGGATAGATTTGCCTGATTTTTGTGAAAAAATAAAAGATTTAGGATTTGAGGTTAAGCTAGACACTAATGGCAGTAATCCTAAAATGCTTAAAGAATTGATTAAAAAAAAGATAGTTGATTTTGTGGCAATGGATATTAAGGCTGTTTTTGAAGATTATTCAAAAGAGATTAAGGTTAAGTTTCCGGCGCCAATAGAATCTATTAAGTTGATTTTGCAGTCAGGATTAGAATATGAGTTTAGAACTACAGTTGTTCCTGGAATTCATGATAAAAAAAATCTGGTTTGTTTAGCTAAGCAGCTAAAAAAACTAAAAACTGATTTTAAATGGGTATTGCAGCAGTTTCAGCCTAAAAACTGTTTAGATCCGGCTTTTTTAAAAATAAAGCCTTATAATTCTAGAGAAATGGAGACTATTTTAACTGATGTTTGTAAATGGCTTCCTAAGACAAAAATAAGAGGAATGTAGAGATATGAAGATATATTTAGCGTCAGAGTCTCCGAGAAGAATTGAGTTATTAAATTGGATGGGATTTGCTTTTAAAATAGTTGGACATAGAGTAGATGAGAGTCAGGTGAAAGTAGAGAAAGGAGAAGATTTGGTGACAGAGCTTTCAATGCTTAAAGCAAGCAATCCAGTTAAAAAAGTTAAAGGATTGGTGATTGGATCAGATTTGACGGTTGAGTTTGAAGGCAGGCAGATTGGGAAACCGAAAGACGAGAGTGAAGCAAATCAAATGCTTAAGAATTTAAGCGGTAAAACTCATTCGGTTTGGTGCGGGGTGGCAGTGGTAGATTCTAAAAATAGTGAAGGAAGATTAAGTGTGTGTAAAACTAAAGTTAAGATGAAAGCTTATGATGACAAAATAATTTCTAGATATATTAAAAAGTTTGAGTTAATGGATAAAGGAGGAGCGTATAGTATTAGATATAAATTACCTGGTTATGGTAGTTTGGTTGAAAAGATAGATGGTTCGTTTACTAATGTATTAGGGTTTCCGCTTCATTATGTTGAGAATTTATTAAAAGAATTTGATGTAAAGATTAAAAAAGACTGGAGAAAAATTTGTAAAAAGGAATTTGGTTATGAGTATTAAAGGCATGGTGTATGTGTTTACTGGTGAAGAGAAAGGAAAGACTTCGGCGGCGCTAGCGGATGAAATTAATAATGTGATTAAGGGTTTGGATTATTAGGTTAAATAAGCTGGAATAATATAGGTTTTTTTGGCAAAACTAAATTTTGCAGTGCTCATGCGTTTACACGTAGATAGTGCATATGATTGCGCGCTTAAAATTTGTTTTGTCTATGTTATGATTAATTTATGACTGCTCAAGATGACAATCAGGAGAAAAAAAAGCAAAAGCAAGCAAGAAAGAGTGGAGTTAGTGGGGGAATAGAAAGAGAAAGAACACCAATAACTGAATATACCAGAAAAGTTGATTTAGAGCCTGAAGTGGAAGGATGGCTGGAAAAAGTTGAAAAAGAAAGTGCACAACTGGGAACACCGGTTCAAGATGATACTGGTAAAACAATAGTTGATGATGCTCAAAAACAAGATGATTTTAAAGTTGTATTGCCAATGACTAAAGATGAGGTAGAAAAAGGTTTGCATCATAAAGTGATGGATAGTATTAGGTGGTTGGCAGAATGGTGTATTAGAATGGTTAAGATATTTGGAAATAAAGTAAGATATAAAAGATAATATATGGACCCAGTGACTTTATTATTAGATCAAGTTAAATATTTAGTATTAATAATATTTTTAATGGGTGCAGGAACAGTGGGATTAGTAGGATTGGGATATATTTTATTGCATTTTTGGAAATTTAGAGATAGAGAAAAGAGATCATTAGATTTTGTTTTATTACAAATAGCAGTACCTAGAGATAATGAAATTAAAATTGATACAGCAGAACAAATGTTTTCTTCGCTGTTTAGTATTAAAAAAAGCGGGGGATTGTTTGGTTTTTTAAAGTCTCAAGAGCATTTGTCATTTGAAATAGTGGCGAAAAAAGAAGATATTAAATTTTATGTCTCAGTGCCGAGCAAATTAAAAGATTTAGTGGAAAAACAAATTCATGGAGCATATCCAGGAGCAGAAGTTAAAGAAATAGATGAATACAATATATTTTCTGATAAAGGTAAAGTGGCTTTTGCGTCTTTGAAATTAACAGGAGCGGTTTACAATCCAATTAATGTTTATAAAGATTTAGCAGTAGATCCTTTAAATACAATTACAGCGGCAATGGCTAAAATGGGGGAAGGTGAAGGAGTGGCCTTGCAGATAATAATTACACCAGCTGATAAAAAATGGCAAAAAGCAGGCAGGGCATATATTTCAAAAACTAAGAAAACTGAAGCTGATCCGGAAACAGCTAAATATAGTGTTGACCCTAAGGTTTATGAGGCGATTGAAAATAAATGCAGCAAGGTAGGATTTAATTCAACAGTGAGAGTGGTGGTGTCATCGGCAACTAAAGAAGGAGCAGAGGCTCATTTATCAAATATTGTGTCGGCTTTTTCTCAATTTAATTCAGATGGCAATGGTTTTTCTAAAAAGAAGATGAGATTAAAGAAACTATTTATGATTGATTTTATCTATCGCTATCAGCCTTTGTTTGGAAATAAAAATATATTGTCAATAGAAGAATTGGCAACAATTTATCACTTTCCTAATAAAAGCGTAGAAACTCCTCATATTTATTGGTTGAGATCTAAAAAAGCTCCTGCGCCGGCAATAATACCTAAAAGTGGATTGTATTTAGGTAAAAGCTCTTATAGGGGAATTACCAGGCCGGTATATATTGGTGATGATGATCGTTTACGACATATGTATATTATTGGTAAAACAGGCGTAGGAAAATCAGAGTTGTTAACAGATTTGATTATGCAGGATATTAAAGCCGGCAGGGGAGTATGTTTAATTGATCCTCATGATACAGTAGAAAAAATTGTAGAAATGATTCCAGCGGAAAGAGCTGAGGATGTGATTTATTTTAGCCCGGGAGATACAGATAGACCAATGGGATTAAATATGCTGGAAGCGAATACCGAGGATGAGAAGCATTTTGTGGTAACTAGCATTGTAGGATTGATGTATAAGCTTTATGATCCGCATAAAACCGGAATTATTGGTCCAAGATTTGAGCATGCGATTAGAAATGCAATGTTAACAGTGATGGAGGCAATGCCTAATAAGGGGACGTTTATTGAAGTAGTGCAGGTGTTGCAAAGAGCTTCGTTTGTGCAAGAATTGCTTCCCAGAGTTAAGGATCCGGTGGTAAGACGATATTGGACGGATCAGATTGCTCAAACTTCTGATTTTCATAAATCTGAAGTGTTGGATTATATTGTATCCAAATTCGGCAGATTTGTGACTAATAAAATGATAAGAAATATTATTGGTCAAAGTGAGAGTGCTTTTGATTTTAGAAAAGTAATGGATGAAGGAAAAATACTATTGATTAATTTAGCTAAGGGAAGAATTGGGGAAGAAAACAGTAACTTTTTAGGGTTGATTTTAGTGCCTAAATTATTGATTGCGGCAATGAGTAGGCAAGATACCCCAGAAGAGCAAAGAAGACCATTTTATTTATATGTAGATGAGTTTCAGAATTTTGCTACGCCTGATTTTGCTCAGATTTTATCAGAGGCAAGAAAATACAGATTAGCATTAACAGTGGCTAATCAATTTATTGGACAAATGGAGGAAGAAGTGAAAAATGCTATTTTTGGCAATGTGGGAACTTTAATGACATTTAGAGTGGGAGTAACAGATGCTAATTATTTACAGCATGAATTTCAACCAACTTTTTCAGAGACAGATTTAGTAAATGTAGAAAGATTTAATGTGTTTGTTAAAACATTAGTTGATAATGAACCAACAATTCCTTTTTCTATGGATTTGGTTAAGGATATGAAGGTAGTAGCAAAATCAAGAAGTAAAAAAATGGGAGAGATGGTGAAGCAATTATCTAGATTAAAATTTGGTAGGGATAGGAATGTGGTGGAAGCAGAGATTAATCAGAGGGCAAAGTTATAGGGGTGTGGTAAAATATATAAATTGATTTAGGCCGATAGCTCAGTTGGTTAGAGCGCCAAGCTTATACCTTGGTGGTCGCTGGTTCGAGTCCAGCTCGGCCTACAATTGGAAGTTAAGCAAAAGTTTAAAGTTCTTGGAGAGTGGTTGGAGGAGAAGACTTCTTTTTTACAATTTCAAGATATTTTTCAGTAGTAGATAGTCTTTTGTGGCCAACTAGTTGAGAAATGAGAGTGAGAGGAGTGCCTGATTGAAGTTGATGGGCAATGAATGTGTGTCTTAAATCATTAACTTTAGCATTTTTAATATCAGCTAATTTGAAATATCTGTCAATAGCAGTTCTTATATTTCTAATAAGAAAAGGCTTGCCGTTTTTAGTAATAAATACATTTTTATTTTTGGTTTTAGGGCGGATTTTAAAATAATCAGTTAAAACTTGTTGAGCGGCTTTATTCAAGGGCACTTGGCGGTCAGAGTGTGATTCATAAGGTTGAACAGTTAATTTGTCATTATCAATATCTTCAAGTTGTAAATTGGCTAATTCGCCAATACGAATACCTGTTTGTAAAAGTAATTCTACAATGGCATAAATGCGAATATCAGTACGACAGGCATCGCGAAGAGCACGGTATTCCATTTTTGTTAGTATGCGTGGAGGTTTAATTTCATATTTAGGGTGAGCAACAGAGGCGGCAGGGCTGGTTTTAATAGATCCTTGAAAAACAAGAAAACGGCAGAAAGTTTTAATAGAATTCAATTTTCTGGAGACTGATTTAGGAGTATAGTTTTGTTTTGTTAGGTTAGTTTTGAAATCTTCAATATGTTGATTAGTTAATTGAGAAGGATTAAGGATTTTTTGTTTTTTAATAAATTGAATAAGTTGGTCAACATCTTTAGTATATGCTAGGATAGTGGCGGTAGATCTGTTTTTCTTTTTAAGATCAGCAACAAATTGTTGATGAGAGGCAGACAAGGTAAAATTATCTGATGACATAATTAGTTGTTTTTAAAAGATGGCTTATAATAGCAATTGAAAGGATAGGTGTCAATGAAGAAGAAGAGGCTTCTAGCTTATCTTATTATGCTTGTAAGTTTATTTATTTCAGTTAAGTTGATAAAGGATATTTATAAACTGTGGCATGTAGAAGATAGGTTATTGGGAGCAGATAAAGAATTATTGACAGCAAAAGAAGAACAATTAGAATTAAAACAGCAGTTAGGAAAAATAGAGAGTGATCAATGGTGGGAAAAGCAAGTAAGAGATAAATTAATGATGGCGAGACTTAATGAAGAAATAGTGATAATACCTGAAGAAGTGTTAAATACAGAAGATGTCGATAAGATAGAAAAAGGAAGTATGAAAGAGAGTAAAAAAGTATGGGAGAAATGGCTTAGTTTGTTTGTATATTAGTTGAGGAAAGAGAATGATATAATGAAAATATGAATTTGTGGGAAGATTTAATTACTAGATATGTAAAGCGGAAAGAATTTTTATTGAGAGATGTTCCTGTAAAAAAAGGGGAGAGGTTATTGTTATCAAGGCCGTTTATTACGGTATCTAGAGAGGCTGGCAGTGGAGGAAAGCTAATTGCTAAAAAAGTAGCTAAAGCTTTGAAGTATGAATTTTATAATAAGAAATTAATTGAATTAACAGCCAAGAAAGCAAAAAAAAGAGAACAGTTAATTTCCTCGTTAGATGAAAAAGAAAGAGGGCTGGTGGATGACCTGGTTCATTCTTTGTTAAATCCTAATTATGTTTCAGAGCAGACCTATATAAAAAATTTATGTGAAGTGATATTGTCAGTAGCCAGAAGAGGAAATTGTGTTATTTTAGGAAGAGGTTCTAATTTTATTACTCAAGATCATGGTGGTTTGCATATAAGAATAGTAGCGCCATTTTTAGTACGAGCAGGAAACACAGCTCAATATGAGAAAAGAACTATTTATAACGCCAGGGAGAGAGTGAGAAAGTTTGATAAAGGAAGAAAAGAATTTGTTAAGCAGTATTTTGGAAAAAATCCATCGAATGCTAATTATTATGATTTAGTACTTAATTCTACTTATTTAACAATAGAGCAGGCGAGGGATATAATAGTGGCTGCTTTTAAGAAGAAATTTCCTGATTGGATAAAATATAGATTAATAGAAAAGAAAAAATAGTTTTTCCTTGAGGATTTGAGTTTATCTGATAGAATACTTGTAGTTCTTTAACATAGCGGGTGGGAGGTAAGTATCTCGTGAGGCTCATAATCTCACTTAATCTGGGAGCGTTACCCAGAACCCGCTACAAAATGGCAGGGTAGCTCAGTTGGTTAGAGCACTCGAATCATAATCGAGGGGTCGGGAGTTCGAGTCTCCCCTCTGCTACTTTTTTGTTTTTAAAGGTATTTTGGAAAGTTGAATAAGTTTTTGTTTATTATCATTAGGAGAAGTTTTGTTTTTAATTGTTTTATTGCATTTTAAGCATTGATGATAAATATTGTATTTTCCTGATTTTTTTTCTAAGCCAATAGGTTTCATTAAACCTTTGCAGGTTGAATTACGGTCGCCAGGAGTTTTATTGTCGATGTGTTTGGAATAAAGGCAATGAGGGCAGTGGTTGGTGTAGCCAGTACCAATTGTTTTAGTTTGGCAGTGGTCACAGATAAAGTTTTCTTTTACTTTAATGAAGTGTTTTGGCATAAATTTGACAAATTTTAGCTTAGTGGTAGAATATCACAAGTTGAAAATTAAATTAAAGACATTGATTGAACTGGTTGGAGTTCATGAGTCGGAAGAAGGAAATGTCTTCCCGCAAGTCAAGCGTTATCATATGACAGTCTGAAATCGCTGAAAAGCATGAGTCAGATAATAAGCTTAATATTGTAAAATATTAAGGAAACAAGGTGGCAACGTCTGAGAGGGCCCTTGCAAAATCATTATTAGTAGTGGTTTTACAAGGGCTTTTTTTGTTGTCAAAGGCGCGTAGCTTAATAGGAAGAGCACTCGACTCCAAATCGAGAGGAAGAGGTTCGAATCCTTTCGTGCCTGCATATGAATATGAATATAAAAAATAAACCAATTGG
>Ga0114923_10003769_pt1 | contig 10183 bp, 15 predicted proteins | sample SumtaG_FD_89578 | JGI IMG/M metagenome (GOLD analysis project Ga0114923, IMG submission 89578) | Deep subsurface microbial communities from Indian Ocean to uncover new lineages of life (NeLLi) - Sumatra_00157 metaG | ecosystem: Environmental > Aquatic > Marine > Oceanic > Sediment | place: near...
ATCCGCTAGCTACGATCGGATTGCCCTAATACGGATCGACTCAGACGACATGTTGGCTTCGGATGCGTTGACCAGGGCTATGCGACATTTACCTACTGGGAAAGCCATACAGTTCAGAAATGGCATCTGGTGGCACATTGCGAAGGGGACAACCGGGCGAGACTGGCGACAGTCTCCGCCGTTCATGGGCGTTTGCCTGTGGCGTGAGGACGTCAACGTCGTTAGCAACTTTGGTATGGGCGGTCATGTGCAGTTCAAGAAGCGGGCAAAGCCGAAGATGCTAGGCCCGAATTTAACGTGCATGACCATACATGACTATAACGTGCTGCAGCGTGGCGGTAAGGGGCAGCGGCGGCCGCCGCAGACAACGTTGCCGAGGTTCGGCGTGAGCGCCCAGACCTGGCAATCGAGACAGCTGGACATACCGGAAAGGGTCTCAACAGGTTGACGTTGCAATGCACATGTTTGTCTATACGCGTTTCGCAATGCCGATGTGTGACGAGCAGGAGATGGCGTTGTGGAAGGACCAAGAATGGGTGCATCAGCGTGTGCATATCTACAAGCAGTTGACGCTGCACTCGTTACGCAGACAGACCGACAGCGACTTTACCATCATTTTCGACTGCTGTGAGGAGTCACGGCCGACTGTTACGCCGTATGTTGACGGACTGCAGGCCGCTGGCGTCAACGTGGTGTTCGACGGCGGTAAGGCGCTGATTGCCAGCGTGCCGGACCGCCATCACGAGCTGGCTATGCTACGTATCGACTCGGACGACATGTATGCAGCACCTGCGGTACAGACGGCCAAGCGGTGTTTAGTACTACGTCGGGCTATGCTGTTCGTCGGTGGTTTTTGGTGGCATATTCGTAAGCGGCGGGTGCGGCAATGGATCAAGCCATCGCCGCCGTTCTACGCTGTGCGTCGCCGCCGTTGCGAGATTCAAGTCGTCGACGACTTTATCGGCGAGCGGTTGGCTCGGCGTGGCCGTCTGCAAGGCCATTCGCTGTTTCGCCGTGAGTTTCGTCCTGTCTGTGCTCCGGGTATGTTCTGCGTGTGTCAGCATGGGTATAATCAGCGTGGCGGGCACGGGTACGGCAACCGGCGATTTTCTCCAAGAATGGTGCTTCCACATTTCGGCGTGGACAGGCAGATCTGGGAGTCGAAACAGCTGGACATACCGGAAAGGGTCTCAGCATGAAGACGGCGATCATCTATCTCAGCCAGGCACGCCGTATGGCGTTGCTCATGCGGAGCCTGCGATTGCTGCAGCAGAACTACCTGGACAAGTTTCCGCACGACGTCATCATGTTTCACGAGGGCGATTTTCTGCCGCCACATCAGCAGATGCTCCAGGATCTTTGCCCGAGCCTTACCTTCCGTGAGGTCAATATCCGCCCGCCGTCGCATATCGATCAGAGCCGGCATCGGCAATGGCTGATGATCACCAGGTTCGGTGTAGGCTACCGCAACATGTGTCGGTTCTTCGCCATGGGTCTGTATCCGCTGATCCAGCACCTCGACTATTACATGCGGCTGGACGACGATTCATTCATCCTGTCGCAGATGACCGAGGATCCGTTCCAGAACATGGCCGACGAGAACCGACTATACGGCTGGCGGTGTGTTCGGCCGGAGAGGGCCGCCGTGGATGGGCTGGTGAAGTGTCTGCGTACTCACGATCCTTCTGCCACGTTCAAGTGGGAGAAGAAGATCTTCTACAACAACTTCCATATCGCCAAGCCGCAGCTTTGGATTTCCCCGCCGTTCAAGGGAGCCCTGGAGGCCATCGACAAGGCGGGCGGCATCTATACCCGCCGGTGGGGCGACGCACCGATCCAGACGCTGCTGGTGAAAGCGTATGTCCCTGAGGCACAGCGCCACTGCTTCACGGGCTTCAAGTATAGCCACGGGAGGCACACATGGCCGGTCGGAAAGTAGTTCTCGTCAGCGGCACGTACGACGTGCTTCATGCGGGCCACATCCGCTTCTTTAAGGACGCCAGGAAGCTCGGGGACGAGCTGGTCGTCGTGATTCCGACGGACGAGGTTGCCCGGAAGATGAAGCAGCGGATGCCCTATCTCTCGGCAGCTCACAAGGCCGCGGTCATCAGCGAGCTGCGGGCCGTCGACAGGGTGATGATCGGCGGCGACATGCCACCCGAACTGAACTTCTGCTCCATCATGGAGAAGATCAAGCCGGCTATCCTGGCGGTGACCGTGGACGACAGGTTCCGAGAGGTAAAAGAAACCGCCTGCAAGCTGACCGGCACACAATACGTGACGCTCCCGAAGACCAGCGCCGTCAACGGCACTTGTTCCTCGGGGCTGCGACAGAAGATTATGGCGCCAGCTGCCACACCAGTACGCGTGGATCTCAGCGGCGGGTGGTTCGACGTGCCGTTGCTGTCTAGGCCGGCGGCCCGCATTGTGAACTGTGCCATCACGCCGATGATGAGCATCAACGAGCCGTTCTATGAGCCAGGTGGCGGCGTAGGAGGCTCTGCGGCTTGGGCGCTGCTACACGGCCACGACCCGGTGGAAGCTGACTTGGCCAGCGGCGCCGGCTGGCAGGATCCTGCCGTCATTCAGGAGACCGGGCTTTGTGTCTGGCAGTCAGGCGTCGTGCCGCGGCTGATCATCAAGACACCGGGCAACATCCTGATGGGCCGTATGACGCTGACGTGGACGGGCACACCGCACAGCACGCCCGATCTGGTCGGTAAAGCCCGTGACTACGCCATGATCGCAGCTGCGGGCCTTGCAGCCGAATTGGCTGTCAGGACCGATGACTATGCCCGGCTCTGCTGTGCTGTCTCATTGACCTACGACGCCCAGATGTCCGAGGGCATGGCTCCGATTCATGCCGGACGCGGCTGCAAGGCGATGCGTTACTGCGGATCTGGTTGGGGTGGATACATTCTGCGGATGTATGACATGCTCGGGGACCGTAAGTACGCATTGGAGCGGGACCCCGACATGATCGCTATCGAGCCGTACATCAAGGAATGGGCATGATCCCGATCGGACTGGTAACACGGAACCGCCATGCGGTACTCGATGTCACGCTTCGCTCGCTCAGCGCTGCCGATCTGCCTGAGGATCAGGTGCTGATCGTCTTCGATGACGGCAGCACCAATCAGCAAACGCTGAACTACCTTTACAGCGACAAGAGTGTGCATCTGGGCATCCGGTGGCCAAGCGGCAGTCGTCACTGGAAGCATCTGAACCTCGATGAGGTGCAGTCGAAGGTCAAGGGCTGCGGGCTGGACGGCAAAATCCGTGTCGTCAGGCTGGGAAAAACCGCGTCAGGCGTCGTGAACGCTTCCTGTAGGGCATTTTGCTGGATGATCGGCAAGTTCGGGGCGGATCGCGGCATTGTAATGGTACAGGACGATGTAGTTTTCAACCCGGACTGGTTGCCCCGCCTACTGGCGGCAGAGCAGCAACCGGAGCCCGGGCGTCGTCCTGTTGGCCTGATTGCCGGCTGCTGGATCAACAAGAAGAATTCGACGAAGCGTGAGCCGATGACGCTCGTCGAGCACGGCGGTATCACAGCCCAATGTTACTACGTGACCCCGGCCGGCATCGCTGCGGTGCATCAGTGGACACAGATGGACCATGGGATACACAAGGGCTTCGACAACAAGTTCTGCTCGCACGTCCGCGGTAAGGCCGACGTCTACCGGATGCACCCGGCTGTCTGCCAACACGTCGGGCTGGAGTCGCTTGTGCGTCCGAAGTGGAAGTGGAACAAGTGGAACGCCAAAGGTCGTGTCGACTTCTCTGCTCGAGGTCCGTATCCGTTGGCCCGGTATGTGGGGACATTCAGTCATGGCTGAGCAGCTGACCATCATCACGACCAGCGTCAACTACAGCGACTATCTGCAGCTGATACTGCCTGAGGCCGTCAAGTATGGCCGGGTCATCGTGGCCACCAGTCCCGCCGATCGGGACACGATCATGGTGACAGAGGCGAACGGCGCCGAGTGCTTCCAGACGAACGCGTGGACCAACAACCGGGCGCCGTTCAGCAAGGGCGCCGGCATCAATGCCGCATTGGACTATGCCAAGCCGGATGGCTGGCTGCTGCTCCTGGACTCCGATATCGTTCTGATGCCGCCGCCTCCGGACTTCTGGCCGCTGAACAGGATGGACGAGACATGCATGTACGGTGTGCGTCGTCGGAGCTGTTATTCGGAAGACGTGTGGCGTAAGTGCCTACGGGACAAGTCCTGGTATGACCTGCCGCTGGACCCGCTACCACCGGTCAAGCGGCGAGGAAAGCAGATGAAGGTCTGGGGCGGCAGACCCACGGCCAACCCGATCGGCCTGCAGGGGTATTTCCAGCTCTGGCACTACCCGACCGCTCCGCACAGGATGAAAGAACACCGGACGGCCGCGAAGTACGACGTCGAGCTTGCGTTGACATGGGACGATGATAAACGCGTGCTGTTGCCGTGGAATGACTACTCCGTTATCCATCTGGGGCACGCACGGCGGAACTGGAAGGGCCGTACGACGCACAGATGGAACGTCATACCAATACCGGCCGGAGAGCTGGAGCAGGCAGCAGAGCGACGCTATGGCTAAGACATCGCTGATCTTTGGCATCGGGATGAACAAGACCGGCACGTCGTCATTGACGAACGCGTTGTACGATCTGGGCTTCCCGTGTCTGCACTCTGCCAAGAAGGCAAAGGCTGCAGTCCGGGCCAACCAGGTCAGCGGATTTGCTCCGCTGCACCCGCTGGATCGACAGTACATGGCGTTCTGCGACTCGCCGATCAACTATATGTTTCGTGAACTGGACGCTGCCTATCCGGGCAGCCGGTTCATTCTTACAATCAGAGACATGGAGCCGTGGGTCGTCAGTCGTATGAGCCAGTTTGGCAGCTCGGCTGAACGCCACAGACAAGAATGGCACGAACACGTAGCAGCTGTCTTAGCGTACTTCTCAGAGCGTCAAAGCGACCTACTCGTCTACGATCTATGCGGCGGCGAGGGGTGGCCCCCGCTGTGCCGCTTCCTGCACGTCCCAATACCGGAGCACCCATTCCCGTGGAAAAACAAAACTGGCAAGAAAAGGCGAAGGCGATTCGAGCAGATGCTCCGCCGCGGCGGACAGGCGTAATCTCCTCACCTGGTAGAACCAGGCATGCGTTCCCGGCCATTCTGCAGTTTTGCAACCGCAGCGGGCTGTGTAACCGTCTCAGGGGCTGGGCAGGCATCGGCACGATTGCTGATCTCTACAATCTCACGTTCATGGTCCATTGGCAGCGGAATCCCGTGTGCCAGTGCGACTTCAACAGTGTGTTCGTACCTGACAGTTGCGGCGTGATGACTTCGCAGCGTGACCGCGGGAAGTACAACCTGCTGGTCCAGTTCACCGGGCATCAGGCTACACACAACACCGAAGTCTATATGGGTATGATGGGCGTCCCGGATGACATTTTCTGGGAGGCCGCCAAGAAGCGTGTCCGGGCGCTCAAGCTGCAGCCCGAGCATAACGATACGCTCGATGCGTTTATGGCGACAGTGCCTGACAACGCCATCGGGCTGCACGTCCGCCGGACCGACCTGATCGGTGGGCATATTGCCGATCCGCTGCTTCATGCGGAGCTCGACCGGATCATTGCTGATGATCCGGACGCCACGTTCCTACTTTGTGCCGACAATCCACACAGCGTCATCCAGCTTCGGGAGAAATATGGGGATAGGATTTTCTGGCGGGAGCAGGGGATGGCTGAGCGGAAGAAGCGTAAGCATCGTCATACGTCACAGGCCAACGCGGCCATCGACGTATATGCTCTCTCACGGACCAAACGGATCATCGGGACTCGTTGTTCGTCATTCTCCGGATATGCCGCTTTTCTCGGCGGCCTTGATCTCAAGCCGGTCTAGTTGACCTGCCTGGGCAGAATCCGTATACTTTCAGAAAAGGAGGCTGAAATGCCAATCGAAGAGGTTCTTTGCGTATCTACCGAGCTGTTGCACATCTGCGGGCATTTCCAGGGGTTTATGCCGCTCTGCAGCAACTACACTCCGCTGTTCCTGGAGGCAAATCAGGAGTTTCGACCACGTGACGTCGTCGAAGATGATCCATTGATCAAGCAACTGATCCCGTACATCATTGTGGAACGGGGCGGCCGGCTTTTGAACTACTACCGCGGGTCGGGCAGCGGAGAAAGCCGCCTACGCGGCAACCATTCGATCGGGATCGGCGGGCACATCAATCCGTGCGATCTGACCGAGGCGGCAATTGGTCGCATGGCCAACAGGCCCGAGATCCTGTCCGACATGTACGTCCGCGGACTGCTCCGCGAGCTCAACGAGGAGCTGCGATTTAAGCCACGGCAAGAGGTCTGGGACATCCGGCTGCTTGGCCTGATCAACGAGGACGAGACATCGGTGGGCCGGGTCCATCTGGGCGCCGTCCATGTGCTGCACACGCAGGTGGAGTGCGTAGCCAGAGAAGAGGATGTCCTCGAACTGGACTGGAACACCCATTCGGCGCTGCTTACGGCAATGCAGGAAGAGGATCCCGAGGCCGACAATGCGTTCGAGCTGTGGTCGCGGATTTGTCTTGAGCATGTACCAACATTGCGGCGTAGCCCGGCAAAGCGGCTCAGAAGTCCGCATCGTGTACCACGGGAGAAGAACTAGATGCCACTTTTTGCCCGCCGGGCCCAATACCGCCTGCAACATCGTTACCAGGACAGCGGCTGGGAAAACTCCGACGACGGTACGGAACTCTACGCTGCTGACCAGCTTGGCGACGCCGTGCGTGAGGCCGAGCAGAGATCTCGCCATGCGTTACTCTGGGGCATGTGCCGGGTGATCGAGCTGTCGAGCAAGATGATCATCGTCGAGTTCTCAGCGGGACATCCACTCTACCGAGTCACCGTGGCCAACGGGCGGGTGATGCTCATCGAAGGAGACTCCGCGGCTACGGAGCATTCCGAGCAGCGGGTGGAGGCACGCCCGGACGAATACGACTATACCTCTCCATACCCGGTGCCTGTCAGCATGATGCAGCGTGGCTTTTCTAGTTCTTTGTCATATGGGTCGCAATACCCCGATATAGAACGAGTTACGGCGCCAGGTCCGGATCTACCGCCTATTGACAACCGGGCTCCGCGGGGTATCCGGCTGAGAAATAAGGAAAGTGAGGCAGATTAGCCCTTGCCCAAGACATCAGACAGTGATATCATGATTGCAGACAGTCGCAGTTGGCTGTAGGAGGTGTCCGTGTCGAAAGTTGTTCAGGAGATCAAAAAGCTGGATCTGGCGGCCATCGTGGGGCGGACGGACATTCCGATCCGGACTCTGCGGTACGTCATCGACCACAAACTCGTTGTGGGCCTGCGGGTCGAGAGTGGTGGTCGCGGCAACGCCAGGTCCTTGCCCCTGTTCGACGCGACGGTGCTCTGCAGTGCTGCCGTATTGCTTGAGAGCGGGCATACCCAGTCGCGTGTGCGACAGATGATGTGTCAGTACCGAGGAGCCAAGAGGACCCAACAAACCAGGTCCTTTTGGCAGGGCCTGCGACGTGGTGCTTCCAACTGGAACTTCGCTACTTCGTTTGTTCAAGTGTCGCTCGATGTGGGCGGCATAGTCTCGATGCTAAAAGGAGAAACGTGATGAACCGTGAACTCAAGAGAGGGCCGGGCGGGTTTATTACCCGCGATCAGTGGGTGTTGTGCGGGTACTGTCAGAATCGGCCGTTGTCCAACAGGGCGTACTGGACCCAGTATCTGTGGGACTATGGCCTGCCGTCGGAACACGGCGGCTTTTCGTTCGATGATGAGCACCTCATGCGTCAGCAGATGGAGGATGGCGCTGCGACGATGGTGGAAGAGTTGCGGAAGGAGATCATGGTGGGCCTGAAGTCTCGTAAGGACTTCGCCATTGGCCCGAACGATGAGATCCAGGTGACCTTCCATAGGCACGAAACCGAAGGCCATTTCTGCCGGGTCGAAGTGCGGAAGGCGGGCCAGCAGCCGATCGTGATTGAGGATGACTTCAGCGAGAATTGGACGGACGGTGAGCTGGGCCAGAGGGTCGAAGACGCCATGATGGTGCAGGCAGCGATCGACCCGGATGCTGTTGCGGCGTCGGATGAGATGGACGCCATGAAGATGGAGCTGGCAGCGATCGACCTGGGTGCTCTTGCGGTGTTGGATGAGGAAGAAGAGGACAAGCATCCGGAGCCGACGCTGGGCGATTTGCTGGGTCAACAGCTGCACGCGATTTCGACTCGGAACCTGATGCCGTATGGCAACAGGGTGCTCGGCGGGATTCTGGCCGAGAAGCTGGGAGAGCTCGCAGGGCCCGTGATTGCCGCGATGGAAGAGGCACAGGCCGTGATCGTGGAAGACCCTGGCCTGCTCAAGCGACCGAAGATCGAGGCCGATACCCAAGGCTCAGACTCGAACGCCGTGCCCGCGGGAGCGGTTGTCGATTACGTGCATCCGGAGTATCCGGAGCATCCGGAGCCTTGGCAATGATGAGCCGTAGCCCGCGGCCAGTCACAACGAAGACTGAGGAGAACCAGATGCCACAGAAGCTGCTCAGAGATGACGTAGCACTTTGGCTCAACACCGCAAGTCTCGAGGCCGCCATCACGGCGGCCCGGGACATGCGGTCGTGTACCCGGACTGTGGTGATTACCCAGAACTTTTTTTAGCCCACGGACCTGCTGGAATTCGCTGTATCTGTGAGCTGGGTATCACTGATGTAGTGTTGGACCTTAAACTACTGGGGAGCCCAAAGGAGATTTGGCAGTGCGTAACCGAGGCCGCGAAGCATGGCATGAAGGCGATTACCGTCAGTGCCATGGCAGGCCTGACCAACCTTCGCTATGCGTTGGAGGCAGCAGAGCAGAGCACGCGGCTGACCCATAAGGTCCAACGGCCGTGCGTGTTCGTGAGCCTGCTTCCGGTCAGCATCAGCGATGCGGACATGGTTGACCAGCTGCGGATGCGTGTCCGCCGGCCGGGCCATGTCGAGCAGGCCGCTCGGCTCCTGGTAGAGGCCGGGGCTGACGGCATTGTAATCGAATACGAGGACGTGCGTTACGTCAAACGAGTCAGTAAGAAGATTCCGTTCCTGATCTTTGCACAGCGGCGTGTCCGCAACTACGCAGAGGTCGACCGTGATGATGAGCTGGAAAAAGCAGGCATCACCGAGATCATGAAAGCCGGCGCCAGTCACGTCATCTTCGATTCGGATCTGGTACAGCGTACCAACATCGAGTGGGCGGCCGATATGATCAACAAGGAACTGGCATCTGCAGGGAGGAAGTGATGGAGAGTTCCGGAATCATCTATCTGGTGAGGCACTGTGCCACGCCAAATGATGAGGCGAACTACCCAGTTCTGCTTGGCCAGGGTATCGACATGGGGCTGTCGGATGCTGGTAAGGAGCAGGCAGAGGTCCTGGCCGCGTATTTTGCCGGCAAGGGCGTCGAAACGATTTATGCGAGCAAGATGGCCAGGGCGGTTCAGACAGCTTGCATAGTCAACCAAAGCGTCGAGGGAGCCGTGACGTTTTGCACCTCCCTCATTGAAGTCGATATGGGGAACTGGGAAGGACAGACGTACGAGGCCATTATGGCTGAGGACTCTGACAACTTCGGAGCCTATCTCCGTGATCCAGGGACCTACGGCTATCCGGGCGGCGAGAATCTGTCCCAGGCATGCCGGCGGGCCTTGAACTTCATCGAGAAACTGGCCGAGAAGCATCCTGACCAGCGGATCGTGGTCATCGCCCACAAGTACGTGAACCAGGCGGTTCTTGCACACTTCATGGCTTTGCCCATGAACCGTGCACGGGAGATTGACCAGGATCCTGGATGCGTAAACGTGATTCGCGTCTTTCGCGGCGTTATGGAGTTGCAAGCGGTAAACTATACCAGCAATTTCGAACTCGCAGAAGAGGAGGACGACGACCAATGCGATATCGAATCACACACCTGTGTCGAGTAGGGGTGTCTTTGCCGGACGGCGGTATGTCTTCCATGACGCTCGTGTCCGGCGACATCATCGATGTAACGGCGTTTGGCAGCCTCCTACTCGAACATCGCGGTCCGCAGGATTTCGAGCTCGAGGACGGGACGCTGTTGTTGGGCGTCCCATTTGCTGCTATTCGAATGGAGCCAGAGCTGTGTCAAAGTGTGTAGCTG
>Ga0114923_10003770_pt1 | contig 10182 bp, 7 predicted proteins | sample SumtaG_FD_89578 | JGI IMG/M metagenome (GOLD analysis project Ga0114923, IMG submission 89578) | Deep subsurface microbial communities from Indian Ocean to uncover new lineages of life (NeLLi) - Sumatra_00157 metaG | ecosystem: Environmental > Aquatic > Marine > Oceanic > Sediment | place: near...
AGAATTATTAGAATCCGCTTCGAGTTTGGAGGTTCGGATGATAGATTGGTTAGGAGGTGATCCCCTTGTACGAGAAGATTGGTATGAGTTATGTAAATATGCCAGTGAATTAGGATTTATTAATAATATTTGGACTAGCGGGATTCCATTAGCTAATAAGGAAGTTGCGAAAAAAGTAGTAGATGTTTCTGAGAATGGATTCGTGTCGACTCACTTAGATACACTAGATCCCGATTTATATAACTTATTACATGGAGAAGAACAACAGACGGGAATTGCCGAAAATATTAGTTTAATTTTAAAAGGAATTAAAAACACTATCAAAGCGGGTAAAAATCCAGAGGCCATGGTAAATTGTATTACTTATACTGCACCTTTAGCTGATGGAGACGCAAAGGGTATGATCTCTTACTTTCAAGAAAAATTCGGCATAAAAACGTGTCTTACATTGTTTAATCCAGTAATTCATCGAAATGCTAACAAATCTTGGGAGCCAAGTATAAAACAAATTGCAGAAGCTTATGGGCACAGAGATCAAGTTAATTATGCGGATGATCCTTCATGTGGCCCTATGGACGTCTCAAAATTTTACTGTGGTACTGTAATATGTGTAACAGCTCAAGGTTGGATTACTCCCTGTTCCGTTATAAGAACCAAAGAATTTGGAAATGTAAATCATGAAAAGTTAGAAGTATTAGTAGAAAAGAAAAGAAATCGATTGTTAATGTTAGACTTTCGAGATCCCTCAAAATTGCCAGGGAATTGTTCTTCTTGTTCAAATAACTCATTTTGTTTTGGTTGTCGAAGTAGCGCATATTATTATGCGGGAGACATCTTAGCAGCAGATCCAAAATGTTATGAGTTTAAACCTTCGATTTTAAATAGAAAGGAATAATTCTTGGAAAAAAAATCTATTAGTTAAAATTTTAAATAGTAGTGTTTCTAAATTAATTATAATTTCAGCAATAGAAATTCTGTGAATTGAATGGTAAAACATAAGATATATGATTTTAGTGTAAATGATGTAAGTGAAGTTTATGCTGGGCCCGGTGGAAAACTATGGGAATTGCTTATGGGTGAGCAAATTCATGTCGGAGGTCCAGAACAAACAGATATTTTAGCAAAAAAAGTAGGTTTGGATAATGCCGGCGAAGGATTAATAATATTAGATATTTGTTCCGCCTTGGGTGGTCCTGCACGTCAATTAGCTGAAAAATATGGAGTAAATGTTGTCGGTTTGGATATAACCCCTGAAATGGTAGAAGAAGCAAAAAAAAGGACTGAAGGCAAACCTTATGCGAATAAAATAGAATATAGGATCGGATCGGGGCTTGATATTCCTGCTCATCAAAACTCCTTTAACGTTGTTTGGGGTCAAGATGCCTGGTGTTATATTAGAGATAAAAAGCGGTTACTTGAGGAAGCTTGGAGAGTTTTGAAACCTGGAGGGCTTTTAGCATTTACAGACTGGATATGGGGTTCTGTCCAACCTAATGAAGAAGAATCTGACTTTCTTATGGAGTTTATGGTTTTTCCAGACCTACAAACTTTAGATGGATATGTTGAGCTTATGAAATTTACTGGATATGATTTAATAGAAAAAGAGGATTTACAAGAAGATTTTGCTAAACACATGGATATTTATGTGGATATTCTTCAGAAAAATAAACAAAACATAGAGGAAGGATTCGGAGCAGAACTATATAATGCGGCTGAAGAAGGAGTTCTAGCTTGGCACAAAGCCGCGCACGAAAAGAAAGTTGGAAGAGGTCTGTGGATCGCAAAAAAACCATAAAAAATTACTTTTCCATTTCTAATTATGGCTCAAAATTCTATTTTAATATTTGTCAAGGTTCCAACACCGGGATTAGTAAAAACACGATTAGCAGAAAATACCTGCTTATCCGATAGCGAAGTAGCTCTTTTAGCTGAAGCAATGTTAAAAGATACATTACTACTTGCTTCTAAAAGTAACTCAGATATCATAGAAATTGGATATTTCCCCGAAAAAGAGATAGAAACTTTAAAGAGAATTGTTAATGATATTTCTGATGAGATTTTTTTAAATAAAAAAATTATATATCATTTACAAAACGGTTCTAATTTTGATGAGAGTTTTGAGTCCGTAGTTCTCAAATCATTATCCTTAGGAGTAAAAAACCTCATCATACTAGGAGCAGATTTACCTTACTTAGATCCTCAGGTTTTAAATGATTCTTTCAATTCTCTTGCAACTTATATAGGGAAAAAGGTGATTGTTTTAGGACCTGCCTCAGAAGGTGGAATTTACTTAGTTGGGATAAATAATGAGTTTAACCCAAAATGGTTTTCTAAATATCAACTATTTAGAGGAGGTATTGAACTTTCTCAATTTAAAACTCTATGCCAAACTAAAAAATTTGCTCAAATTCTTATGCCTTATTATACAGATATAGATATAGAAACAGATTTAGTTTCCTTAATTTTGAATATTGAATCCTTATCTATAAGCACTGATTATAGGGGTTTTTATTTTCCATATTATACTTCTGAAATAATTAAAAATCTAGGATTATATGTAAAAGAGAGCAAAGGCAAAACTCGTAATCGAAAAATAGCAAAAAGAGATTAAGGTGTATCATTTGGTTTTAACCAGCATTATCATTATAACTCTTAATGAAGAAGAAAATATTGAATCAACTATTATTTCAGCTAAGAAAGCAGCGCAAACAAAATCAGGTAAGTTACTGCCAATAGAAATTATAATTTCTGATGGGGGCTCAACCGATGATACAATTGAAATAGCTAAAAAAAGAGCGGATAAAGTTATTCATGCACCAAAAGGAAGATATAAACAGTTGAATGCAGGAGCAAAGGGATCTACTGGTGATATTTTACTTTTTTTACATGCAGATACCATATTACCTAAAGGCGCCATAGTCAAAATCCTCCATACATATAAAAATCCTTGTGTTTTAGGTGGAGGATTCAAAAAGGTTTGGAATTGGAGTCCTAATGTAAAAAGAACTAAGTTTATTAATATACTAATGTATTTCTGGGAAGGATTTGGAAATTGGACAGTAAGATTTCTTAAATCATTTCCAGGTGATAATGCAATATTCGTTAATAGAAAGATTTTTGAAGAATTAGGAGGTTTTGCTCCAATGTGGATTTGCGAAGATTTTGACTTCAGCTTACGATTAAAAAAGCTCTGCAGAAAAAAAACTTGTAATCCACAAAATAATAAACAAAAAAAAAGTAGGATTGTTTGTATAAATTCGCCCGTGAAGACTTCTACTAGACGCTTTGAGAAATACGGTTTTTTAAAAGTCTTACGATTATGGTTTTTTATATATTGGTTATGGAGGTTAGGAATGCCTTCAGACCGATTGAAGGCTCGGTTTAACAAATATGCTGTTGAGCCAGAAAAGGTACATAAGAATTTTATTAGATTTTGACTTAAAAATTATTGAAGAACTTAATTATGGTCAAAAAAGAGATTCTCCGTGTTAAAGCTGATAATGATAAGATTAAACACATGTATGCCAAGTTTAGTAAATTCTATGGCTTTATAGAAAGATTTGAGGGAAAACTTAGAGAAAAAGGCTTAAAGCTCTTAGATCTCCAAAAGGGAGAGATAGTTTTAGAAGTCGGGTTTGGAAGGGGTACTTCTTTAGTTAAAATGGCAAGATCCGTAGGAACGTCTGGTAAAATTTATGGTATTGATTTAACTCCTGAAATGGTAAAATTAGCTAAAGAAAGAGTATTAAAAGAAGGATTAATGAAAAGAATTGAGTTATATGAGGGAGATGCGAAACAATTACCCTATAAAAACGATATGTTCGATGCAGTATATATCGCAAGCACTCTTGAATTGTTTGATACGCCAGATATTCCAATAGTATTAAGAGAAATAAAAAGAGTTTTAAAGCCTACAGGACGACTATGTGTGGTAAGTATTCCAAAAGAAGGTCGTGAAAATTCGCTAGGAGTTAAATATTATGAATGGACACATAGAACCTTTCAAGGCTTTGCAAGTTGTAGGCCTATTTATGTAGAAGATTCTATAAAAAAAGCCGGATTTAAAATTATTAAATCTGATGTAGTGGGCAGTTTATTTCTCATGAAAATTGTAATAGCCTTACTTTAATCTTTTTATAATATCGTTTAGTTAGCAATTTCTTTTATTTTTCGGGATATTGCATCTCCTACATCAGAAGTACTTGATGATCCCCCCAAATCATAGGTTCTAACTTTACCTTCTTTTAATACTAATGCAATAGCTTCTTCGATTAAATTAGCACCATTCTTTAAATCTGAATCATTTTCATTTTTCACTGATAGCCAATCTAACATCATTTGAGTAGCTAATATTGTAGCGATGGGATTGATAACATTTTTCCCTGTATATTTTGGGGCAGAACCGTGTATAGGTTCAAACATTCCATATTTATCACCCACATTCCCGCTAGCAGCCATTCCCAGACTCCCTTGAAGAACTGCAGCAAGATCCGTGGCAATATCCCCAAACATGTTTGGAATCACACATACATCAAACCATTCTGGTGTGCGGACAATCCATTGAGTAAAGGCGTCGATAAATGCATAATCTTCTTGAATATTTGGGTATTTAGGTGCAATTTCCTGGTAAATCTGACGGAATAACTTGCACCCCGCTGTTACATTACTTTTATCTACACACGTTACTCGAAGTTTCCCATCTTTAGGGGAACCTTTATTACGTCTTTTACAATATTCGAATGCGAAAGTAATAACTCTCTCAGATCCTTTTCTTGTAATTAGTCGACAGTCGGTTGCGACTTCAATTTTTTCATTTCTATTTAGATATCCATGCGTATCGGCATATAACCCTTCTGTATTTTCCCTAATTGACACAAAATCCACATTTTCTGGTTTCCAGACTTGCCGAAACTCCCCTGAAATTTGATGTTGCACCCCCTCATATAGTTTAGTGGGCCGAATGTTAGCATAAAGATCTAATCCAAATCTTAATCCGAAAAGAACTTCAAGACCGACCATTTTTCCATCAGGGTAGGAAACTGTTTTTCCTGTAGCAGGATCGGTCCATCCAATTGCTCCCAATAAGATTGCATCTGATTCCTTTTTACAAGTCTCATACGCCTCCGCTGGCCATTCTTCTTTCTTATCTGTTTTCAGCCAGTATTGTCCACCACAATCATATTTGATGAACTCAAAATTAAGATTGTTAGAAATTTCTTCAATTATTTGTAAGACTTTTAATCCCTCTGCCACTACTTCAGGTCCAATCCCATCTCCGGGTAGCACGACTATTTTATAATTCGGCATAATATCTCATTTTTATAATTTTATCTTTATCTTAGCTAAAATAATTAAAAATTTCAATATCAATATTTAATTTATAGTATAATGAAGAATTAGTAATTTAATTTTTCAAACGATTCTTCAGTTTTTCTGAAATTAAATTTCCCATTTCTTTTGTAGAAAGAGTTTTTAGATCTGGATTTTTTATATCTACAGTTCTACCTTCGCTTAATGCTTCTTCGACCGCTTTTTCAATTTCGCTTCCCATTTTGGATTGACCAAACGATTCTTGCATCATCAATTTCACGGATAGAATAGTTCCTATAGGATTTGCGATATTTTTCCCCGCAATATCGGGAGCAGATCCATGAATAGGTTCATACATTGAAACTTTACCGGGATGGATATTGCCACTTGAGGCCATACCCATGCTACCTATAAGAAATGCACCCTCGTCGCTTATAATGTCTCCAAACATGTTGCCTGTGACAACCGTTTGGTAAGAATAAGGAGCGCGAATTAACCATTGACAAAATGCATCAATATATATATCTTCAGTTTTTTGATCTGGATAATCTGATGCAATTTCATGAAAAATTTTACGCCATAATTGGCTTGGCTTTAAGAGATTTGCTTTATCCACTGAAGTTACTTTTTTATGGTCATTTTTCTTTGCAAATTCAAACGCATATTTGATAATACGCTCGCAGCCTCTTCTGGTATATTCCATTATGTTATGCGCTTTTTCATCCCCTAGTTCTCCAATATTCTTATACAATCCTTCAGTATTTTCTCTGACAAACGTGATGTCAATCCCCTGTCCTATGAATTCCTCCTTTAAAGGGCACCTATCTCGTATAGCATCATATAACTTAATTGGTCTTAAATTTACATACAAATCTAGCTCTTGTCGGATTTTAAAGATTGCAGATTCTGCAACTCCTTGGGGTAAGCCTGGAATACCTATTGCGCCAAATAATAGGGCATCAGATTTTTTTATTACCTCCCAAGATTTTTCAGGCAGATTGATTCCCGTTTCTTTCCATACTTCGCCTCCCGCAGGAGCAAATTTATATTCAAATTCAAATTCACTATAATTATCGACAATTTTCAGTATTTTAATACCTTCTGGAACAACTTCTTTGCCAACACCGTCTCCTTCTGTAACTGCTATTATTTTTTTCATATATTAAGACTCTTTTCGTGGGTTTCTAGTTTTTTCCTGCTGTAATAATTAATTGAAAGATTGTATTTTTATTAAATGTTCAGTGAATTCATAAAGTTAAGATTTAAAGTACCAGATAAAAGAACTCAAGAAATTATACTAAAAAGATAAATATTTATAATTGGAGTATATTAGCAATTCATGGAAGTCTTTCTAAAAAGAGCAGAACACCCATTTAAAGACAAGATCGGAGATAAAGCTCACCCTATTTTTGAAGAATTAAAAGAAGCATTATATCTCATACCTGGTGAATTTAGCGGTAGTCTCGGTTCTGTAATCCCTAAATTTCTATTAATAAGTTCTCGAGGGCTAGATAAGATGCCCACTGATAAAGTAGAGGGTATGCTTCATCATTTTATTATATTTACTAAATCTTTAAATGATCTCGCGAATCAGAATTTAAAACAGATAAATCAAAATTTAATTAATCGAAGCAAATCAGCAGTGCGCAACTTATCAGAATTGCTGGAAGGATTTGTTGCTAAGGCAATAAATGGTCAGTTATTGAAAAATTCTGAAAAATTTGAAGATGTTGTGAGCTTCACGATAGGAGAGTCTGTAAAAATTGAGAAATTTGATGAATTTGAACTCTTTGTCAAACGATCAGCTGATAATTTTGCTGAAAAAATAGGGAAGGATAAAGCATTAGAATTTTTAAATGAAATAAATAAATCATTAAGAAATATTGTAGACGATTTTAAAGGAATTGCCGATTCTGAGATTGCAAAATATTTATTCAAATTTTCACAAGAAACTTCCCGTTTAGCTCAGACAACTTTAGAAAACATTTTAAAACAAATCTTAATCTTCACTCAATCTCTATCTGACCTTGGAGGAATGAATAGGAAACAAGTGGATCAGGAGATCATAAAAAGAAGCAAAAACACAATGGGAGGATTAATCGAATTATTTAAAGCTTTCATAGAAAAAGCTAAAGAGGGAAATTTATTGGAGACCTTCCAGAATTTTGAAGATGTTATAGCACACGTTCTTGGTTCCAAAGAGAAACGTAAGCGTTTTACGGATGTAGGCGGATTTCTAAAACGTGCGGAAGACAAATATGTGATGCAATTAGGTGCGGTTAAAGCTCAAAAATTAATAAATGATTTGTTGGAAACAATTTCTGAGATTCCCGAAGAACATGGTTCATACTTAGGCTCTGATATTGCCAGATTCTTAACTAAATACTCGGAAACAATCAATAAATTAGAACCAAAAGAAGTTGAAAATACTCTTACAAGATCTTTGATGTTTACTCGTTCTTTAAATGAACTTGACGATTTGAGTAGAGAAGAGATGAATCAGTATATCCTCAACCGTTCTAAACGGAAAAGTAGAAACTTGTTTGAATTGTACCAATTATTTCTAGAAACAAATAGACCTACGTTTATAAAATCTAGAACTCCCAGTTTCGATGATATTGTTACGTTTACTTTGGGGAAGTATGAAGGTCCCAAAGCAATAGAAGAAGCTCCAAATGTACACAAATTAATGGAAAATTATCATGCTGAATTTTCCATTGTTAGAGAACATTACAAATGGGCCCATGCGATTAATAACATTATTCCCAGGTTTTTAGAAATACTAGATAATGAAGAGGGCAATCAAGTCTTTGATCAATTATGGGATAATACTTTTCCCCGTCAGAATATAATCGAAGAATTTCTACCTAAAGTAGATGATTTGCCAAGAGATGATGATAAGTTATTTACACTTAGATTGATGAATTTGTTAACCCGTCAAATAATAAAAAAAAAGAAGTTAGATAAAGTGCTTACCGGTTCTGTAGCTTCAACCATATTAGCAAAAATTTATATTGAAATTTATGGCGGCCGTAATTCTATGGTTAGGGCTATAAAGTTAAAACAGCTACTTAAAGAACGGCAATTTGCTCAAGATGATACTCTAAATAACGTCAACGAACAAATACTCGCAATTGTTCAAGAAGACCTGAAAGCAATTATGAGGCGAGTTATGTCTATAAGATCCATAATTCCCATTTTAACATTAAAAGGTTACTATATTAAAACCTTTGATATTTCAAAGAAGGATTACCCTGAATTGTTTGTAGATATGTTCGAGGACGTCAGTCCACTAAATGATATAGGGAAGGATTTTCTTGAAAAAGTAAGACGATTAAATACTTTGGGAAACTTAAGCACCCTCTACTATTATATTGATTTGATCCGAAACTTCAATAAAAATTATTTTAAGGAAGTAGAAGAGACTCCACTCGACGCAGTTAAAAGAAGAGATATTTTGAAAGAATTCTTTACGATGTTATTTCAAGTATATGATAATATGGAAATATCAAAATTTTATGATAACGAAATAACTGTAGCTGATCGACTAGTCTATATATATGTTATGAAATATCTCTACGAACCTTTGCAAAAATCTTTTGATCTTGTCGAAAACTTTCTTGAAGAACATAAAGAATTTATAAAAGTTAAATCAATGGAGTTCTTTCTAAGCAACCTAAAATTAAGAGAATATAAAATGAACATAGAACAGTTACAAGAAGATATTAAAGTTGCGGTCTCAGAAGGAGTTGAAGATAATTCTGAAAGAATGGTTCGACTTAAAAATATGCTTGAACAACAAAAATCTGATATTATGAAGTTTAGTATGATGGATGAACTGGTAATCGAAGCACAAAAAGCTATGCCCATTTTAGATGCTCGACTTTTCTTCTCAAAAGAATTGTTTACATTCCTGGATATTATTAAAATTATTAATACAAATCTCCCCGCGATACTTCCATCATATTTTGAAAATCTTGGGGATTTTACAAATGAATTTAACGGTATATTAGATAAAGTAAGAGATTTAAAAGAACAAAATTTAATCTCACCCGCTGAATTTTATGAAATCGATAAAGCACGAGAGATTTCTGAAGAACGTCTTGCAAAATTTATCGCTGATGAAAATTTCTTGAACAATATTAATAAGATACGGGAATGTTATGATAAACATATACTATATCAGGGTGAGATCAAAGGACAAATAAAGATGGAAGAAATCGAGGATATAATTGAAGAAATTAATCCCTTAGAAAAGTATTTTCATAAATATAATGAAGCATTAACAGCCGTAAAATCCACAGACACTCTCATGAAATTTATGGAAGCGTTTAATTTTTGGACTCAAAATCAAATTATACCTGTGACATATACCAAAGCAGAAGATGTATTAATTAAAATAATTTTCAATACAATTCAAGAAGAAATCTTGGACACTATAAGCTAAATTGAATCATTATCATCTGATTTTTCTATATTAATTTGACAAAGAAATCTAAATTTAAATATTTTGAAAATATAAGATAATTTGATTCTAATTTCTTCAACCTTTATCTATAATAAACACTCTTTTATTAGGTGAGGATACAACCTTTTAAAGAATTTAACCTTCTAAAATTAATAGTACCAGTCACTTTTACACAAGTTCTTTTTCTAATTTTTCAATGAATTTTAAATGTTTTATTGGAGCATCACCATATTCCGTGTCTATTTCATTAAATTTAGAATATAGCTTTCCGATTTGTGTGGTTGTCAAATTGCGATCCATCCAAGGATAGAGGATCTCATTTTCTTTCTTTATATGTTCAGGTAATATCTCACTGTAAGCGGTTAAATGCTCCGCTAATTTCTTTTTATCTTTTTCTTCAATTG
>Ga0114923_10003771_pt1 | contig 10179 bp, 23 predicted proteins | sample SumtaG_FD_89578 | JGI IMG/M metagenome (GOLD analysis project Ga0114923, IMG submission 89578) | Deep subsurface microbial communities from Indian Ocean to uncover new lineages of life (NeLLi) - Sumatra_00157 metaG | ecosystem: Environmental > Aquatic > Marine > Oceanic > Sediment | place: near...
ACTCAGTATTCGGTTTTTTTGAAAGGTAATCAAGCTGGAACTTTTACGTTTCACGAGATTTTAGGCGGCGTGGGTGTTCAGATATTCATGAGCGCACTCAATACAGATCTTGTTGCCAGAGAGGTTGTTGTGAATGGAGGTGAAATAAACTCAATCACTAATTTTGGCACATTCAGCATTATTTTGTGTGCTGGCTGCGAAAACACAAGGTTTACGTTTAACAATATCCGAATGAATAATACGCAGGCTGCTAATAACGGCGGATTAGTTCAGGCTTTTGATGCGACAACAATGTTTTTTAATAATTGCCATGGAATATGTGATAATGGATATGGGGTGTTATTAGCTCCAGATTCCATTGTATTATTTCAGGATTGTTCATTCGACGCTCCAATTGCTGCGTTGAGAGCTACTGATGCTTTTGTAGAGTCAGTTAACACCAAATTCAAATCTACAAATGTAAATGTTGGCTATACCGGCGGAGCGGTTGAAGCTTTAGGCACTACGGAGCTAGATATGGAAGGTGGTATGGTAGTTCAAAATCAGGCTACAGGAACAGCTTGTGTTATGAATGTCCAATCTCCAAATGTCCGGTTAAGGTCTGTTAAGTTTGTAGCTGATGCTTCTCTTACTCAAAGTTTGAGAAACACACTGGCCGTGCCGGTAAACATATCAGTGGAACTCACATGTACAACTAATAAAGCAGTTGATGCAAATATTACCAACGTAATTGCAGGAACAAATATTATTGTTGATGCCGGAGTAGCTGAAAACACAAATACATTTTTCTAATTAATTGAAACCATGGAAAAAAGAATATCATCTATCCTCACCCAAGTAATTGCCACTCCTGTAATCGAAGGATATAGCAAAGTGCACGTTATAATATATAAGGACGGCGACGTTGAAAATAGTAACTACAATATTTCCTATGACAGTCTTTCAGCTGCTCAACAAAAAAAGCTCAAAGAATACGCCGAATTTATTATTTCACTTAAACCACCGGCTACGGTTGTTGCAAAACAAGAATAACCATCTGTTGAATCCGATTCAGCTCTGCCGGCAATCAAATACTAACAAATTTATAAACCCCAAAAATCAATAATTATGCAATTTTCAGGAGTACTTAATTTAAACGCTTCGGCCGTTTGGTCTCAATCACAGACTAGAAGAGTCCAGCTTGATTGTGAGACTGGTACAGCGACCTGTACGATTAACCTTCCTCCGCTCGTAGATGTTTTTAATCTAAAAGCACAGGAAGTCGAATTAGTAATCAATGACGTCGACGACAACGCCCTTACCAACAACATTACTATCGTTCCCAATGCAGCCGCCGGAGATAATGTTTTAGGTGCTACAACTTACGTTATAAACGTTAATAGTGCATCAATAATCCTTACCATCGGAACGGATGAAAATTGGATAGTAGCAACGTCGTAGTTACAGTTTTGTGAGGCAGGAAACTCTTGCCTCACTGTTTTTAATCTTCATTCAATGTACCAAGCGATAGCATTAACCAAACATTCGAAAATGGCTACTACTTTTTTAGCTGAAATATCCTTTGTGATTATGTCTATTGTAATCCCCACGCTTCCAGCAATAATTACTGTTTGCATTATAGTGGGAATTGATTTTATTTTTGGTGTCATGCGCACAATAAAAGTCGACTATCAAAACCGAAAGAAGTTAAAAGCTGGTATTATCGATGAAGACATGGCAGTAGAAGAGTTATTATCATCGAGAATGGGTCGGACACTCACAAAACTACTTGGATTCACTCTTTTAATGATCCTTGCTGGTTCTGTGGAATATATTTTGAAGCCTCACTATGAGGTCCCTTTAATTGTCGGATCAATTCTTTTTGTGATTGCCCACGAGCTCAAAAGCATCGATGAAAATTTCAAAGGTTTGTTTGGTTTCGGGTTTTATACAGGTTTTTTAAAATTGTTAACCCGCGAACCACTGAAGCTCGGGTCCGGTAAAAATAGGGTCAGCGTTGAATTTGATTCTGAAGATACTAATCCAAATAAAGATGACAGGAATAACAGCTAAAGGCATTGTAGGAACCCGAGTGGGAAAAGGCATTCCCTTCGCTAGTGTAATTCTAACGGACGCAAATGGTGTTCCGGTGATTTTTAACGGAAAGCGTATTGGTACTATTACCGATGATGATGGTAAGTTTGAATTAGACATCCCGTCTCAATCTAGTGATAACGGTAACGTTCCAGTTGGATCTCATCTACTTGCTCGATCAATGGAATATGATGATCAACTCATGATATTAAGTTCAGACCAATCAACATATGATTTTATTTTAGGTGAAGGTGCCCTTCAGGAGTTTGGTGACATTGTTGTGACGGCTCCAAAGAAACCGGACTATCCAAAATCCGACTGCAACACGCTTAAATGTAAAACTCAACGTCTGTTCGCAGATAATAAGAATAAAGTCATTGCAGGGGTTATTGCCCTGGTAACGCTTTCTCTTATCATTACCATTGTTGCTGTTACTCACAGTCCCAATAAAAAATAACCAACGCGATGAATAGTGTTTCTTCTCAATATTCTGATTATGTTGTTCGATCGAATTACACGGTTAAATATGACGTGGGTAGAAATGGTATTGGAATAGTTAAAAAACAATTTGCACCTGGAGAAATAATTTCCGCTAAAATGGTTGATGGGCAACTATTTTTTTTAGATTCGTACCCATACAATGGCGTCTATTATTTCACAAATATTTATTTAGACCCTTCATATTTCAAATTGGCATCTCAGTCAGTAAGAAATAGCGAGCAATATGATTCAATGAGTCTTGAGGGTATTCTAATAACTGGATTTGCTTTGTTTTTCGCCTTTATGATTACCGATGAGAAAAAAAGATAAACAACGAATTTTAATAGCAACAGGTATCACCATAGTTTTCGGTGCTATTGTACTTGCCGTTGTTGTATGGCACGATCGAAAACTCCAACGCGTAAAACCTAAAAAACTGAAGGACCTCGTAAAAGAAGATCTTAAGTTTTGGAGCGGAATTAGAGAAACCGATAGGCGTGGTGCTGAAAAGATTGCTCAATACTGGAAACTCATTGGTTGGAACTTTTCAACTAACCAGGTTATGTCCCCATCGTTTCAGAATAAATACTTTTGGTCCGCTATTTACATTTCAGACCTAATGAATCGCTGGGGAGCTGGCGATAGGTTTCAATATAGTTCGAGTCATGCAGATTATATTATTGCTGGAAAGAAAGCAAAACAAGAAAAGGACCCTGACGCGATATTTTGGTCTTATGCCCCTAACCAAGCAAAAGTCGAAGTAGGCGACTTGGTTGGTTTGGCTCGTAAGTCAGGACTCACTTACGATAATATATACAAGGGTGCTCCCACGCACACAGACCTTGTGTACGACATCGAGAAGACTTCAGACGGGTATATTGCTCATGCGGTTGGCGGAAACGTCTCTAATACCGTTAAATCGACTAAAATACACTTGGACTCCAGTAAGCGGCTTAAAAATCCATCAAAATACCTTACAGTCATGAAGAATCAAGACGTGTAATAGATTTCCCTTTTTTTGTCCTTACTAAACTGTTTAGTAGGGGCTTTTTTATTTCCCACTGAAAATAGTTTATATAAAGTTGTCTTTATTAGACAGATTGTTTTATATTGCGGTATAAAATCACATCTATGGCAAATCAACTGACAACATTATCAGAATTAAAAACGGCTGTAAACATTGAGTATGAAAAATGCATAATGTCGCCTGGTTATCGGAATGATCCTAGAGAAGCGGAAATACTGACAGCCTTCAAAAATGTTTGTGGGTATGATTACGAACTAGATGAAAAGCTAAATAATTATTGCAACGATATTCCTCAGGATGAAAAATGGGGATATTGGTCGGCTGTAATCATTCCTGGTTTGGAAAAGTCCGCCACGACAGAATTGAATGAACAAATCGATTCTATCTATATTAAGTCAGCAGAAGTACAAGCAAAGGAATTGTTTGATCATCACATTGCTCTGTCTCAAAAAAGTCAACTTGCCACCAGATGGCAAAGAGAAGAATGGAGTAGAGAAGCATCATTATTCGTAAAACAAACTGAGCGCGATATGCTAATATCCCTTACTAAGGAGATAACGGATAAGCCCTCTAAATTTATTATCACGGGAAAACTTGTTATTGTGGAGCAGGTTATCGATGCTATTAAAGCATTATAACGGAATACTTGCTCACTAAAAGAGCAAGTATAAAATCTTGAATTATGAAAGCTAAATTTGAAATAAATATTGACTCTGATGGATCTCCTGTAATTAGGTTTCGTCACTACGATAAGAATAGTTCGCTTGAACAGGAAATGTTGAAACAATTTATTGCTCTAGTTAAGGAGAATGGATTAGAGTTGCGAAACACATCTGGGTTCATTGACACATCAGGAGATAGTCATGAGAATTACATTATTAGACCAATCAAAACTTAATTTAAAAATCACGCACATGGATTTAACCAAAGAACTAGAAGATCTACTTAAAAAGTATGATGCTTCATTATTTCAAAAAATTAAAGAGCAGCCAGACGAGGAACTTGCTATTATGTTGTCGGAAGATAATCTGATGTCGGATGCCTCTATGGTGTTTTATAGAGCTCAACAAGAGTTACGTGCGTCAATCCAGATCCGCGTAAAAGAAATGCTTAAATAAACGTTGAATTATGATTACAGATAGAAACGGATTGATCAATGCCTATAATGCAACAAGTACGGGTGATGGTATCGGCGGAATTGAAACGTACGAGAATTGGTTAGAGCGTCAATTGATATCATGCATTAAAACGATTCACAGTCTTGAATATCCGATTGGATTAAGTAATTGTCCATCATGTTGTCATACAGGGAGTGTTCCACACCCAAATTGTACAACGTGCAACGGAACAGGCACGATAAATTCGCTCGTAGTTCCTGAAATATCAAATAATTATAAATCAGAAAAACCTTCGTAAAAGATGAAAGAATCTACAATTAGAGTTAATTCTAAAATGATAAATCAAATGAGGCGACTTATTGCGCACACTGATTGTGATCACGATTGGAAAATATACGGGCTAGGACACAAGTGCGAGAAGTGTGATTATTACAGCGGCACTGATGAAGAACTAAATAAGATAATTGAATCAGAAAAACCTTGAATTATGAAAGTAATATTTGTAGGTATGCACAATAAACCGAACACACCACCGCTGTCTTCTTCGACGCGGTCTGGATCTCTTATTGATAGCATTATTAGAAAAATTCCCTCATTGGAGACTCTAAAAACCAATATGTGGGATGTAGAAGAATTTCCGCAAGTTGAGGAAAAAACCAAACTCTCTTTGGGATGGCATGATCGAATTAAGTGGGGTAAGGATGATGTAATTATTTTGTTGGGAGCAGAAGTACACAAAAATTTTGTTGCAGTCGAAGGAATGAGACTGATTAAGATTGGTCATCCTTCTGCCGTGAGAAGTTTTGAAGCTCAAGACTTATATGTTAGCAGAGCTGTCGGCTTTATCAAATCTTACAAACCAATTAAAATTTGAATTATGCAAGATTTAAAAGTAAAATTCTTATTACCGCGACCAGCAAATTTTTTAAGATTGATAAGGACCGGAGGAACTGTTGATGTTGGTTCTCTTTCTGATGATGAAATCGAAAAGGTTGCGGAAGCTATAAAAATCAATTTTGTTAAGCACGCAAAGTCACGTAGACCATAAAAAACAAACTTCATAAATATGAGCACCCAACAACATCCAATACAATTGTCTTTTCCATCTTTTCACGCTGAAGAAGATATTTCAAAACTGATCAGCTACATCGCTAAAAACCGCGACACCTCTCTACCATTGGTATTGTGGGTTGATTTATTTTGTGGTTGTGGTGGAATTACTGAGGGGTATTCCCAAGTTCAGAATAATTTTATTGTAGGATGTGTTAATCATGATCGATATGCAATAAAGTCCCATCATAAAAACCACCCACATTGTATCCATTATACCGAGGATATAAGAGATTGGAATGTTATTAGAAAAATAGAGGATCTGATTACCGCCCTTCGAGATTCGTTTCCTGCCGCGATTATTGGACTCCATGCCAGTTTGGAGTGCACACATTTTTCAAAGGCTAAGGGCGGTGAATCAAGAGATGCTGACAGTAGAACACTTGGTGATCACCTGGAAAAGTATCTATGTTTCAGACCCGACTATATTACTATCGAAAATGTGGTAGAATTTTTAACATGGGGTCCGCTTTACCAAGTTTCAAATGAGAATGGTGAATGGAGATATAAATCAAAAAAAGGTCGAACGGTATGGCTAGATTTTTCATTTCAGGAAAATAATGATCCTGCTAAAATTAGTGGGCTTGACCCTTATATGTTGCCGATTAAAGAGCGAAAAGGGGAACTGTACGATAAATGGAAGTCTGTTTTTATCGATAATGATTACTCGTATGATTATAGAATCCTTAACGCTGCGGATTTTGGAGAATATACGAGTCGAAAAAGATATTTTTCATGTTTTGCTTTAAACGGGTTACCAATTTCCTTTCCAGCACCGACTCACATAACAAGAAAGAAGCATCACTTGTCTCCACATTTAAAAATTCATAATGCGGTGAAGGATAAATTAAACCTTCAAAATGAAGGAGTTTCAATTTTCGGTTTGAATAAGACGGGCAAACCATATGTACCGGCGACTTTCTGGAGAGTTTACTACGGTCTGCTAAAATTTTATAACGAAGGATGCTTTACTATAAGGTACAACGGCGGTGACATGTCCAATAAAAACCGTAGCGTTCATGAACCATTGGGTTGCATACTCACCAATAATACACACTCATTGATTCGCCCTGTCTTTATGACGAGCTATTATGGCGCGTCTAAGGATGGAAACGGTGTTCACTCAATCCAAGAACCTTGCAACACTTTGACTACCAAGGATAGATTTGCGCTTCACCATCTACAATACGCCTATGGTAAGCCGACTTATAGTTGGATAGATGACCCGAGCCAGTCAATTACGACAAACCCGAAAAATGAACTCGTTACGACAAAATGGTTATTCGACACTCAGTTTAAAAATATTGGCTCTTCATTGAATCGTCCGTGTCCAACAATCATCGCGCGTCAGGATAAGAAACCTCTATACTTAGCATCGACTTCAAGCGTGACACGCTTCGTTGATAATTCAGTAATGACTCCAAGCGATGATGAAGTAAAGGCTAGACTAAGGCTATTCATGAGAACACACGGAATTACTGATGTACTGATACGTTCATTGGAACTCGATGAATTAAAAAGAATCCAAGGCTTCCCTGATGATTACATTTTGGAAGGCGGTAAAACGCGGGCCATGAAATATATTGGAAATTCTGTTTGTCCTGGACAGGCCAGAGCAAACGCAGAATCGCTGTATGAAGGGATAAAGAAGATTACCAACGGGATAAACTAAAACTCTCAACGCTAGAGCGTTAATATAATAACAACAGTTATGAAAAATCAAGATTCACAATCTACAAAGGACCATGATATACTCTACAGAGATAATCAATACGCAAAATGGCAAGGAATCCAGGTATCAATTCCGATTGATATGGATCCAGACGATGACCGTTTAAAATTTGTGAAAACATCTCTCAAAAAGAAAGGCGTTAAATTTGCTGCAAATCAGGTAAAATTCGGCAAGTTGCGACTTTCTAAAACTGTAAAGAAATGAGATTAGTCTTTACACCACAGTTTGTTGACCCGATTTTATCTGGTACCAAGATCCACACCATTCGAAAAAACTCTGATGATGAGTATCAAGCTGGAACATCGCTTGAAATGTTATGTGAACAGGAAACAGCACAACCTTTTACTTTTTGGAATGATCACTGTCGTCACACGCAATCCATTGAGATTAAATATCCCGCCGACTTTAAGGTTGGCCAATCATTAACAGCTGTAATTGTGAAGATTGATAATGTTCATCTCACCCTTACGAAAGTCGCCGGTTTAGCTCAGAACGATGGGTTCCCATCGATGGCTGAATTTTTTGATTATTTCAGTGAAGATTATAAAGGCGACATCATTCATTGGACTGATTATGAATACTCACCTTCTTTTAACCTTTAAACTCAGTGTCCGTTAGAAAAACCTCCATAGAGACCTATAATACTATCAAAAGCAGTGGCATGCTATCTGAAAAGCGTCTCAGGGTTTATGGTATATTCTTTCTTCATGGAAATCTTACGGGTGCTCAAGTGTCCGAGTTTTATAGAACAAAGTTTTCATCGAGTAAAACTTCAGAGACTATTCGTAACAGAATTACCGAACTAGTCCAAATGGGAGTAGTGGATGAGCTGGGGAAAACTAAATGCCCTTCTTCGAAACGCGACGTGACACTGTTTGGATTAAACAATAATCTTCCAAAGAAGCTAGTTCTTCCAAAGACGATTAATCAAAAAAAAACAGCCATCCTAAAATCTGTCACATCCTTTGCGAAAAAATTCGTTAGTTCTGAGAAGATGAGAGAAGAGTTGTTAATCATCTATCGTAATATTGAAAAGATCAATAAAAAGCTTTAATTTAAACTATCGCCTATGAAACGTACTAGGTTAAAATTCACTATTTTCCATTTAGAAAATCTCGAAGTTTGGGAACAATTCGAGTCATACGCGCTTGCTTTGATTTCAAAGGGAGTAACGCGACATAGCAGCCGTGGAATATTATATGTGATACGGTTTCATTCACTAGTTGACAAAGATGGAACCGCAAAAATATTTTCGATAAATGATCATTATTCTCCGGATTATGCGAGAATGTTTGCTGAAAAGCATCCAGAGCACAATAAATTTTTTGAAACCCGAAATTTAAAAAGTAAAAAATAGATGACAGATTTTAACAAAGAAGAAATTCCTTGGTGGTGGAGTTTAATAGTTATCGTTACATTCTTTTGCATAGCAGTATCAGTGTTGAGAAGATGTGAAAAAGACGATCTTCAAAGAAAAGCAGAAAAAGAAACCCATCAATCTCAGATCCGCAAATCATTCTCTCGTCTGAGCGAAGATTCAGAAACCCAGGAAGCTTATCGCGCCTATGATAAAACAAATAACTATGAATAGCTTCTCGAATAAAAAGAAGGTAAAGACCCGAAAATCATTTTTCGAGCGTTTTCGTACCAAAAAGCTCTTCAAAAAAGTCATGGACCATTATACAGGTCAAGATTTCATCTACAATGCTTGGACAGGCGAGATAAAACATGGTGTATATGAATTAAGTCCAGGTTCTTTGGATTTGGACCAAATGTACATCATGGGTAATTACGTGTGCTCAAATGGCATCCCGCTCTATGATTTTAGAAAAGAACTATTTCAAACCTCATGGGATAAATCTCATGATAAACACTGATCGATAATGAAGGCCAATAAACAAACTTATCAACTGTTGAAAACAGAAGATTTCAAAAAGATTTCATCAACTACCAATTATGTAGAATCATATATTCGAAAATTATTGCGTGGATTTGTAGAAATAATACCTCGCCATAAAATCATATTTGATGAAGCGGACAAAATGCTTGCAACAAAGAATAGAGATCCTTTGTCGTAATGTTGGTAAAACTTTACATAATACTCTATTTTACTGCATTGGCTGTATACATTCAAACGATGATCATAACTCCGATTAAGGACAACGAATCTATTTCTATTATTGTCCGGTTTCTTATGGGGCTAATTCTATGTTGGGGTTACCCATTATTTATTTTAATATTTGCGGTTGGTCGTCTATCAATGATTTTAGATTTTCTATTCAGCACCGGCTCAAAAGAAAAAGAGAATGAAGAGTAAGATTAAAAATATTGTTATCTCTCAAACGGATCGCACGAATTTGTCAATCAACATTGATTTTCAGAACCCAATGGAACTTGAAAAGATCTTTGATAAGATTCTGAAGGAAATAAGGCCACCAAGACAGTATGGTTCAGGCCGCACAGAATCCGCGAATTACGAGTATTCCGTTGATCGGTATACCACTGAAGCCATGACCAACGGCGATACCGTATTTAAATATAAATCAAAAATCAATGTCTGAAACAATTGAACTATGGCAGAAAACAGCAAAATAGAATGGACGGACCACACAGTTAACTTATGGTGGGGTTGCGCAAAA
>Ga0114923_10003772_pt1 | contig 10176 bp, 9 predicted proteins | sample SumtaG_FD_89578 | JGI IMG/M metagenome (GOLD analysis project Ga0114923, IMG submission 89578) | Deep subsurface microbial communities from Indian Ocean to uncover new lineages of life (NeLLi) - Sumatra_00157 metaG | ecosystem: Environmental > Aquatic > Marine > Oceanic > Sediment | place: near...
AAGTATCTTTAACAGGCGCTCCTTCTTTCAACAATTTCATGATGTTAAGGAGCACATTACAACCAGTGCGATCGTCGAAGGCTTTACCACGGACCATATTATTTGGAAATTCTACAAAAGGAGAGAACAGCGTACCTGTGGTTCCTATAACAATATTATTTTTAACTACTTCCTCTTTTGAATCCATTCCGACATCAATATACATATCTGAAATCTCAACAATCTTTTTTCTCTCGTTTAAAGAGGTTAGGTGTGGTGGTTTTGATCCTATAATGCCACGATGGATTTTTCCTGGCTCAGATCGTATCACTACTGATTGCCCTAATAAAATTCTTTTATCCCAACCCCCAATTGGAATAAATCGTAGGAAACCTTTATTTTCGATATGAGAAATCATAAATCCAATCTCATCAGTATGCGCATCCAATAGAATTCTGTTACTCCCATTAGTACCCTCTTTTACAGCTAGAATATTACCCAAATTATCTTTCCAGACCTTGTCAACTAAGTTTTCTTTCTCTATCTTTTTTAAAATGAAATCACTTACATCATCTTCATAACCAGAAACTCCAATAAGCGAAGATAATTCTTTTTGAAGAACTTTTATACTCTCAATATTCATCATCAATCCTCTTTGCTTTAAATACTAATAAGTAATACCTTGAGATATCCATAATAAAATTAATACATTTTGGTTAAACTTGAAAATACATTAATAAATAAGAAAACAGAAAAATTTTTTAGAATTCAAAAATCAAAATAAGAATAAAATATTATTAAAAAATTACTTTTTTCGCTTCTTTAACTCTTTGATAGCTTTTTCGGCTAAGAGTAAGGCATCGGTATATTGAGACCTATACTTCTGAATGTTAGCTTCTAATTCTATTGTTTTGTTCTGAAGTTCGAGAATCAGTTCACTGCTTCCCTCACCTGAAGATATCACCGCATCTGGATTTTCCATGGATTCCTTAAGATAATTATACTTTTCTCTCCATACTTTTATTTCTGTTTGGAGTTCCTCAACATCATCATTATCTGTAATTTGACTAATAGATAGTGGACCTCTTGTTCCTTCTTCAACACCTAATATTCTTCCTTTTAAAATATCTACTTCTTCTTCTAGCTCTTTAATTCTGACTTTTAAGTAGCCAATCTGATCTAAATATTCTGCTGAAGTTTTAGGAGCGGTAATTTCTTCATAAATAGATTTCCCAGTTTCTAATTCGTTAGCGGTTTTTTCTCCTAAAATTTGTTGCTTACGTTTTTGTAGCCCTTCTATAGTTTGTTTTGGAAGGAAGTCTAGTGGGTTGAAACCAACCCCTCCATGAGCAGTAAGTCTTTTACGTACTTTTACGAATAGGGGTATACCTTTTATTGCTTCTCCACAAATAATTCCTTCGCCTTTATCTAACCCTTGAATATCCGTTTTATTACTTCGAGTTAAATCTTCTGCGCTCGAAATCGTAACATCAATATCTCGTATATCAGTGAGGTTATGAACCACCCAAGTACCAGCTTGGGCGCGAATAGTTGTATCTAACAATTGAGGTCTTTGAGTACCGATGATTAAATTTGCACCGAATTTACGACCTTCTTGTGAGAACAGTTTTACAATTTCACACACTTCGGTTTGTTTTTTTCCAGCAAACAAGTGAGCCTCGTCAAGTAGTAAGTAAAACGGAGGAATTCTTCTAGCCGTGCTTGCCTGATATAATTTTTTGAGAAGCTTACCAGCAACCATTTCTTGTACGTTTAAATCCATACCTCTCATATTGATAATTGTACATAGATGTGGAGCAACAATATCCGTGGGATCTAACGAAAATAGATACTCTACATCGATATCTCCTCCTTTGTTAACGCTTAAATCAGAATATTCGATAATGCTATTCACAAATTGGCTTTCTTTTTTAATTCGTTCACTATCTTCACTTTCTCCCGCAAGTACTTTCAAGCTCCCGTACTCACCATGTCTGTCTAAAATTACGAGTGGAATGCCCTTTTTCATAAATTCCTCGCACAGTACACCCATTGTATACGACTTTCCACTACCAGACTTTCCCGTAATGAATATTCTTCCAAAATTTTTCACTAATAATCTAACGTCAAATGGATAGCCTATCAGCTTCCCAAGAGAGACGGATTCTTCGGGTAGGTTATAAATTCCTAATAATTTAGTAATTTGAATTTCAGATGCGCGATAAACTTCTGAACCTATCTCAAACGGTCTCTTTGGTCTATCTCCACATACCTTCAGATCCGCAAGCATCCCTTTTGCTTCGCTCCATAACTTCTGAATATTTAGCATATAGGTAACTCTTATTCCCTCTTCGTCCTTCTCTCCATAGATTACAAAATAAGAATTACGCTCGATTGTTGGGTCAGAAAATTGTACTTGTACCGAGTGCGTAGTTGTTTTCCCTAATAAATTACCTACTTTATCTTTCTTTACTTGCTTATTAAAGCTTTCTTCGTCTGACATTTTGAATCACATTAATTTCGTTTCTTTTGTATTATATGTAAATTCATATATATTAATTATTTCTACTTAATTTCTACAATTTAAAAAAGGTATTTAAACTTTCATAAATCCAATTATTATTTCCTATGTTTTTCGATAGAGTATGCTCTTTTGGACCATATGAATTGGTTTATACGATTCTTTTGCTCTACGTAGACCGGGGACTCCTAAATCTTGCTCTCGATTAACGAAAATGGCATTTTTAAAACTACATTTTAAAAACAGATTGCTAATGGCTTGATACGCACCTTCATACTCCATATGTGCTTTCTCAATATGTATTACGATCGTGTCCGAATTTAACATTTCTCCAAATGTGTAAGCAACACATTTGTTATCGACGCAAATTAACGATCCTTTAAAACCTAACGCAGAAAAATTGTCTAAGGCGTCGTAAATGGCTTTCTCCTCTTGTTCCAAACCTTCATCGTCTTCACATTCTCTAAGAATACACCACTCCAACTGTAGTTTCTTGGTCGTGGCAACTTCGTCCTCCGTTAATATCTTAAATTCATAATCGTAATTTTCTAAAAACTTGTTTAACCACCTTCTATTTTGGCGGTAGCGATTACCCGGTAAATTTCTAAGGTTATCTCCCTCGTATACATAGTCCCAATTATCTCGATCTTCAAAAATCTCAATATTTAAAGCCAAAAACTTTTCGTGGTTTTTAAGATCTTCTGTAACCTGCTCTGGTACCCTGTGAAGTTCAATTTCATTAAAATTTTCAAATAGAGCAATAATTACATCAGCAGGTTTTGGACCGATTGGAGTGAAAAAAAATAACGCTTTATCGCTTCCGGACATCATGGTTTTCCTTTTCTTAAAAATATCCCGTGAAAATAGTAGAAGGTGCTCTTCCCATTCCATAAAAAAAAATCCATAAAAATTCCTCCACATGTATAGATTCGTAAAGGTGAATTCAGATGTCTGAGGAGGGTAATTCTGAAAATATTTGTCGAATATACCTTTATCTTCAAGTTTGATTTCTTTCGCAGTGCTTAAGTCCATGAATATGAATAAATTAAAAGCTATTAAAATTATTTCCTTTTTAAATTATTTGGAATAAAATTAAAGGATAAAAAAATTCTTAACCATCTAACAATTGAGGTCTTTGAGTACCGATGATTAAATTTTGTTAGATAGAATAAAAATTTATACTTAAATATCCTTATAGAGCTTGGTGAGAGCTCTATATTAAATATTAGTTTTGATTTTTTATTAGCTCCAATATTTTCTTAATAAAATCTTCAACATCTTTTAGTTCATCTTTAGCAAATGAAAGAACTTTAGAATTATCAATTTTTGCATATCCATGAACAAGAATATTTCTGAATCTTGCCATGTTAGATAAATTAATACTTAATTTAGTTCCAATAATAGCATTTTTACCAAGAATCTCAAACATTTCAGCATAACTTTCTGCTCTTTGAAAAGCTCTAATGGAAATAATATGTGAAGCAATATCAATACAAGCTTCAATTATTTCAAATAAAGAATATTTAATAGCTTGAATATCTTTATAACTATTTAAAAATTCAGCTTCACTTTTCTCTTTATATTGATTTAAAAAGCTTAAATTTCTCTCAATGACATCAATTTTATCATATATTAAAACTTTATTTATTTGCATATCTCAACTCTCTCATATTATCATAAATTGCGAAATGAGGTTTAATGTCCAAATATTCTTTCATAATCCTTGCTTCAAACTGAACTCTCTTGAAATCATCTCGCGAACAGATAATCTTAGAATTTTTAAGTATTGAAAATAGAAACCTTAAAGGTCTATCATTTAATATTCTTACATCTACTGGCTTACTAATTTTTAAAATATCTTTAAGCTCTTTTTCTAATTCTCCTGCTATTATTGCTTCATACATTAGTTTAGGCTTAAATAAATCAGTAATAATTAATCCAACATCTATATCTTCATAAAAGTTACTATATATTACGGAACCAAAAAGATAAGAAGCGACTATTTCTTCTTTTTCTGATAAAATTTCCTCTAAAACTTTCTTTATTTCTTCACAATTCATTTTATAATTATTCTAATGTCCTTTCAAGTAAATATATTTTTTGTAAATAATTTCCTTTTTGAATTATTTGGAATAAAATTAAAGGATAAAAAATTCTTAAATCATATTATAACTAATTGGTGAAATTAAAATCTCATTAGGAACTGCTTTTTTCATATTATTGATTGTTTTTTTGTGTTTCTTATTCATATTGTTTGTAATAGTAAGAATTATTAGAAAAATATACAAATTTCCCATCCCGGCTTTCGCAACGAGATTGATTGATAACCCGCTCCGTCGTAGATTAATACAAAAACCTGAACTTATTGCTGAACGAATGCAACTTAAACCCGGAATGACTGTAGTGGAAATTGGGCCTGGTAAAGGTAGTTATACGAAAGCTGTAGCAGAAAAGGTACAACCTAATGGAAAAGTATTTGCAATTGATATTCAAGAATCAATCATCAACCGTTTAAAGAAAAGAATTAAAAAAGAGAATATTCAAAATATTATTCCTAAAATAGATGACGTTTATAACCTTTCGTTTGAAGATGAAAGCGTAGATCGAATCTTTGCGATTACTTGTTTACCCGAAATTCCAGATCCTATAAGAGTTTTAAGGGAATTTAAAAGAATTCTAAAGCCAGATGGTATAATATCATTGAGTGAACTCTTTCTGGATCCTGATTATCCACTATGTAGAACTGAAAAAAGGTGGGCAAAAGAAGCTGGCCTGGATTTTTACGAAGGTTTCGGCAATTGGTTTGTATATCAATTAAATTTCTTTAAAAAGAAACCGAGTTATTGAGTCGTTTCTAGGCAAATTTTCATTCTTTAATTTGTTTAGAATATCTTCTAATATTTTTATAACTCGTTCTTTATACGAGTTTTGCTCAGGATAATTGTAGCTAAAAGTTCGCCATTGAGGACGCTTATGGCCAACTTTATATTTAATGCCCTTCATTTGTGTCATGTAAGAATCTTTATTTAGTTTAGTCGCAATTTGATCGGCAATAATGTACCAATGAAATTTTGTGCCAATATTAGCCCCTGAATTAGATGGTGCTGGATTTACTCTTGTTTTTACACTATTAAAGTTAATTGTCCATTTGTTTGGAGCGGTTTTTGTTTCAGTCCATTTTCCGTCGTTGTAGATCCATTTATGAGACCCACCAATCTTCATGCCTGTATATATTTGATTATTATACTTTTTAAGAGAATTATACATTTCTTATTCTAAACCTATATTTTACCTTGAGTTATGATTCATAGTACAAAATCCTATTAATAAGATAAAAGAGTCATAATTTTTCGTTAAATAAAACATACTATTAATATTGAAAAATAAGAAAAGAATCGAATTAATTGAGGAGAAAAAGTATAATAAGATGTTCATTTTTTTTTGGTATAATACATTGAAGATAATAAAAGAAGTAGTTTTGTTCATTAATTTTATAAATTTTTTTGGAGGTTGGCAATTTTTTTTTTCAATTTTTTTTTTCGAGATTCGTTTCCATTAAGGTCTTGAACATCATTTAGAATTTTTAATCCTTGTTGATAATAATTAATAGCTTTGACGTAATCCTTTTTTTTCTCAGCTTTTTCTCCTACTTTTAAGGCATACTCTAGTTCCAATTCTTTTATCTTTTTATCAAGTTCTAAAATCATAAATGATATTCTCCCTATTTCCTCTTTATAATCAAAACCAGATGCTAAGTAAAGAGCCATTTCATATTCTTTCTGTGCTTCTTTATAAGCTAATCCTTTTTCGGCAGTTTCAGCTTTTCGTATGAAAGAAAGTATGGATGAATTAATTTCTTCTTCGCTCATATGCTTTGCTTTCTCTTTCAATTCATTTATAGCATCATTATTAGAAATTATCGAAGAAATTAATTCATTATTAGCTATTCTTACCGTTCGTGATTCTTGAAATTTACAAATTGTATCTTCAGCAGTTTCAATTGTAGTAGGGATAATTATTTTTTTTTCTATAAGTTGGTACACTTCATAAAGTATCTTATTTGCGTCTATCCGAACTATTTTTTGAACTTCATCGATTAAGTTGACAATAAAAAAGAATGCTTTTGAAGATAACAATACTCTTGCAAGATCTATTATTGCTTTTTGGATAGGATTTTTTTTAACTAAATCTAATTCGTCTGGTAATAATGTGTGCGTTAGAATCATGGGAAAAACTAGTTCAACATTAAAAGTTTTTTTGATGTAATTAATAGTATCTTGGAAATTTATTATCCTTTTTTTCATAAATGCTCCAATTTTATCACGATATCTACTTTCATATTCGCTTAAAAAGTTAGTTACAAGAGATTTCAAGCTATCTGAAGCTTTTTGATCTAAAACTAAACAGATTCGAATAAATTGGCCATTTTTAAGTAAAATATTGAATGAATGGTATTGAAATTCATAAAATTGATGATTATTTCCATGATTTGCATTTCTATTTGAAGTATTACTAGATTCTGAAAACGAAATATTTGCTTGGATAAATCCGGTTAATAATTCAGTATTTACACCTGCCCCTGAAATCGGATAATCAATTAGAGATAACCCTGATTCTTTAGCCATTAACAAAATGTATTTTATGTTTAAAACATCTAAAAATTTCTGCCATATTAGGTTCTGGAACATTTGAATACGTTTTTCTTCAGAATCAATAATCGTGAATTTCAAGTTATGTTCAAGATTTAAACCAAGTTTTTCAAGTTGGGCTTTAACACACTCTTTACAGAAATCTGGATATTTCTCACAATTATTTTTATCCGTTCTACAATCAAAACCAATAGGGCTAATCTGAAAATAAACCATTTAAATCCTACAAACTTATATTCCTAATACTAAATTAAAAGCAAGTTTTTAAAAACATTTCTATTATTTTGTTTTTATGTTCTATCCAACGATCAAATAATAATTTCAAAAATTTTAAAACAAATAAAATAAAAAAAATAATTGAGATTGTTAAGGATTTATAATTTCTTGACGATTAAATCTGCCAAACGATTGGAATAACCCCACTCGTTATCGTACCAGCTAACAACGCCACAGAAAGTGCCACCGATTACCTTGGTCCACAAGCTAGAGAAAATAGAACTTGCGGGATTACCAACAATATCGGTAGTTACTATTGCATCGTCGGTATATTCTAAAATTCCTTTTAGATAACCAGATGCAGCTTCTTTCATTTTAGCGTTAACATCTTCTACTGTTGTAGATTTCCCTAGATTTACTTTTAAATCAACAACGCTCCCGTTTGGGGTTGGTATACGCATTGCAATTCCGTCCATTTTTCCTTGTAATTCTGGAAACACGACGCCAATCGCTTTAGCTGCACCAGTGGATGTAGGAACTATGTTTGCTGCACAAGCTCGACCACGAATCATTTTTATGGGATCATCTTTTCTTGCTGTATCAACTGGTCGTTGGTCGCCAGTATATGAATGAACTGTAGTCATCATTCCGTTAACAATTCCATAATTGTCCATTAATACTTTTACTACTGGCCCTAAACAATTCGTTGTACAAGATGCCATAGAAATGATTTTATGCTCGTTAGTTAATTTATCGTCGTTACAACCTATTACAACGGTAAAATCAGGATTTCCCGCAGGTGCACTAATTAAGACTTTCTTAGCTCCAGCCTCTAAATGCTTTGCAGCGCCCTCTCTTTTCGTAAAGAATCCAGTGGATTCGAGAGCAACATCTATATTGTTGCTAGCATGTGGTAAGTTTGCTGGGTCTCGTTCTGCAGTAATAGGAATTTCCTTTCCATTTATTATCAAAGATTTTTCCTTAGCCTCGACAGTTCCTTTAAATCGCCCAAAAACAGAATCGTATTTTAAGACATAAGCCAAGTATTTTGGTTCGAATAAATCGTTAATGGATACAATTTCAATTTCGTTAGGATATTTATCTACTACAGTTCGGAAGAAATTTCGTCCGATTCTACCGAATCCGTTAATTGCTACTCTTTTAGCCATCTATTATCACTTTTAATTATTAATTCGAGTTCTTTTTATTTAAAAAGATAAGTAATTATGTGTTCGTTAGTTTTTTAATTTTTTAGTTTTATATACATCCACATCAAATATGTATCTAATAAGAATTTGTGAGTATAAAAATGGAAAGTATTGAAAAAGCGATTATAGAAAAAATAGAAGAAATGCGGGAGGATATAATATATTTTCATAAGCAAATCATTCAAATTCCTTCCGAGAATCCACCAGGTAAGTATAAACAGATAGCACAGTTCGTTCAGAATAAGTTTGAAGAGCTTGGTCTTAAAACTTTTGTAAAACGAAATAATGTAGTAGGGAAGTATCAAAATCTAACGGGGCCCTCTTTGTTATTATATGGTCATATGGATACCGTCCCTGCTTATAAAGGATGGACAGAAGACCCATTTGGAGGTCATATAATTGATGGAAAAATATATGGTCGAGGAGCGTGTGACGATAAAGCATGTGTAACTGCAGAAATTTTTGCAACTAAAGCTTTGCTTGAATTAGGTATTAAATTTGAGGGAAGTTTAACTTTAATTTCGGCAATAGACGAAGAAACAGGCGGATTCAATGGTGTACGGTACTTATTGGATAAGGGACATATTAATGGTGATGCTTGTCTAATAGGGGATGGGCGCGGAGGTTTTCCAGCAGCCTATACTGGAGGATTCTTACTTGTTACATTCATGATTACGGGGAAAAAAGCTCATGCCCTTAGTTTTCCAGATATTCCAAAATACCGTAACGAGTTTTCGGGAGTAAATGCTATACAGAAAATGGTAAACATACTAAATTTCTTGATGCAGTTACAGGCAGAATTTCTTAATAAGGAAACAAAATACCCCAACTTTCCGGGACACCCTTCAAAGGTTAGTACTGTTAATATCGCAAAAATTATTGGTGGTGATAAATTATCTGCTGTACCTGATAAATGCTTATTGTATTGTATCATTAATACGATTCCAGAACAAGACGTAGAAAGTATAAAGCAGAACATATTAGAATTTGTTGAGAAATCAAGGTTGTCTGATCCTGATTTAGATATCAAGGTTAATTTTTCCATTTCTTTTGAACCTTTCGTATCAAATACTAATTCAAAATTCGCTAAAGCTATTAAGAATGCAATTAAAATTGTATATGATGAAGAGCGAGAGTTTAAATTATTCCAATCCGCAAACGATGGACATTGGTTTCATGAAAAGGGAATTGAAACGATAATAATGGGAACTGGATCGTATGAAAATAAAGTACATGCTGAGGATGAGTTTGTGTCTATTAACGATTTAATTGATACAACAAAAATTTTTGCTTTAACTGCATTCAATTATTTAAGAACTAAAGATTAATTAGATTATTATTAATGGAGATTAAATATGGTTGATTTAGAAAAACAAATTATTGATAAAATAGATAATATGAGGGATGAGATTATTAAATTTCATCAAGAAATAGTAAGAATCCCCTCTGAAAATCCCCCTTCAAAATATAAGGAAGTTGCTAGATTCGTAGAAAGAAAAATGCGAGACATCGGTTTAAAAACATCAATTAAAAGAAATAATGTCATTGGTGAGCTTGAAAATGGGGATGGTCCCACGTTAATCTTCAACGGGCATTTTGATAC
>Ga0114923_10003774_pt1 | contig 10174 bp, 10 predicted proteins | sample SumtaG_FD_89578 | JGI IMG/M metagenome (GOLD analysis project Ga0114923, IMG submission 89578) | Deep subsurface microbial communities from Indian Ocean to uncover new lineages of life (NeLLi) - Sumatra_00157 metaG | ecosystem: Environmental > Aquatic > Marine > Oceanic > Sediment | place: near...
ACCAATCCCATTACAGCATGGATATATCCACTATTAGCAGTATATACTTTAAGAAAATATCTACCAAAAAAGGGTGAAAAAGAAGAGAAAAAAAAAGCTGAAGAAGAAGAAAGAAAAGAAGAAAAATTGAGATTTCGAACATCTTCCTTTTTCGCTAAGAAAATTGAATGGTATAGAGATAAAAGTAAGTATGATAAAGCTCTTACTCTACTATACAGAAGATTAGAACGAAAATTAAATAGTCAATTAAGCGGACGCCAAATAACTACAGCAAACGTGATAGATATGATTGATGAAAAAGACCCAAATATTAGTAGGTTTAAGGTTAGAAGAATTAATAAATTTATGAATAAAATCATCTCCATTAAATCTGGAAAAAGAAAAGTTAAAAATGAACAAGATTTTGAAGAACTCTTCTTTGAGATGGAATGGGTTGTAAATAACTTATAATTTTTTATTAAAAAAATTTAAAAAATATAAAAAAAAAGAAGTGATAAAATTATGGAAGCTCCAGAAAAAGAAAAATATCGTGAACATGATTTAGACGTAACCCCGATTAGAGAAATTGCACAAGATGTCCTTTCTGAGGTTAGCCGTGTGATAGTAGGAAATGGGGAAATACTCCAGCAACTTTTTATTGCATTACTCGTGAATGGGCATGTATTGTTAGAAGGTGTTCCCGGTTTAGGAAAAACAGTTATGGCAAAAACTTTTGCAAATACTCTCGGAATTAGTTTTAAAAGAATTCAATTTACTCCAGATTTATTACCTGCAGACATTACTGGAACGAAGATTTTTTCTCAAGAGGAAGGAACCTTTGTTCTTCAAAAAGGTCCTATTTTCGCGAATCTGGTATTAGCAGATGAAATAAATAGAAGTGCTCCAAAAACACAAGCAGCTCTACTTGAAGCGATGGCTGAAAGACAGGTAACTATTGAAGGTGATACTTTAGGGTTAGAAAAACCATTTATTGTTGTAGCTACAGAAAATCCTGTAGAAATGGAGGGAACCTATCCTTTACCTGAAGCTCAAGTTGATAGATTTCTCTTCAAACTCTGGCTTGATTACCCTGAAGTAGATGAGGAAACAGAAATCCTTAGGCGACAGTTGACAGGGGAATCACCATCAGTTAATCATGTAACAACTGGGGAAGAAATATTAGCCGCACAAAATATTGTAAATAATGTCTATATTGATGATAGAATACTAAAATACATTAGAGATATAGTACTAAAAACCCGCAATCATCCTCAAATTGCGTTAGGGTGTAGTCCAAGAGCTAGTTTAGTATTAATGAAATGTAGTAAAGCAAGAGCTGCTATTTTGGGTAGAACTTATGTTACACCTGATGATGTTAGAGCATTGACAATGGCCGCGCTAAACCACAGAATTTTATTAAAACCTGAAGCAGAACTTGAAGGACTTGATGTTAAAACTATTATAAAAAATGTCATCGAAGATATTCCTGTTCCGATTTAATTAATTTTTTTTTTAATTAGAATTTTTTTTTAGAAAACAACAATAAATATCGGTTAAAAATGGTGAAATGAAATTTTAGGAGGAAAAGGTAGAGTCTTAGTATTGTTTGCTGTTTTTTTTCTTACAGCGGGATTCGCGTTTGTCAATTATTTCCTCATTTATTTTGGAATAATCCTTATTTTTAGTACTATTATTAGTTTGCCAATTTTCTATTATCAAATGAATATTGAAGACTTGAGAGTACATAGAGAATTAGAGAAAGAAAAGGTTTTTAAAGATGATTTTGTACATGTAAAAGTAATTATTGAAAATACCGGTAAAAATAGTTTTGATTTTCTAGAAATCAGAGATTATTTCAATCCCCAGCTATTTAGATTAATACTCGGAGAAAACTTTATATCCACCAGAATTGATTCTAAAGGTATAATTAAATTTTCTTATGTTCTTGAACCAAAGGTTAGAGGTGAATACCCTCTTGGACCATTATCAGTAACTGTAAAAGATAGATTAGGATTTAATTCATTAGAACGTATCATTCCTGATAGTGTTACCGATATATTAGTTTACCCTCCATATGAGGATATTAAAAGAATAGAAATATTAGGCTCTAAAAGATCCTTACAATTAAATTATGGTCTCCAGCGATCCAAGCAAAAAGGGCTTGGTTCAGAATTTTATGGAATGCGTAAATATGTATATGGAGACCAATTTAGACTAATAGATTGGAAAGCTAGTGCCCGTACTCAAAAATTAATCGTGAAGGAGTTTGAAAGTGAAAGAGATGTATCAGTCATGGTACTGGTTGATTCATCAAGTACTATGGCAGGTGGAGCAATAGAAAATACTAAATTTGAATATGCAATTAGAGCTTGTATGTTACTTACCAAAGTTGCCTTAACACGTAGAGATAAAGTAGGTGTTTTTACATTTTCAGATAAAAAAAATTTTAATTTTTTAAAACCTGGAGGTGGCCAAGATCATTTTTATCAAGTATTAGATTTTGTTGCCAGAGTTAAACCCCAAGGAAAGTGTAAAATAGTTGAAGCTATTGATTTTTTTACAAGAAGGTATCAAAAACGTAGTTTACTCTTTATTATTTCAGATTTAGAGTCAGATACTAAGGAATTTAAAATGGCCATAAGAAAACTGGTACCTTTCAATCATACAATAATGATAATTAATCCTTTTAGTCCTTGGTTTGAGATTCATGAAATAGATCTATCAACAACAGATAAAGCTTTAGCAGAAGCAATAAGTGAAGAGATGATGGAACATATTTTGACTATTAAACAAGAAGTTCGAAACTTAGGTGTTAATTTAATTACGGTTGGACCTGATGATATGATGCACCTAGTCTTACAAAATTATCTTGATGCAAAAAAAAAAGGAAGTGCCTATTAAATGCTATCTCGAAATTATTTATTAGTTCTAAATATCATAAATGCCATTATATTTGTATTGATTATCTTGATATTTAGCTCAATTTTTAATTTTAATCAAATAATTTATAATCCTCAAGGAGAATTGGTCCTATTTGATGTTATAGATTCTCTAAAAAATGTTCTCACATTAATTCTTTATTTCTTATTACTCTCTATAGCTGTTGGTATAGCATATTTATTGATGATTCTATTTAGATCATTTCCCTATTTTAATTCAAGATATATGTTTAATTTTATTCAAAACTTCTTCAAAAATTACTTAAATTTATGGTTTTCTTTTCCAGATGGAGAAGCACCTCAATTTAATGAAATTGTTGGCCTAATTATTGAAGAATTAATGGAGTTTCTCAATAATTTCTATTTGTTTTCTTTTCAAATATTTTTTCTTTTAGCTATGATATACTTTATTCGCGCGATATTTCAAAATGACCCAAAATATAGTCTTACGGCAATCGGCAGCTTAGTTGTAATGATTGTTATACCTCTAATGGTATTCGGTTTTGAAGAAATGATACTTTTATTTATTAGTGATGAGACACTAGATGATTTTGGAATATTTAAAGATTTAAAGAATCCCCTTTCAGAAGATTTGAATAATTTACCTCTTGATAATTTCTTTGAATTTTTGGCTAGTCCAGTTGCTTTGCTCGCGATTATTTGCTATATATATTTAGAAATAGCTTTTCAAATTAATTATTCTGATACAGTTACAAAACCATCCTTAGAAAGAAGTGAAAGATTAGAAACTCAATTAAATATTATTCGTAGAGAATCACATCTCATAACTGCAAATGCTGATAAAATTAAGGAAGAAGCTAAAAAAAGAAGAGAAGAAATTGAAGAAGAAGGTGAAAAAGTTATAAAATTTTTTGCCAAGACTAGTCAAAGGTTTTCTTATGTAAAAGAAATGATCGAGAAAAGAAAATTAGAAGAAGAAGAAAAAAAATTAGTATCCGCTGCTTCTAAGACTAGAAGATTAGGACGTTACATAGAAAGACTCTTTAGAGAAGATTCAGAAGCAGAAGATACCTTAACAGCAAAATCTTCTTCTCCCCAGGCTCAAAAACTAGCAATTTCAACAGTTATTAATTTTTCTTCACGCATATTTCTTTTAATTATAATAAGCTTTGTAATAATACATCCTCGTTGGTTTTATATTAATGTCTTTAACTTACCTCCAGCTATTACTGAAAGTGTTGCCATGTTTTCCCCAGAGGTAGTATTAACTCTACTGATTCCAACAATTTTATTATTTCCAGTTATCTCATGGATAATTTCCTATATTAAGCATAGAAATTTAATAATAAGACTTAAGCAGGAAGGACATATTAAAGAGATTCTTGCTTCTGTAGGTGATTATGTTAAAAAGGAAGATGTAGATGCACTACAAGATCAAGGAGATGCTAGCGAAACAGGGCAGGTAGCAACAGAAACCGCTTAGAATAAACTATTAAAAAATTTTCTTTTATCAAGAATTAAGCTTCATAAATTTACCAAAAATTGAGCTAATTCTTTCTTTTTTATTATATCTGTCATTAAAGTATCGAAGCAATAAGTTTTGATACCAAGTGATTCGATTTTAGATTTTAAGTTTTTATCTCTATGATCTATTATAAAATGTCCTAAAAAATCTCTGTAATAATTCGCTACTCCTACACAAGAAACTTCTAACCCCATAGTTCTCATTAATTTATCAGCCGGACCCTTTACTGTTTTACCTTCTATAATAGGGCTTATAGCATAAATTTTATTCTTTTCTCTAATTAGCGCGTCTTTTATTCTATCTACCTGAAGTATTGTTCCTATTGAAACAATTGGATTAGAAGGGCATATAATTATTCTTTTTGCATTATGAATATAATTTAAAACATTTTCGACTGGTTTTGCTTCCTCAATTCCTTTAAACTCAATACTTAATACCTCTGGTTTGCATCTGTATTTTATAAAATATTCTTCGAAATGGATTGAAGAGAATGGTGTTGATATAAAGGTTTCAACAGTTTCATTACACATGGGAATAACTTGAGCCTTCACTCCCAAATTTTCACAAATTTTTTGCGTTATCTCCGATTTGGTAAAACCTTTACTAAACAAATATGTTCGATAAATATGTGTTGCCAAATCTTTATCTCCAGCATTAAACCAACCAGTATTAAAGTATTTCTTTAATATACTTAGACAATTAAAAGTTTCGTCAACGAAACCCCATCCTTTTTCCTTATCTATGAGACCAGCTAATGTATAGGTAATTATGTCTAAATCTGGACAAATTTTAAGACCGAATAAATCAATATCATCTCCAGTATTGACAACAATTTTTAATAATTCAGGATTTACAATATTAGCTATTCCTTCTATAAATTTGGCTGCACCAACCCCACCAGCTAAAAGCAAATAATGGTCGTTCGGCATATTTAAAATTTACTTCTCGTTTAAATTATAAATAATATCATTAAGTTTTTTACGTTTTGGAGCCTTAATAGTTTTTAGAGGATACCCCACAGTAAAAAAGGCCATAGGATTGAGGGAATTTGGAAGATTTAATGCTTTTTTTACTGTTTCTTTAGCAAATAATGGAGCACAATACCAACTAGCAGCTAATCCTTTATTTTCAAAAGCAAGCAAAAGATAAGTTGCTGAAGCACTAATACTTTGCACACCCAGTATGAATTCATTTTGGTTTCGTTCATTATCTGGATATATTTCTAAATCATGCTCATCTAAACATAAAATTACTAAAAATGGTGCTTCTAAAAATTGAGAACGAGTACTATTTATTTTATTGTTAATAAAAGCGTCAGTTTTCCCATCTTTTATTAAATCTTCTCTAAGTTTCTTATTCATGCTATTTATTAGAAATTCGCGCTTTGCTCCTTTTTCTAAAATAATATAACGCCACGCTTGAGCATTATGAGCATTTGGAGCCCATCTTGCGAGATCAATACATTCCTTTATAAGCTCTATCTCCACAAGTCTGGAATCAAAGTGATATTTATAACTTCGTCGTTTTTTAAGAACTTCAGTAACTTTTTTATTCATCGACTTTTCTCTAAACAAATCGATATTCTTCTCTCTCAGAATGTTAGAGATTGATGCTTTTTCACATAAATCAAACTTGTAACCTCTAATCAATATAATTGGTAATCCCTCGTTAGTCTCTCCCATAATCAATTGAGCAGCAGATGCTAAATTATCTACTTGCCCTATTATTGTAGTCTCAAGTTTATGTCCAAATAAATCCATTGATCCTCGTTTATCAAGAACCGCCCTAATGCCAGATATTCCTAAAGCTACCCCAATAGCTCCAATTCGAAATGGTCGCCCGAAGGAATCAGAAATTATGACAGCCACATCTTTGTTTGTGAGTTTTTTGAGTTCTAGTCTAATATCTTCTGCAACTACATCAGGATTTTTGGGTAATAGTGCAACACACCTTTCACCTTCAATATTAGATTTATCAATACCGGCATTTGCACAAACAAAGCCGTGTTTGGTTTCTGTAATAATTACATGCTCAATTTTGAGAATTTCTTGGGATTCTTCTAAAATTGCCTGAATTAATTCTGGTTCCTTTATTGGAATCCCTCTCTCTTTTGCTTTAGGAGCAATTCTATTGTAAATCTCATAAGCTTCTTCTGTTGGCTTTATATTATCCAAGCTTACAATTCTTCCCTCACTTTTTGAGATGATTGTTTGAGCAATAACAAAAATGTCTCCATTTTCTAAATTAATCTTATTATCCTCTAGATTTTCAAATATTATATGAGAAATATTATCTCCAGGATTTATTAAAGGAATTCCTTTCAGACCAATAATTTCAACTTTAGGTGCCATAATAACTTTTTACCCTATTTCTAAATCTTGATCATAAGCTTTTCCTGTACGATACAAATTACTCATCATTGTTGCAATTTTATTTATATTTCCATTTTCTTCAGTATATACCGTAAACATATATGTACCAATTTTTCTAGTTTGTTTAATTCTATGACCCTTAACTCTTAAAATTAAACCTGGTTCAGGACTAGCATGATAATAAATATTACAATCTAATGCAACTGATAAATTATTTTTATTATTCCCAATGACAGAAAAAGCAGCATCTGCTAATCCATATATTGCTCCCCCATGTGGTCTTCCATTAAAGTTATTCATTTCTGGTGTGAGTTTCATAGACAGTTTTACAGTATCTTCAGTGAGCTCCTCCAAAACAACTCCAAAATTCTTTGCAAAATTATCATTCTTGAATTTTTCTTTTATTAAATCCAGACTATCCATACTTAACAATTTGTTTTATTTTTATTAAATCTTTAAAGAATTAAAATATTTGATACCTTCTTATATCTGATTTTTCACTTAAGGCAAGTTCTTCAAATTTTTCTGGTATCGCACAACAAGCTGAAATAAATTTAAATTTTAAGTTCGGATTTTCTTTTTTTATTTTTTTTAAAGTCTTTGGGGAGGGAATTTCAATTCTCGTAATACCCGCTTTGATTGCCGCAATTTCAATATCATTTTTATTTCTTCCTCTAGGCCTCATGCAACCTAATGAAATCTCGGTTGTTGGGAAAATGATCCTTGTTAAAGTTACTATCTTTGCAATATCTAAGGGTTTTGGTTGCTCAAACTTAATTATTGAATGTTTTGGAGGTATTAATGCTATTAAAACAATCAGAGATGGATTAATTCCTGAGTCTTTGATAAATTTAAGCGATTCTAATTCTTTATGAATTTTTCCATAATGTATTCCTATACATATATGGGGCACAATAGTTAGGTTATATTTTTTTAATGTTTCTATTCCTTTTTTATATTCATTTAAACCTTTTTCGAGATGGTAAATATCCCTGACAACCTCTTCATCATATTTATATCAAATGATACAATATCAACATTGGCTTCTGCTAATTTACTGGCGGTTTCTTCATTCAATAAACCTGTGTGAGTATTTATAATTAACTTAGTTTGATTTTTAATTTTTTTAATTGTATCTAAAAAATTTAAGATAGGTATTGAACCTTCTGAATCGCATCCGCCTGAAAGTAAAATGCCTACTCCTCCACTATCGGCCAATTTCAGTAAATATTCTTCTAATTCACTATTGTTTAGAATAGGTTTCATATTATCCAAATACTTTTTGTTACAATGCTCACATCCTAACGCACACTCGTTTCCGGTGATACTTAATGCTGGAAATCTTTTATTTGGGATATAAATTTTTAAGAGGTTTTTAAACTCCTTTCTTGTGATTTCTAGGGCAAGATTAAAGAATGGCATCAACTCATTCTCATTTAATTCTAAAAACTCTGCGTAATCAGACCAATGGGCTTTTCTAGTTTTAAATAGTTCTAGCAAATTTTTAGTTTCATTCATACTTTCTTAACCATTTCTTATTTGAATATCGTTCATTTACCAGCTTTTCAGCTATTTCTAATTCATAATCTGAAAATTTTCCTTCCTTTAACTGAATCCCAAGTGTTTTTATAAATCCATTTTTTAGCGATTGAATGAACAGCCCTTCATCGAAATCTTTCAGACTAGTTTTTATGCCAGTAACTTTTGCTCTGACTGATCTTACCATTCTTGTTTTGCTAACATTTGGAGGTGTTTTTAATACAGAATACATTAGTTCTGGATCTATATCTAATAAAATCGTGCCATGTTGAAGTAAATAACCCTTTCTTCTTAATTGAGCATTTCCAGAAATTTTTTTGCCATCTAAAAAAATCGCAGGACAGTGTATTATCCCCTTCTCAGCTTCTAAACCATAAATTTCCAATGCAGTGGTAATTCCTTTTGTTATAATCTCGAATTGCTCTAAAACCTTAAATGCGTTTAGATTTTTTAAAAATTTTATTGGACATACAATGGAATATGTAATTTCTTTGAGATAATCATGAAATACAGCACCACCACCAGTAATACGTCTAACTACATTAAAACCATTTTTTTCGCAGAACTTTAAATCTATTTCATCCGCTAAACTTTGATTTTGTCCTATAGTAGCAGTCGAAGGATTCCATTTATAAAAACGTAATGTATTTGGAGATTTTTTTTCAATTATGGCCTTTAATATAGCTTCATCTAGAGCCATATTCCAGTAACCATTTCTAATTTCTAAAGGTAAAAATCTCCAAGTTTCCATTTCATCACTTATTATTTTTAATTAACATAATTTACAAGTAAACTATAAATTTCTTCCTTTTCATTCTCAGTTAAAGCTCTTGGAAAATTATATATTGTACCAGAGGGTCTTGATGTGTAAAAAGGACGATTACATCCAGGACACCCCGATGTCAAAAAGGCTTTAGTGTTATTGATAAAATGTTTTAATTCTTTCCGATTTATATTAATCTTAATTAAATTACCATCTTGATTAAATGCAAAATCCTCTAATCTTTTATTTTCATTGAGAATAAGATGGCGACCAACTTGCATTTTACGGAATTTAATAATCTCTGGTTGCTCTATGTTTTCAAATTTTGTTCCTTTTATTGGAGTAAATGCAAATAGTGAAACATTGATATTTAATGCTTTTAAGTCTACAATTAAATTCATTATATCCTTTTCAGATTCTCCCAAGCCTAATATAATATGAGTGGTCACAAATCCGTCTGCAAAAATTTCTAATGCGTCTTTTAAACTTTTGAAATGAGTGTTCCAACTATAAGGGCCATTAACTCCTTTACCTTTTATTTCTTCAAAAACTTCAGCTGTTGCTCCATCTAAAGCAATACCTACTCTTTGAACTCCTATTGTTTTTAACTCCTTTAATTTTTCTTGCGACATCGGCGGAATTGCAATAGATATTGGAATATTTGAAACCTTTTTGATTTGGATTATAATTTCTCTTAAATCACGAAAATTTTCAGGATAATTAAGCGTTTGAATACATATTCTTTCAAACTTTTTTGAGGGAGGTAAATATTTTAATTTAGTGAGAAATTCTTTGAATGAATAAACTGGCCAATTTATACGGGACAGTTTTTCAGTTGAGCTATCTGATTCTTTTGATTGGGGACAAAATCCACAATTCGCAATACAGTGACCTTGCTTAAATGTCATTAAATAACAATTTGTTGGAGGAACCTTAGAAGTATTAAATGACAAACCAAGAACTGTTGCTGAACCAATTGATACTCTTATTTTTTCAATAGGCATTATATTTCATAGTCTTTAAAAGATAAAATAATTATTGGTTATGGAAAAGCTATCATAAAGAATTTATTGAATTAATTATTGAATTATTAAAT
>Ga0114923_10003775_pt1 | contig 10173 bp, 9 predicted proteins | sample SumtaG_FD_89578 | JGI IMG/M metagenome (GOLD analysis project Ga0114923, IMG submission 89578) | Deep subsurface microbial communities from Indian Ocean to uncover new lineages of life (NeLLi) - Sumatra_00157 metaG | ecosystem: Environmental > Aquatic > Marine > Oceanic > Sediment | place: near...
ATAGTTAGGCTCCTTGAACTCTGTAACTGCGTACTCCCTCTCTTCAGGGGATACCTCATCCTCAAAGAATCCAAGTGCCTCTAGTGCCTTTGCACGGTTCTTTTCTAGTTCCTCTGCAAAAGCGCCCGTTCGGAACATTGTACCTATCTCAAACCCTCCCTTACTGAGCCCCTTCTCCAAGAGTGGCTTGATGATAGTGGTTACTACGGTGCCCAGGACGACTGCCTCCTGGATGAAGGTTCTAATAGCCTTTGTGAATACGTCCAATAGCCCCGTCTGCCCCATGACCGTGCTAAAGACGTTCTTGAAGTCCTCCCAGGCGGCAGTCAGTTGCTTATAGCTATCGACTTCTTCCAGGGCCTCTCTGGCCCCGGCGTCCAAGAGTTCATTGGTCCTCTCTATGATAGCATTAAACTGGGCCTGGGCAGCCTCTCCATGGGTCAATTGGTCTACGGTCGTCCCTATAGAGGTAGCGTATTCTTGCAGGGCCGACCTGAGATTGAATATCTTGGTGGCCCCATCAGCGGCTTCTCCAGTACCCTCTTGCATACTCTTGACAAGAGAGACAAAGATCTCTTCTGCTTCCCCTCCACCAGTTACCGCCGCGACCCTGGCAGCTTCCCATAGCTCTGTATATTGGTCTGTAAACCGGCCCTGGTCCTCCAGGATGCCCTTGTTAGCCAGGGCAAAGGCCTCTTGAGCAGATATGACAGCGCCAGAGGTATCTACAAGGCCACGAACCAGTCCACCCAGATTGACCTCTGCTTCCCTGGCCATTGCCCTGCCACCCATCCTCTCGGCGGCGTTCTCTGCCCCCTCTGCCATGAATTCATAAGACTTAACCACGGCATCGGCAGCCAATTGGAAGAAGAAGGAGAAGGTCATAATCTGCCTGCGCAACTTTACCAAGGAGGCAATGCGAGAGTTTGCAGATGACTTGGCCGACGTCGCTGCGCGGGCGTGCGCACGTTGGCTGGTATTAGCCATCTTTTTAGTATGCTTTTCAATATTGCTGAGGGCTGCCTCTACACGCTTGTAGCTTTGTTGGAACTCTTGATCCTCAAGTACAGCCTTGACGCCAATTGTGGGGGTCTGCTCAGTCACCCTGTATACTCCTATACATCAATCCCTGTATCATATTGCCCCCAAGAACCACCGCCACCATCTGACAACGGACATCGTAGGGTTTAGCATACCAAGCATCCAGAGGTATCTTCCAATCCTTGGCAGCCATCTCCTCGCTACATTGAGCACTGTACGAGACCGCACTTATCGGTCCAGGTTCGGGTGGTCTACCTCCGACCTGGATAAAGTAGGGACCAGCGCTGCCTCGATATCCTTCTTCTCCACCGGCTTGATGGAGTAGAGGACTACATCCACCCTCTCAATGTCCTCCTGAGTAACCAAGATGCAGTTCTTGATAAAGAGCACCCTGAGCTCTTCTGGAGTAGGAGTGGGGTGGTACTTGGTTATCCGTGGAGGGATAACCCAGTCACCCGGGGCATCCGTCCATGGCTCGACCTCACCCTCATCCCAGGGGAACCTCCACTTTACTATTCCATAGTCGATGTGGTGGTCTATCAGTCCCCTATTCACGTCCACCCGCCATACCTTCATGGCATCCTGATAGGACATGTACTCTGGGCTACCAGGCAAGGCCATCTTACGCTCACTGCCCGCATCGGACTCAAGCGTGATGATGGGAGGAGTGGGCGCGGGGTACTCCAAGTATACGTCTTTGAGACTGTATGGAGGCACCCCACGTACCCAAACCACCGTACCGTTATCAGTAGACACCTGCTGCAAGAAATGGTCAATGAAGGCCATATTAGCCCCCCCTTTCATACTAGGTGGTGGACGGTTGCAACTTGGCAACAAAGGTCGTCGCCCCATGTACGTTTCCCGTCACCACTACGTGGTTAGCATCGCAAACATGCCCATCGTTCAGCCCGCTGTTGACTGGCTGGTTTGGCGGCATAAACCAATCTGCCCCGCCATCCTCGCTCTTGTAGACATAGCCACGGGGCGCTCCGGTATTATGAATGAGGTATCCGACGTACTGGAACTTGTCGAACTCAATCCAGTCGATGGACCCGGCAGCCAGGTTCAGCCACTCTTCCCATACGGGCGTCCCATCGGTGCCGTCTTCACTACGCATCAGGCGCGCGTCGTTGGTGCCGACGAATACATGCCCCTTGTCGTTGACGGCAACGCTGAAGAGGGCAATACCTACCGCCGGCCCTGTACCTGCATCCCAATCCTCACCGCCGTCCACGCTGTAGAGATAAGCGTTATTGTCCCCTACGCAGTACCCCACCTTGTCGTTGTAGAAGACGATATCACGGAGGGTCTCAACGGTCTCGATCCCTGACTCCACCGCAACCCAACCCTGGCCAGAGTTCTCGGACTTGTAGATATATCCGCCAGAGCAGGACACAAAGAGCCTGGCTCCACAAACAGCCACGTCGGTGACGAACTGCCCAGCAACCGCCCCGATGTAAATATTGGTCCAGGTGGTGCCAAGATCATCCGAATAAGCGCACTCTGCAGGGGCTGCAGGTACTCCTATGCCACGGAAGGCCAGGTATCGGATGCCCGCTACGGTCTCAAGACCGATCATGGCTTGGATATTGCCGCCCCAAGTAAAGGGGTCAGAGGGCGTCGCGGCCCAAGAGTCCCCATCGTGGGTCTTCTTGACCTCGCTGTCGTAGAGGTAGCCACCCGCCCCATCCAAACCCATAATGCCCTCTTCACAAAGGCCACGGGCAGGACCACAACGGTCTTCGCATCGCTGCGGGAAGAACCACACCACGTTACCATCTGCAGTGTTTTCCACTGCCTGGCGGGTCATGGACAAGTGATAGATGGTGATCCAATCGGTGAAGTTGACGTTCATAGTCGTATTCACTCGCGCTTCTGTATCCCCACCACCCCTGGCAGCGCCAGGAATGCCCCTGGCCGTGGGATCACTTTCCATCATCACCACAGCCACCTCATAGTTGCGGGGGTTCTCACGGTTACCACGGCAGACCCAGTTGACACGGCCCACCATAGAGCACTTCAAGTCCAGCAAGAAGTTAGCCACCGTGGCTAGTGGCTTGGTCAGGCTGTAGGTACCAAAGCCCGGTTCGCCCTTGATAGCCCCATCAATCTTGAACTTGCCAGAGTCCATAGGGTCTGGGCAGTACTGAGGGGTGGAGTCGCCGTCGGGGCGATTGATGTCTCCCACTCCGGTACAAGTAAGCCACTTGAAAACGTTCCGACGTTCTGTCTGGTAGAAAAAGTTACCTTCGGTATTGGTAATGAACGACATGATAATCTCCTACCCCCCTTGACCTATGGGCTCCAATTTGGCGCACACAGATTGTGCAAACACTGCCCCCCTAGCCGTAGTGCCAAAGGCACTCTGGGTGAGGGCTATGCCTGCCGTTACTATCTCCATTTCTTCTCTATCCTTTGACCACCTTTCAAGGGTATAACCACACCCACAAGGGGCCTCTGGGAGAAATACATTGGCCAAACGAGCTATGGCCTCACTAAGCTTGTAGGATATCCTACCGCACTTATATCCAACGTGCGTGCGATATCCTGCCCTATACCATATCCTGGCCAGGTTGGGATAGGGATTGTAAGCCAAGCTGGCCCCCGTCCACGTTCCTGCATTGTAGGTAGCGGATTGTAGATGGAACCTTCCTACCCGTTCTATATCCACAGTCCCACAAGCAGGCTGGCACTGTTCGGCGCATATGGCCGTAGTCCCCACGCAGGCTTCTAACACCCTATTCCATACTAGTTGCCCTTGAGTGGAGATATCGTTATAGTGCCGGTATATATCTACCCAAGTCAAGAAATCGGTGTCCGTCTCCAAATGCAGCTCGTCTATGGTCCACCATCGGTCCGGGTCAACAAAGAGCCACCTTGGCCCGGTTATTGTGCAGGTACCAGCATCTATCTCAATCTTCAATGGTCGGATGCGCCATTCCCTATCTGTAGGGTCCTGGCCTGGAGGGACTACTACAATCTCGCAGGCGTTGGTAAGGGCAGTAGCAAAGGTAATAGTGGCCCAGTCCAATACGCCGTCGTTATCCCTGTCACTATAGACTACCAATGCAGGATATACAGCATCTTGCTCTACCCATGCCTCTACCCCGAACTCGATCAGGTGTCCCCACTTAGAAATAAAGGATGGATTGCCAATGCTATACCCCTGGGCATTAATAGGCCACTCGTGGGGCTCAGCTACCACCCACCGTGGCCCGGGCCAAAAGCCCATATAGTCCGCCATTTGCTCTTCTGCATTAGCAATGGCCCTGGCCAATTCTTCCCTCTCCACTATACGGTTACCAGTCCCCATATAGCCAGATTGGTACCAAATACTCTCGCAACCTCCACGTGTAGGTCTTTCAGGATGATATACCTGGGCCAGTAACCACCCAGGAATAGCCATCACCTGGGCATACTCATCCAGGCTCAATAGAGTAGGTGTACTTGCTATAGCCATATTAACCCTTTAGCCCTTTCTGAATAACCGTTGTATCCCCACCCCATGATATAAGATAATGGCCCCACCCCCTATCGCACACGCCCCGACTACAGCGTGTGCGTTCCAGCCAAATGCCCATATGGCCAGGGGTATAGCTACTATGGAGGAGGTACACCAGAAGCAGGCTAAAAGCCCGCCCCAAAAGGTAAGTGGCATTCCTGCCTCATCCGTTGCCCATACCCCAGCCTTGTCACGTAGTCCCTCGCCCCACTTCTCATGGACCAATAGCATACTAATCTTAAAGCAGGCCAGGCAGGCCACTAGTAGCCTAACGGGGATATCCATGATACTCCATCCCCTCTTGATTACGCTCCCAAAAGGCTTTTTGCAGGTCTTCAGGCATCTCTTCCCTCCAGGCCCCAGCCTTACCCTTCCTGAAGAATGCAGGATTGCTCCTGTGTAGATTGGAGAACTTGGGGATTTTTATGTCTTTTCTGGGAATAGAGACCCTCAGTGCCTCCATTACTCTACATATGGATACGACTTCCAGTCTGACGGGGCTAGCTACCAAGTCTTCGTAGTATAGGTATGCTGTATGAGGCCGGTCTGTCCATGTCATTACCGATTGGCTCCATGGCCTATATTTTATGTCCTCAACTACCAACCTCCTCAGGGTCTCTTGGAATTGCCCCTTATACTCCTTATATACGTCCGCAAAGAAGTGGGCCCTGGATACCAATGCATCCCTTCCATCCCTGACGATGTAGATGGCCCTATCGTCCTCCTCAATATAGTGCTTGCGGTCCAAGACTGCATGGGTCTTTATGAAGTATCGGTGGGACCTCTTTCTAAAGTCTGGCAATATCCCCTTGAGCCTGTCGTTAAGAATGAACCCCAGGCTGCTTGGATTAGACAGACGCTTCAAGGGGGTATCTGCATGCATGGAATGGGTCTTCACTCCATACATGCCATGTAATAGTATTCGAGTCAGGGTATTCCCTGATCTAGGATAGGAAGCCAGCCAAACGATCATATCCTCTTGAAGGATGCTCCTGCATCCAGTCTGAGGATGCGTTGTACGTCTTGCGTCAGTACCCCAGGACGTCCATCTGGTCCTACCACCTCGCTACCCATACCAGACACCATGTACTGGGCGCCACTTGGACGTCCAGTCATATAGAAGGTTCCCTTCCTCTTCCCAAAGTATCCTATAGCTACCCGACCAGCAGCAGGCATTTGAGACACCTGCATAGCCGTCATCTGAGTAGTCGCCGGCTGTAGGGCCTTGCCCCCTGCCACCATACCACCCGTGCACGGTCCACAACCCACTTTTATCCTCCCTGCAAAAAGATCTGCATGCATGTCCCTCATTTTGGAATAAGACACTTTATATCCATTACTACTGGCCAACATCTTGGACAGCCTACTAGTAGGATGCCTTCTGTAGTAGTAGACGACCTCTGCGATATGGTGCCCGCAGTGGCCCTTCTCCATCAAGGTCAGCCAATACTCCCAGTCCTCCAGCCCCAGGTCCATCTGGGACTTCCACCCTCCAGACTCTTGCCATGCAGCCTTACTATGTAGGCCCCCTACTGGAAGTAGTAGCTGCTTCATCATCAGGTCTACATTGAAGGGTGGTGAATGGTATATCCTGGAAAAGTCCTCCCCAAACAAAACGGTGTCCCCATAGATAACCCCATTACCACAAGCATTCCATCCTTCTAGCAGCTTTTCCAGGGCATTAGGAGCCAACTTGTCGTCGTGGTCTAATGGGAGAAGCAATCCACTGGTGGAGAGTTCTGCTGCTTGGTTCCTGGCTTGGGCTACTCCATGCCCACGAGCCTTGGCCCCATGGATACGCTCGTCCTTGAAGTACTCCCCCACGGGCGCCAACGACACCTTGGAGTGGTCATTGATGATGAATAGCTCCCAATTCCTTTGGGTCTGGGCTAGTACGCTCTCGATGCCCTCTTGCAACCATTCGATATCTCGTTCTGTCTTGGCCAGTACCGGCGTGATAATACTCACGAAAGCCATATTACAATCCCCCTGTCATTTCAAATAGAGACAATACCCTGGAGTCCCAAGTATGCCGTGCCTTTATCAACTCACGACCTGCCAAGGCAATACGTTCTCGCTCTGCCCAATGCTTCTTGTGGAGATAGTACCTGGTCCTCTCCATCATCTCCTCCATGGTACTCCAAGAGATGCAGGTCTCTCCATCTATAAATCCATGCTCCTCCATCCCTGCAAACCTTTGAACTAGGGCAGGGCACTGGCTGGCACATATGTTATATAGCCTATCTGAGGTATATCCCCATAGATGGCTAGCCTGGCTGATACTGAGGCCCATAGCTGCTTCGGCGTACAATTGAGCATTACTGGCGAACTGGTCCCAGGTCATCTCTGTCTTATACCCTAGCTTATCCCATCCAGGGCCATAGAGGGTCATCTTCACTGAGCTATCCATCAAGGTCTTCACGGCCCTCTTCCGGTTCTTTGCCTCTGGAAAGACCCCCAAGCCATAGAGTGCCCCCATGAAGATCATATCTGGACCAGTAATCTTGGCTGGACGTACCGACTCAAAGAACTCTTTTTCTACCCCGATGGGCCAGTACCCTATATTGTATGCCCCCTTGGACATGTATTCCTCAAATAGTGTGGGGGAGATATGCAGTTGCAGGTCCACCGCCTTGGCTATATCAATGTCAAAAGCCGACAGTGGAAAATGGCAATCTCCATTCCAATTGATAATGAAGGCACGAGGACAAACCCTTCTCATCCTCTTCACCGTTACTGGCTATATAGCATTCCTGCGCGTGTGCGACTGCAAGAGTACCAAATCAGGCTGGCCCTTCCTTACCCAGTCCACAGCATACTCTTGCAATTTCTCCATGCCATGGGTTCGTCCATACCGGGTTTGATTGACCTGGTGCGCCTTTCCATACTTCTCAAAGGCCCTAATCAGTGCAAACCGTGCAGGCCATCCTGGAGGAGTAACCTTGAATCGTACCGTACTCAGGGCTCCCCGCGCAGCCTTGGCCAGGACACTATTGATGCTAGCAGCCTTCCAGTGGCTCTTGTGGGGCAGCCTTCCTTGCCATCTCTGCTGGAATAGTTGGCTGTCAGGATGCTTTCCCTCGTTTATATGGCGTTGGTCTTTATTGTTGATCCTTCTCAACTCGTCTTCGTATTCATAGTCAATTACGGTGCAAAGGGGAAGACGTTCCACTCGCCATCCCAATTCCCACAGCCGCATACTGAGATGGGTATCTCCTGCATAGGTGCGATATCCCTCACCCCACCAACCCACTGTATCCCCCAAGATGCGCCGTATGATTGAGCACTGGCCATAGAGATACCCTTGGTACTCCTGCCAGCGGGGAGTCGTCTTGGCCTCTGCTCCCCGTCGTTGATATATATGACCAAAGGCGCCTTGACCTACCTTGGGGTGCTGTTCCATAAAGTAGTATGCACCTGCCAAGGTTCCAGGGGTTACCTCTATATCATCATTGAGGATGACTACATAGTCTGAGGCTGCGGCCTTGCATCCGTCGTTATAGGCTTTGATGGCCCCCAAGAGTTCCCCATGCTCGATGAGGATGACGTCTAGCTGCGTCCTCAACCAGTCTTGCGTGCCGTCCCCCGAGCCCCCATCGACTATAATAAAGGTATAGGGCACATTTCCTACGGACTTGCGGGCACTACGGATCATCCGCTTTAACAGGTCCAATCGGTTATACGTACCACTAACTAGGGATAAACTCATTTTGCCACCGCCAATATGTTAAGAGAGATCAACTGGCCATTGACCACCGCCGTGCCGAAATCAATATAGTCTGCACGATGTGCCTGATCAATAGCGCTATCCAGCCAAGCCTCTGCATCGTACTTACCCATACTATGGAACCCTGCCCTTTGTAGATAGGCGCATAAAGTCTCGTAGTCAAAGATAACCTGATGACGGTCCCACGTTGTCCTGCCACCACCGTAAAAGAGGCCCCATAGACGTTCTAGGTGCACTCCTTGGTCCACATACAAGAGAACCATGGCCTCAAAGTCAGGAACCGCCACACGCAGTTCCCCTCCAGGCTTCAAGACCCTGTGCCACTCTTCTAGCACCCCTTGCACAGCCCCCCGATGCGTGTGTTCCAGGACATGGCAAGCGTAGATGGCATCAGCGGTATTGTCTTCCAAGCTGGACAGGTTATCCACGGTAGCTACTATGTCTGGACCCCACTCCTCGTTCGCGTCTACATTGGTGTATCCAGGTATTCTTTTACGTCCACTGCCTAGGTGTAAGTGCATCGTCCTTTTTGTACCCCCTCTTTTCTAGTATCCAATTGTATAGTTCCCTATCCAATTGGTTGTACTCTTCAATAACTTTGTTCAATTCTATGGAATAGTACTCCTTACGTAGCCTGCCCTGGCTATTTCGGTTCTTATAGATCAAGGGTATCTTCCATCCAAACCTGGCCCTCATCAAGTGAAAGAAGGCATCTAGCTCTTCAGAGATACCCACCAAGCCAAAGGTCTCCAGGTTGGCCTTGGCCTTGTCCAGATGTTCCCGGGTTATCTCCCCAAAGGGAATCCTCATATCCCCATCTGGGTGGGTCTGCATCAGTTCGTCATCTCCACATAGGATGCGGACCATACCATTGTTAATGGCCCTGCACTTCCCAGAGGATAGGAATTTCCCCCAGTCGCAACCTACTGCATGCACGAATGGATGCATAGTATGCCACTTGAACCGTTCTACGTATCTGCAGAAGGATATTACCCGGTCAGCGGGGTCACGCAGTACCGTTACATATGTATATGGCTGGCCGTCCGTTAAGACTTCATGCCAGCCATAGCACATATGTCCACATACCAATTTGAGTTGGGCCTTGGCACTGTCGGACATCTTTGCCAGGGTTTGCTTGTCTTGTATGACATTGCCCCTTTGGCGGTATATCTCTCCATCTTTAAATAGAGGATGTAAGATACCCAAAGCCGTAGACCCAGCGCATTTCGGTATGTGTATGTAGATTACGGTCTTCATGAGTCCCCCAAAGGAGCCAGAGCGGTGGGGGGTTACCGCCCCGGCCCCATAAAAACCAATCCAACTAGATTTGCTCAACCTCATCCAGGTTGCCGCAGTCCCCATAGATCCCCAGGTACGGCTTGAATTGCGTGCCACCCATGTTGTCATAGATGCCGCCGCTACCCGTGACGTCGGGGTACGTGCCCAGCGGGACGCAACCCACATCATCCAGGCGACCTAGCAGCCATGGCATGATGGAGATATACCGCGTCTTGGTGATGACACGGGCGTCGAAGCACAAGCCATTGTGGAAGTCCCCAGCCACGATAAAGCGGCCACCATCGGTGATGGTCAGAGGGACGTTACCCACCATCTGCTTGAGCCAGGCCATACTGGCGCCAAAGGTCTTGTTGAAGTCCTGATATTCTCCCCAGAGAATAGTCTGGCCCTCAATGGACCGCACGATATAGATGACGCTACCACGCCAGGCGGTGACGTTGCCGAAAGGCACTGGCGTGCTTGGCAACTGGGAGTCCAGAACCACCGGGATGCGGTGGCCGTCGATGGGCAGGGACATGGTGCTGAGAATATCGTCGCGAATCTTGGCCAGAGCCATGGAATCGTTTCGAGTCTCGGCACTCACTGTGGTATTCTGGCACTTGAG
>Ga0114923_10003776_pt1 | contig 10173 bp, 12 predicted proteins | sample SumtaG_FD_89578 | JGI IMG/M metagenome (GOLD analysis project Ga0114923, IMG submission 89578) | Deep subsurface microbial communities from Indian Ocean to uncover new lineages of life (NeLLi) - Sumatra_00157 metaG | ecosystem: Environmental > Aquatic > Marine > Oceanic > Sediment | place: near...
ATTGGGGACAAATACGCCCTTCCATATGGGTGAATGGTGAAATTAAAGGTCGTTGGGAAATAGATTTTGTTGATGCTAAAAAATCTGAAATGAAAGTAGAAATTATCCATTTAGAGAAAGAAATTAGCAAATCAAAAGAGCTAACTCAATTAATTGAGGAACAAATACAAGATCTTGAATATTTTGCTAATGAAAAATTGATACCATTAATGAAAAAGAATTAATGAGTTAATTTTTCTGGTAGCTCGATTTCTTCAAATTTATCTTCTTTTATTTTTTGGCGAATAACAAAGATTATGCTTCCTAACCAGAAGAAGTATAGAATTGAAGCTATTGATGCTATCAATATAAGGACATCTGCAAAATTACTTTTTATCAACACTCCGATTTGACCTAAACCAAGAAAAGCTGTGAAAATTCCTAACCATGTAGAAGTTCCTCTTGTCAATTGATACTTGAAGCTAAGAAAACTAAAACTTCCTGTTCCAATTGTGAATAAAAGAATGTAAGCAATCACTTGAAATATACTGATATAGAGAATCCAATTTTCAAACTTTGTTTCTAAGAGAAGTTTTGTAGGGGCAATAGCCACTACATAATCAGGAGCTAGTTGGAAAATTATTAATAATTTGGGGATAACTAAAGAAAAGATCAAGAGTGAACCTACAATAGAAGTAATTGTAGGTAAAAGCAACCAATTTTTGACCTCTTGTTTGATTTTAGAATAGAAGACAGAAAACACACCGATGGTTGCAGGAATAATAAAAATAGCACTAATTAATACCAAAATAGAATCAATAGAATGAATAACCATTGAATCTACATAATTTTGGAGTAATGCTGGATAACCACCTTCGGTGGGTAATTGTCGCGTAATTAGGAAACTAGTGACTATTTTACTCATGAAAGAAGCTATAACAATTACTATTGAAATTAATCCTATATAATCAATAATACTCTTGTTTCTTGTCATCTATATAACTCCATTAAAGTCAAGTGAATTAGATAGCTATTCGAATAGATAGGAACAATTCCTATTAAATAGCTTTCCAAGAAAATTAAAAAGAAGGAATTAACTTCCTTCTATCGCTTTGGCATCTTCTTTCTGGATGATCATTATTATCCCTATTGCTACCATCCACACTAGCATTAATCCTAATGAAATCATCATCACTATGTCAAACACTTGTTTTACTACACCAGTACCTAAAGTTCCAAGTAAACCAAGACCTAATACGCCTGTACCAATTGCTAGCCAGTTAAGCCACTTTGGTAAAATAGAGCGTTTCAAATCTATGAGAGCAAGAATTGCTAAACCAGTTGTTAGAGTTAGAATAGTTCCTACGATTATAAAGAAGTCTTCAATTACCCTCAAAGTGTGCGTTAAGACTTGTAGAGAGGCTAAAACCGATGGATCACTTGCTGCAACATATGCAGGAGCTATGAAATGTGAGATAACTAAAGGAACAATATAAGCTAAAGTTAGTAGTACTACTCCATGATAGATTATTGCTGCAGGTATCCATTGCATTGGACCTTCCTTACGTAATAGTTGATAATAGCCAAGAATAGCTGGGATTGTAAATAGAGAACCTAAGATACCAAACCATCCGTACACAGACATTAATCCTTTAACAGCATTCCAATCTAAGATGTATTGATCCATTGTTGCTAAACTTTCAGGTTTGCCAATCCCTGCGATTAGAATGAAAATAACAGTACCAATATAGCTGACTGCTGCTATTATAGAACTAATACCACAAATTTTAATGAATTTATCATTCGTCATGGCAATTAATTGATTATTTTTTATCTTATTTAGTTTGTGCTTTCTTATTTAATGTTAGGTGATTCTTGGGATACATTTAATTTACTTGACTAGCAAAAAGCTAAAGAGATGATTTATCTAATGGTTGCTTAGGATTGTGATAATTACGAAAGCTACTGCTTTAGCTAATCCCAACACTGCTTTGATTAAGTATTGGGGAAAACAAGATGAAGAATTAATTTTACCTATGAACAATAGTATTTCTTTAACAGTTGATTCATTATCTACTACAACCACAGTAGAATTTTCAGAAAAATACACAGAAGATCAGTTCTTTCTTAACGATGAAAAACAAATAGGAACACCTGAGTCTAGAGTGATTAAGCATTTAAGTCTTCTAAGATCAGAAGCAAACAAAAATATGAGTGCTAAAGTAGTTTCAAAAAACAATTTCCCAACAGCAGCAGGTTTAGCTTCTTCAGCATCCGGTTTTGCAGCATTAACAGTTGCTTCATGTAAAGCACTAGGATTAGAGAAAAGTGAAAAAGAGCTTTCCATGCTTACTAGAAGAGGTTCTGGATCATCTAGCAGATCTATTTTTGGAGGATTTGTTGAGTGGATAAAAGCTGGGGAAGGAAATGAATCTTATACCAAACAATTAGCTGACAAAAACCACTTTGATATACGAGATATTGTTGTGATTTTTAAGGAACAAAAACGCGAATTCTCTACTCGAGAAGCAATGAAAATTTCAAAAGAAACAAGTTCAATGATTCAAGGGCGATTAGATGTAGTAGACTCATATTTAGAAAGAATGAGGAAAGCAATAGCAGAAAAGGATTTTACATTGCTTGGTCAAACAGCTGAAGCAGATTGCAATTTAGTACACTCAATTGCTTTAACTTCAAAACCAAAACTCTCATTTTGGATAGATGAAACTTTAAGGACAATCAAGCTTGTAAAAACTCTTCGAGAAGGAGGAATAGAAGCCTATTATACTGTAGATACAGGTGCAAATATGCATATCCTGACTCTTCCTCAATATGCTGCTGAAATAGAAACGATTTTGAATAAAATACCTTACGTTGTAAAAACGATTGTTTGTAAACCAGGTGATGGGACAAAGATTGTTGATAATCACCTATTCTAAGTAACAACTAATTTGAGATAACTGGATAAAAATGACGATAGTAAGTTCAGCCCCTGGAAAATTAATCCTATTCGGAGAACATGCAAGTAGCAGAGGGAAACCAGCTATTGTTTTCTCTGTAAACTCAAGACTAACTGTTATCCTTAAGGAACATAATTATCCGAATAAGAATATTCTACTTACAAGTAGAGATTTCAATGTTCAACGTGCAGAATATCCATCTGGTAGATTAAACATTGTTAGTAAGGTAATTGATATTTTCTTCGAAGAAACACTTCTAAATCCCGAGCAATTCCAATTAATTATAAAATCTAGAATTAAACTTGGTTTTGGTAGTTCTGCAGCAGTTATAGCAAGCGTGTTAGGAGCTCTCAATTCTTATTATAAAACTAATTTTTCTAACAGAGAATTATTGCGTTTAGGAATTAAAGCTAACTTTGCGATTAAGGGCTATGGTAGTGGTTTAGACATTGCTGCATCAATTTATGGTGGATTAATAAAATATCAAGTTGATTTAGAACCCGAACATCTACCTTTTGAAAATTTAGAGTTAATTGTCGGGAATACTGGAAAAAAAGCACCAAGTGGACCTATTGTAAAATCTGTGAAAGAGATGGAAGAAACTAATCCAAAGGAAACACAAGAAATTTTCAATGAAATAGAACAAATAACAAACAATGCAGAACAGGCAATTAAACAAAATGATCTGCAAAAAATAGGTCAATTAATGAATGAGAATCAAGAATTACTTAGAAAACTTGATGTTAGTTCTGATGTGATTGAAGAAATGATTCTGTCAGCACTAAATGCTGGTGCTATTGGGGGAAAAATATCTGGAGCAGGAATTGGTGATAATATCTTAGTTTTAGTTCCAAGTGAAAAGAGAGAACAAGTTATTACTGCTCTTAACAAAACTAAGGGGAAAGCATTACACTATATTCAAATTGAAAAGAATGGGTTAATGGTCTCGAGTGAAAAATAAAAAAATATAAAAAAAAGGAATTACTAATAGATTCCTCTTGTTTAGTCAATCCATTGTTCTTCTGGTCGTCGCTCTGGAATACCTTGAGGCATTTTACCAGTAGCATGAAATTCCGGTGTAGTATAAAGTCCACAATAACAATGACCAAATTCTTCCTGATCTGGTACACAGTATTTACATGGACACAGAACATCAGAATCTACTTCTTTGTTGCCTTCAATTAATCTGCATGGGCAACCAAAATAGCCATGATTATTGAAGTTAGAAGTTAAGCCTTCGATAAGAATCTCAAGAAATTCTTTATCTGGATGTAAATGCCATTCTTGTTTTTCAGCGACCATTTCTATGAATTTACGAACTTCTTCTTTTGTTTTTTTCTTTTTAGGTGGGGGCATCATTTATTCCCTCGTTTACAATTATTCTTAAGCTTCTAGTAATGCATCTTTCCACTTAGCTTCAGTGAAGCCAACTAAAATTTTATCTCCACCATCAACCACGACAAATGGGAACCCTAATCTTTCTTCGAATTTATCACTTAAATCTCGTTTGATTTTCATTCTTTCGTCGGGTTTAAGTTGATCTACGTAGATGTATCTAAAAGTTAATTTGTTGCTCCTTAAGAAATCTAATCCTCTTTTACAGAAACCACACGTTGACAAAGCATATACTTGTATATCGCAAGGATTCTTTTCTCCTTCTTCTTTAACGAAATCTATATTTTCATGCATTGATTTTATCCTCAAACTGTTCTCAAAAGAAGATTCATCTTTAATATAATAAAAGCTTCTGAGAAAGAAAATTAAGTTATAGCTACTGTAAACAAAATAAAATTAATATAAACTTTACTTTTCTGGGTCTACAGAAGCTGCTTCTGCCTTTTTCTTCTTTCTTTTTTGGGTAAGGGCTAGAATTAATCCAAATGTCAAAATAAAAACCATGAAACTACCAAAAATAATCAAATATAACCAAGGTTCACTTGGTGCCAAATTAACCATTTCAACTTATCTCCAATAACCGAATTTTTTAATATGTTTATTAGCTTCATGGTTTTTTAATCCATCAAAGAAAAACATCTGTTTTTTTCTATAAACAGCCTTTCTTTATTAAGCGATAAATTTTAATTGGATTCACTTTTTTGTTATGTAATAATAACATGTGAGTGCTAGCTATGCCCGACAAAGAATTACTGATATTTATAGAAGAGCAAATTGTTCTTGAGAAAAAAATCGTTGAGATTTCTAAGAAAAGTGTTGATGATATAAAGAATGTCTTAGTAAGAGAGCTCATTAGAGGGATCACTATGGATTCTAAAAAACACGCTCTACTTCTTACAGCATTAAAAGGAATGCTTGAAGGTCCAACTCCTTTAATTGAGGAAGAGAATTTTAATGTAATAAAAGAAACCATAGAAAAACACATTGAACTTGAAGCAAAAGCAATTGATACTTACAAGAGTTTACTCAAAACTTACGGTGATGATAAAAGAATCAAAATGATTATCAGTGAAATTCACAAAGATGAAGTCCGTCATCATACATTCTTACAAGTTTTATTGAAAGTAATAGTTGAAAAAGAAACTTTAACTGAAGATTTACTGGAAGATTGGTTATACAAATATGCTCCTTTCCATGGTTCTCCTGGTGGATAACCAAGGGAAAGAAAAGAAAATATTTGAGATCTAAAGGAATTTTTTCGCGAATTTCTTAAGGTCTCGTTCTCTTTTGAATAGAGGTTCACTGCTCTTTTGATATAAATCATGTTTCTCTAGGAAAGTTGGTTTATCCTTTACATAGAAGACGCCAAGTGGAAATTTCTCTACTTCTGAAGCTCTTTTCAGTGCTTCAAATCGATCTATGGGATCATGACTTTCTTCTAAATAGTAAACCCGTTCTTTGAACCATTGATAAGTGTTTAATTTATTAAAGGAAACACATGGTTGTAAGATATCAAGTAAAGCGTATCCTTTGTGTTGAATTGCTTGTTTCATCATTTCTTTCATATGCTTTGTATCGCCTGCATAAGTTCTTGCGACAAATGAAGCGTCAAGACCAATAGCTATTGTTAAGGGATTAAATGGATCAAGAATAACTCCTTCAACTTGTACTCCTGTTTTCATCCCAATACTAGACGTTGGAGAGGCTTGTCCCTTAGTAAGACCATAAATCATGTTATTGTGAACAATATTAGTTATGTCCGGATTTCTTCTCACAGTATGTATGAAGTGATTTCCACCTTCTCCGTATGAGCATCCATCTCCACTCTCGGCAATAACTATTAGATTTGGATTTGCTGCTTTAATTGCCCAAGCTGGTGGTAGTGATCTTCCATGTAAACCATTAAAGTAATTACATTTCATATATTGTGGTATTTTAGCTGCTTGTCCTATTCCTGAAACCATAACGAGGTTTTCTGGTTGTATGTCTAATTCAACAAGTGCTTCTTGAAGTGTCGTTAGAATTGGATAATCCCCACATCCCGGACACCATGAAATATCAATATCGCCCATATCAAATCTGTTTGTTTTCTTGCTCATTTTTTCTCCTCCACAACTTGTTTGATTTTTTCCGTTAGTTCTTCAACCGAAAAAGGCATCCCAGTAAACTTCAGTATTTTATTTTCAATCTCTAAACCAGTGTAGAGTTTGATAAGTTTCCCGAATTGGGATGTCACATTATTTTCAACAATAATGAGTTTCTTTGCTTTCTCAAGATATTCTTTTGTCTTCTCATGCAATGGATATACTTGCTTGTAATGAAGAAATGAAATATTCTTGTCATCAATTGAGGTTAATGCTTCTGTAATAGCATTACAGGTAGATCCCCATCCAATAACTAGTGTTTCATAATCTTCACTACCTATTAAGTCAGGAGGAATTACGTTCTTCTTTACTTCCTCGAGTTTTTTCATTCTTTTCTCAACCATTTTCACTCGAGTAGTATCAAGATCCTCTGTAAGGAACCCATCTTCATCATGCTCATCACTATCCGCTCTAACTAATCCATCTCCGAAACCAGGTATTCCTCGAGGTGAAATGCCATTTTTTGTAAATTTGTATCTTTGATAGTCTTTTTCTGTTTTTATTATGTATTTGTCTATAGAGACATTGGATAAATCCAAAGAAGGGATATTGTAATACAAATCCACGAAAAACTGATCTGTTAAAATAATCACTGGAACTTGGAATTTCTCAGCCATATTGAAAGCTTCCTGTGTAATATAGAAAGCGTCTTTGAGTTTTCCAGGAGCAAGGATTATTCTTGGAAAATCTCCATGTCCACTATACAAAGCTAATTCTAAATCTCCTTGTTCTGTTCGAGTTGGCAAACCAGTAGCTGGACCTGGGCGCTGTGCGATGTGAATAACGATAGGGGTCTCAATCATTCCACTCAAACTTATTCCTTCACTCATTAAAGCAAATCCTCCACCTGATGTAGTAATCATTGCTCTTGCCCCGGCATACGCAGCTCCTAAACCAGCATTTATGGCTGCAATTTCATCCTCAGCTTGTTCAACTAAAATATCAAAATCAGCTGAATGCTTCGCAAGGAAATTTAAAACTCCAGTTGAGGGGCTCATAGGATATGAACAAATAAAATTACATCCTCCAGCAATAGCTCCCATCCCAACAATATCAGCACCATTAACCATTATTTCTTTTTCAGTTTTCTTTTTTGGTTTAATTTTAATCTCAATTCCCTTTGATTTAGCAATTTCATTAGCAATTTCATTACCTTTTCGAAAAGCTTCAATGTTCTTATTAACAATCTCCTCACCTTTTCGGGTAAATCTATTTCTCAGATATTTTTTGCCTAATTCTTCATCTATATTGAATAATTTGGTAATAACTCCAGCAGCAATTGTATTTGTATAAATGCGATGTCCTATTTCTTCTGCGATTTTTGTCCAGGAAATTTCGATAACATTGTATTCTTTAACATCAAGTTCATGCCTAATGTTTTCGGGTTCACCTATGATGAGTGTATCCTTTGTTATTCTCTTTCTTTGTCTTGATATTGCTGTTTTATTGAATGGTATGAAAATATCAATTCGATCTACATATGCTTTCACTTTGTCAGATGATATTCGAATTTCTGTTGAATTTGTCCCTCCACGAACACGAGACATGTATTCTTTTAATGCCGCTACATAATATCCAGCTTCATGCAAAACATGTGTTAAGAATTGCTCAACTGTTTGTATTCCTTGACCTGCAGCACCACAAAGAACTATAGAAATATCACTTTTATCTGAGATAATATGTTTGGTCATAATAAAACAATCTGATTTGTTTTAATTAATATTTTTGTTTAAATAATTAAATATTGAACTTTAGTAATTAACAATTGTTTTATTCTAATGATCTGGTGTTATGTGAGTTATGCCTGGCATTTCTTTTTGGTAAAACTAAGAGTATTATTCCGAAAAGTGTAACTACTACAAAGAGGATGGTTGAAAAAATGAAACCAACACCTAGTTTGGTTTCAATGTGCAAGTTATCTAAATAATTGAAAAAGGGGAGAAACAACATTACTCCGATAAACCCAATTAAACCAACTAATACAGTAAGCAAACTCAGAATCCGCTTAATAGTTCCTTCTTTTTTTCCATTAGAACCTAAATAGAAACCGGACATAGGAACAAGGATTAATGATAGAACAATTCCAATAATAACAAGAACTGGTGAAAAAATCAAGAAATTATCAAGAGTGCTAGAACCACCTGAACTAACAATTTCAGTATTATTATAGAAATTCCAATATCCATAAAAATATGTTTTGTACTCATAAGAATTCGAACCAACAGACCAATTTCTTGTAGTAAATGGTGTAAAAGTAATTACTAAGCAACTTGAGAACATCGTTACTATAATTATTGAAGCAATAATAATTTTGATAATGGTATTTCTATTTGACATCGAAATCTTACTCATTTACAGATATCCATGTATAGTTATTTATTCTATTAAGTTTTATCAAATTTCACTTAAAAGAGCTTATTCATTTTTCTTTTTGATTTTCATCTGACATGAAATCTTCAAGAGTTACCGTTGGCTTCTCATTTGCTAAGGAAGGAAATATTTCTTGCCATGGTACAGCAACAGCTTCCAAATCATTAACTTGTAGGATATTCATAACTTTTTCACTGAAACTCTTTGCAACCAATATTCCTCTTACCGTTATTTTCTCAACTTGCTCAAAGTATTCAACATATCTTTTTAACTGATGAGCATCAGATGGGGTAGCCGCACGTTTCTTTACTTCTACAATTATGATATTACCTTCATGGTCAACTCCTCTTAGATCAAGGAAACCAAATGGGGTATCATATTCTCGAGTCGTCGGTTGAAAATCTTTATCGATTATCTCTGGATGATCATATAAATAATCTGAGAGATCTTTCTCTGAACCATAAATACTAAGAGATGCAGAATCATGTGCATCATATAGGGTTGCTTGATAAATTTTATTGAAAATAATCTCTAAAGTCTCCTGTGTTTTCGTTCTGTAAGACTTTACGGTGAGCTTATTGTTTTCGAAGATATAATTTATTTTTCCAGCCCCAGAAATCTGCCAATTCATAGGTTTCAGTCCTTTTGGACCATGAAGAATAAGGGTTTCGTCTTTTTTTATGAACAACAATCTGTCACCTTCAGGAAGATATGATTTAATCCTACCATCAAATATTGCCATGCATGATCCAAAAATAACAATCATTTTATTGGTAGATTCGTCATTCAGTTGTTTAACTAGTTTATCGAATTTTCCTGGGAGTGTTCGAGTTTTATTCATAGAGACATTTTCCTGTGAAGGCTTTACTATCTTATTTTAAAGCTGTTTCCTTTAATTTATATAAATAATCTGTATTCTTAGTTTTTTAGAAAAAACTATTAAAGAAAATTCTCTTTCTTATTTAAATGAGAATGTATGTAATCTTTAAATTACTGTAGACATTTTTTATTTGAGTGTGATTATTAATGGCAAAGAATTCTTGCTTAAGAAAAACCGCTAGTGTTCTTGTTTTAATCACATTTGTAATTACAATCTTCTCAGATGCTAGTTTCTCAAGTTTATCGTTAAGCAATGGAGAAACAACTTTAGATGATAATTCCGAGCGAAAAATAATGTCTGAGAGTAATTTAGTTATTGATGAAGCAACAATAACCAAGAATTTTGAAAGCAATGACACTGTATTTGGTGAAGGGGTACATTTAACACCTACTGATTTGAAAAGAGATAGCTATTCTGCTGCACAAGGAACTGATGGACGATTACA
>Ga0114923_10003778_pt1 | contig 10172 bp, 15 predicted proteins | sample SumtaG_FD_89578 | JGI IMG/M metagenome (GOLD analysis project Ga0114923, IMG submission 89578) | Deep subsurface microbial communities from Indian Ocean to uncover new lineages of life (NeLLi) - Sumatra_00157 metaG | ecosystem: Environmental > Aquatic > Marine > Oceanic > Sediment | place: near...
CCCCCCACCGCACCATCGGGTTCGACGATATGGGCCGGCCGGACGGCACGATGATTAACCGCTTCTTCATCACCCAGGACACCGGACAAGTGATGGCGAAGGGCCACCACAAGCTCAACCTCCGAGAGAAGGCCGACCTCCCCGCGGTGCTACGGAAGATTCGCGGAGAAAATTGGTGAAAATTTCCGTCGTGATTCCGACGATTGGGCGGCACTCGCTGGCGGCGGCAATCGAGTCGGCCGTCTGGGCTGACGAGCTTATCGTCGTCTCGGATGGCTGCGCCGGTGCTCGGTGGGTCTTGGGGGAGCTTCATCTGCCGGGGCCGTATCTGGTTTACGTTGAGATTCCCCGCTTTGGGCACCAGGGGCTCCCGCGCAATACCGGCCACCGGCTGGTATCGGGGGACTACGTCGGCTTCCTCGATGATGACGATGCCTACGTCGAGGGGGCAGGGCCCATCATCCGCCAGGGCATCGAACAGGCTCCGGGGAAGGCGCACACCTTCAAGATGAGGAAGATGGCCGGCCGCGAGCAGCACGTCGGCTCTCCCTGCACGTTCATCCCGATGGCGGATTGTGTGCCAGGAGACTGGTGGCGCCAGAAGAATCGGGGGGTGGACACGAACGTCTTCCAGTGGCGGGCGCGGGACACCTTTGGAGAAGTCTTTCACCCCGAAGTGATTGTCCAACTACGTCCGCATGTCGTGGGCGTTGATTAGAGGGGAGTCCAATGGAACGGAAATTTCTTTGGGTGGCTGGCTGGGCATTGGCGATAGTCGCCGGCCTTGGCCTGCTCATCGGGTGTAACGCCATTCGTGAGAGGAACTCCGAGAGTGAGCCGGAAACCCACTGTCATGTTCTCTTCTTCAGTGGGGGAGCCCTGGTAGATCAGTGGGAGGCCGAGCGCGTCACCGCGTACCGGTCCTCTCCATTCGTGCAGTTCGAGTCCGACGGGCTCGACTATCAACTCAGCGGTGACGTCGTGGTCGAATGCGGCCATGAAGTCGCGTTGAACTAACCCACTTCACAGTGAGGAACCACACCAATGAGTAAAGACCTCGACGGCGTGACTAGCACGCCTGTTGCCACCCCCGATGACGCCTTCAACGCGATTTACGGCCGTCCGATGGACGACAACGATGAGGGCGAGCGTCAGGTAGGCAGCGAGCCGGTCCCCCGGTTCGACTACTACGTCGTCCACTTCGATGAAGGTAAGGGCGATCTCTTGGGCGACAAGAAGGCGCCGGCCGTCCAGATCGTCGCCACCATCAAGGAAGGCCCGGACGGCACCATCAACCGGAAGCTGTTCGACACCATCTTCCTGCAGGTGTCACCCAACAAGTACATCAAGGAAGACGACGGCAAGAGTGTGCAGGTGCCGAAGACCAAGGAAGAGTTCGAGGACTCCGTTGCGAAGCACATGCAGCGGCTCAATCGAATCGCCCGCATCGGCAAGTTCGCGCTCAAGGCGCCGAAGTCGTTCCTCCTGACGGACCTCCAGACCTACGGGATGCAGTTTGGCCTCAACGGTGGCTTCGACGCCATCGTGGCCGTGAGCATTTCGAAGGAGCGTCCGGATGGCAAGGGCGGGACATGGCCCGCGAAGAACCGCATCATCATTGCGTCGATGGCGGCGCTCGACGACCCCGAGTTGGACAAGAAGGGGAAACCGACTGGCCGCTCGGCGCACGAAGAGTCGCGGGACAAGCTCACCAAGTTCAACGAGCGCAAGGCGGCGAATGCAGGCCGCGGGGTTGGCCGCACGGCTGGCTCGGTCCGGAGGCAGACTCCGGACAAGGCGTTCGCCTAGAGAAAGGGTCTCTCTCTACAATTAGGGCCAACGTCCCGCTGGTAGAGAGCCACCTGATGGGAACGGGGTGTGGTGTAAATGGGAGCACCCCTTCGCGGGAAGTCCGGTTCGAGTCCGGCCCCCGTTCCCAGATTTTCATCGAAAAAATCGGGAGGTCGATTTGTTCACTTTCAATCCAGAAAAACGAATCGCTCGAATCACCGCAGCGTTCGACAAGATGGTCCGCGAGTTGGATGCCGTCAGTGATGAGACAGACGCGGAGCGGGGACACCTGCAGGACCAGCTTATCAACATCGAAGCCCGCATTGACCACGTCAAGGTCCAGCGGAACCGTGCCATTGGGCTCGCCATGCGCCTCCGCGCGCTCTTGGATGACTAATGACGTGGGTGTTCCTCTTCGCCGCTGTGGCGCTTCTGTTCTGGCTAGAGTCTGGAGACCGTCGTGTTGATTGACTCACTTTACTGTTCGTGCATCGAGGGCGAGGTGCCAACGGACCACTACTGGCCGGTGAAGGACTCGAAGACGGAGCCGTGTACTGCCCCGCCGATGCCGCTGCCGTGGCTGCTCGCCATCATCGACATCAACCTCAACGATGACATTCACAGCGGCAACCGAATGTCGGCGACGAGGATACAGTCGTGCGCGCGGCGCATCGCCATCGAGGATAACCTCCCCAGCCGGCGCATCAACCTGCAGCGGTTCAACTCTCCCACCTGGGGGACCGCCATCCACGAGTTCATGCAGAAGCACACGCCGCCGGGGTTCTACCAAGAGATCGAGCTTCCTCCGAAGGGTGCCCCGCCCGTGCTTCTGTTCCAAGGGACCGAGGCGGAGATCGCGGTACGAGGGAGGCTCGACGTTCTCACCCCGGACACGGTGCTGCTCGATGACTACAAGTGTACGTCGGAGAGCAGTCAGAAGTTCCGGTTCAATCGAAGGGGCGCCGACCCCGAGTGGCGCGCGCAAGCGAGCGTCTACAAGTTGCTCGGCGAGCGCTCCACGGAGGGGGGCATCAAGATCGAGCGCGCTGCCGTCTGGTCGGGGGCGATGACCTCCGCGAGGTGTCCCGCGCCGCCCTGGTTCCGCATCCCGCTCGCGTGGATGGGGGAGGAAGAGATTCTGATGATGAAGCCGCACGGGGGGGAGTTCTCCGTCGCGGACAATATCATTCAGTTCAAGACGTTTCTGAGGGCGAAGGCGGAGATCGACGAGGAGTTCAAGGTCACCTTGAGGAAGACGGCCTTCTGCCCCTCGTATCTTGAAGCCCTCAAGGGCATCATCCAGAAGATGCCCCTCGCCGGCCGGAACCAATGGCGCGGCGAGATGTGCAAGAAATACTGCGGCGTGAGCCGCCTCTGCAACGAGATGGAGGGGTTGGTGACATTATGATGGAAATCCTGATGCTCCCGTGGGGGACGCAGTTCATGCTCGCGCTCAAGCTCATCACCTCTGCGGGTCTCGCCTATCTGTGCGTGGCGCTACCGATTCACTTCTTTGTCACGCTTACGGGGAAACTCGGTGATTAAGTTCCCCAAGATCGAGACGCTGTTTAAACGGGGAGATGACTTCAAGCTGCTCGACCCGCTGCAGTTCAAGAACCCGGCGCACGAGATCATCGCGCGGTGGGTCGTCACCGAGAAGATTGACGGGATGAACATGCGGGTGGGGATGACGGTACATCCGGAAGGAATGCAACCGAATGCGGTGCAGATTGCCGGCCGCTCGGACAAGGCGCAGATTCCGGGCGACCTCATCGAGTGGATTACCCAGAAGGTGCAGCCGGGCCTCTTCCGCTCGCTCTTTCAGGAGAACACGCCACCCGGCACCGAGATGGTGCTCTTCGGCGAGGGCTACGGCTCGGGCATTCAGAAGGGGGGGTACTACTCGGACGAGAAGAAGTTCACCCTCTTCGACGTCGCGCTCCGCTTCCCTGATGATGAGAAGGTGGTATGGTTGCCTGATGGAGCCGTCACCGCCTTCGCATCGAAGCTCGACATCTCGCGCGTGCCTGTCCTGGCGGTGACCGCCGACATGCCGTGGATCGTCCAGCTTGTGCGGAATGGCTTCGCTACCGTCGCGGACGACCTTACCCTCGATGAAGGGGCGGACCGTCATGGCGCGGAGGGCATCGTCGCTCGGCCTATCGTTCCCCTCTTCGACGCACGCGGGCAGCGCATCATCATCAAGCTGAAGACGAAGGACTTCACGGGAGCAGAGGTGCTCTGATGGCGACGAGCCCGACGTACCATTGCACGAAGTGCGGGTACTCTGGCGATTCTGACTATCACGACCCCTATCGCTGTCAGGTGTTAGAGCAGCTAGTCGACACCGCCGAGCGTGCCGAGTGGACGAACACTCTACTCGAAAGCATTCTCACATTTTTGCGAGAAAAATTCACGCTCGAAATGATGAGAAGGAATCTCTAATGGGCAAGCCCGGAGCGTTCTGGCCGCCGTTCAAGAAGCCTCTCGCGTGCGCGGGCTGCCCCCTCGAAACGAAGGGGCGGTCCTTCGTGCCGGGCTTCGGGGACATCCACAACGCTCGCATGGTCATCATCATGGAGCGGCCCGGGGAGAATGAATGCACGGAAGGGCGACCCGCCGTTGGAAAGTCCGGGTATCATGTCAACAAGGGACTCGGGGGCGGAAGAGACGGAGTCTTCCTGACGAACATTCGCAAGTGCCTCGCGGAGAACGAAACGCCGGACGAGAAGGGCAAGTCGATTGTCCACTGTGTCGGCGCGTACCTCAACCCCGAACTCGGGCAGATCGAGGCGCTCAACAAAGACGCCGGAAACCCCAAGGGCATTCTGCTCGTCGGCGGGGACGCCACCTCGTGCGTGTTAGGGCGGAGAGACGTGACCGCTCTGCACGGGAGTATCTGGACGAAGAAAGAGGCCGACGCGATTGCGGCCTCCTCGGATGCACCGGAGCATGAGCCGGAGCCGGAGCCGGAATGACTCTTGAACAAGCCTACGCCCTCGCCATCTGGACGGTGCTCATCTTTATCGGGGCATCAAATTTGACCACTACCTCGCGCAATTCTTCTCTCAGTTCTTCGAGGGAGACGACGACATCGAGGGAGTTGAAGAAGAAGAAGAAGAAGAGGAAGGAGAAGACGAATGATGCACCTCATTATGTACCCTGTCGTGCTGCTCGCCGGCGTGGTCGTGGGTTGTCGTTACCGCGACCGCATCGCCGCGTGGTTCGACGTCTTCGGGATTTAGCATGAGAGTCCACCTCCCTGCGACGGTTCACACAGTCGGGGCCATACTGCATCCTGCCTTTGCTATGCGGGGGATGCCGCAGGCGTGGGACTCTATCTACACCGCGATTGCGCGGATGAAAAACTGGAGCTATGCGGTCGAAGGCCCGAAGCGGAACTTCAAGTTGAACCTCGACCCGACTCCACACCAGCTTCATGAGTACATTCAGTCGACCGACGGCCCGGCCATCGTTGACTTCGAGACGCCGCGGGACAACCACGACGTCATCACCATCTCGGGGGTGAGCGTAGCCCAAGACTCCGCGTACAGCTTCCCGTGGAAGGGCGAGTACATCGACGTGATGGCAGACCTGCTCGGTGACCCCACACGTTGGAAGGGCGGACACAACTTCGCCTTCGATCAGCACGCCGCGAGGAAGTACCAAGTCAAGGCGGTGTGGCCGGTCTTTGACACCATTCAGGCGGAAGCGCTCCTTCGCCCGCCCTTCCGAGAGGCAAGGAAGCGGCGCTGGTACACGCTCGCGCAGAGTACGCAGCGGCTGCACAACGGCACGCCCCATTGGAAAGACCCAGACAATCCGAGCACCGCGGCGCTCTACCGAGTCATGTGCCCCGACGTCCCCGACTGGCAGCACGCGCGGCTCTACAACGCGCTCGACTGCCTCTACAACTTCTGGCTGTGGTGCTATCAGCGCGCGCAGCTTGAGCAGATGGGGATGCTCGACCTTTTTGTGAACATCGTAGCGCCAGCGGGGATGGTGCTCGTTGACATTGAAGAGCGTGGCCTCCCGCTTGATGAGCCACTGCGGTTGAAGCTGCGCGTAAAGACGGAGAAACTCATTGAATCACACACGGTTAACATCCGACGATTCGCTGCCGAGGCACACACCCACCGCCGATCTCTTCTCCTGGGGGCAATTCAAGAGTTGGAGAACGCGGTTGCTGAACATAAGAGGACGCATCCAGATACCGTTGAGCCTGGATCTAGAGTTATTTGCCGACTGGTTTGTGACCGCCACCCAACGTACACAGGATACACGAAGCGATCCAAATGTGCGGTCTGCGCTGAAGTCTTTGCGGCGAATCTGTCCCAAAGATCCCTTGTTAAAGAGATTGGCACGCGCCGGACTAAAGCGCGCACGCGGCTCAAACAAATCGGGGAAGAGTTCAAGCCGGACAATGATAACCATTGGCGCTGGCTCCTTTTCGATCCGGACGGCCCGCTCGCGCTCACCCCGCTCGAAACGACCGACAAGAAGAAGCTCCCCAAGGTAGATGAAGACAACATCGAAGCACTTCAAAGGCTCCACCCGGACGTGGAAGTTCTCCGGCTGCGCGTCGAACTCCAGCACGCTCTTCACCGTCTCCGGTTCGTACTCTCTGTCCCCACAGATGACCGCGGAAGAGTGCATTTTGCTTTCTCGCTACATCGAACAGAGAATGGGCGCGTTGCTTCGGGGCTTGACGAAGAAGAGCCCGAGAAGGCTAGAGCAAGCGCTGGCGGAAATGCTCAGAACATCACCGAGTTCGACCGGCAGATTTACATTTCAGAACCGGGGTCCATCCTTGGCGAGCACGACCTCAAACAGGTCGAGCTTGACGTTATGGCCCGGCTTGCGCGAGACCTCCCCCTCATCAAAGTCCTCACGGAGGGCGGGGACATCCACTCAGAAAATGCGAGCGCGATCTTTAGCACGCCCATTGAAAGGGTCAAGACGGATCTAGTCTGGTTCGAAGGAGGCTGGAGGACCAAGCGCCATTGCTCGAAGCGGGGTTCCCACGGGTGGGACTACGGCATGATGGACTACAAGTGCGGCCGCATGTTCCAGCCCTGGGCGAACAACACGCGGACCGAGGTTGCCCAATTTTTGTCAGAAAAATTCGAGGCCACTTCTGGGCATCGGGGTATCAGCCTCATCGCCATGAAGCGTCGGGTCAAGCACGCGGAAGACTCGATGAACCCGCGGGACGAAGTCATCAAGGCGTGGGCCCGGCTGTACGACGCGGCGAACACCATCACCGCGGAGGGCTGGCGCCTCGCTTACTTTGGGAAGTGGAAGGGGCTCGCGCGCTATCAGGATTTCATCCTCGACTTGGTCAAGAGGCAGCGTGTGTTGCGGAACCCGTTCGCTCGCATGTTGCGCTTCTACGGTTTCAAATGGAACAGAAACAAGAAGGTGATGGAGTTCACCGAGCGCGAAGAAGCGCTCGCGTTCACTCCCGCGTCTACAGTCGGGGACATGGTGAAGTGGATGCTACCTCGGGTGAACGCCATCGCTTCCAAGCATGGAGGGGAACTGTTGACGACCACGCACGACTCGTTCCTCTCCATGCTTCCAGATAAGCCGGCGGTGGTGGCTGCCTACCACGCCGACATGAAAGTGGTGCTCGAACGGGAGTGGCCGGAAATGGATAACGGGCCCGGCATCTTGATTGCCATGCCGGGCAAGTTCCGTTGCCGCACCGACTTCACCACGGGATACAACTGGCGCAAGGGGCATGTCTGCACGACCGAGTGCAAGGCCGATTGCGTGCTCGTCAACCCACGGGGACAATTTGACTACACGGAGCAAGCTGCGTGACTACACTGTCCGCCGGCGGTTTGGACTCGACGGCTACGACGTTGAAGGAGCGACTCCGAATGCGGGATTCAGCATTCAGCGGTGGTTTCTGGCAACTCCGGGCCAAGCCTATCGAAAGGTTCGATGGGCCGTCGAAGTCTGTCAGATTTATTGGCGAGCTTACCAGAATGGCGATCCGCCGCCGCACTATCCGACGGAGGCGTTCCATCTAACACGTCGGTCGATGGTTCCTACAAGGAGACCAGTCCATGCAAGTTCGCGCAAGGAGAAAGCAGCCGAACCCCACGCGATTTCCGCGAGTAAGGGGCGCGCTCCGCGTGTGCCTCGTGTGTCGGGAGAGCGGACAGTACCTCGACACGGGGCTGAAGCAGCCCAACGGAGAGCCAGTCCTCGCGTGGCGCCCGAGAAGTCTCGAACTCGTCGGCAAAAAGGAAGTCGTAGCTCCTGACGCACTTACCAAGCGGCCGACGAAGACCATCCTACGACTCTACATGCACGCAGGGGGTCAAACACCTTGTCAATCGACGTTCGCAGCGCAGTCCCAAAAGGCGGCTTCCTCGCAGGCTGGCTAGACTATGTGGAGCCGTTCGAGTACCCGGAAAGTTACTCCCTGTTTGCGATGCTTGCGTGTGCAGCTTGCGCTGTCGACGGGCGGGTGCTCGTCAATCCGGGTTCGAAGCCGGAGACCTACACGAACATCTATGCACTTCTGTATGGCCCATCCGGCACGCGAAAGTCGGACGCTCTGCTCGATGCCGTGGACCTATTGGCGGACGCAGTACCGGAAGCTCCGATCCTCCCCGAGAACTTCTCATCGGAGGCGCTCATCCACCGCCTAGCACAGGACAGCCTCTCCGTTGACGAAGAGCACCCCAACCGCCGGGGGCGCGGCACGGGGATGATTGTCGCGGAGGAAATCTCCACCCTCATCGGAGGGAAAGACTACCGCCTGGAGAACTCGAAGGATCTCTCGAAGCTCTGGGACTGCCGGGGGGTCGCATCCTTCCTCACGATTGCTCGGGGTGAGCAGATCGTGAAGAACGCCTACGTCACCCTCGCGGCGTGCTCGGCGCCAGAGTGGACGGAGTTGATGGACCCTCGCGCGCTGACGGGGGGGTTCTGGCGGCGGCTCTTGCTGGTGTGTGAATATAAGAAGCGGAAGGATGCACCCCATCCGATCTCGAACACCGTGCTTCGCAACCGCCTCGCGGATAGGTTTCGGGATAGAGTGGGCCCGGCTGCGTTCAAGGGAACGCTGATGCACCTGGGGGCGGAGGCACTTGAACTGAATGAGGATTGGTACGCGCACCGACTGAAGGATCTTCAGAAGAAGGCGAGCGCACAGCGGGAGCAGCACTTCGTCAACACCCTGCAGGCGCACTCGTTCAAGATTGCCGCGCTGGTGCATCTTCTGGAGGGGGGAAACCCGGAGGAACTCTCGGGTGTTAGCCTCGCTACGGGACTGTCGCTGCTGGAGAAGCTCCTGCCGGGGACGTTTACGGTTTACTCTAGCCTCGTGCCGACGCCGTTCGCACGGTTGAAGTCGACGGCGATGCGCGCGGCGCTCTCCTTTGAGAGAGACTTCTCGATGGGGGAGCTTGACAAGGCCGTTGCGGAAGAGGCGGGGGTACATCCTAATCAGGCAGCGGAAGCGAGGAAGGCCCTTTGCTTCGCGGGACGCCTGGAGATTAACGAGTCGACAGCACTTATGAAGGTGGTGGAATGACATTGACTGTAGCGAAGCGGTATGTGCTAGACGTTGTGATGGCCGCCGAAGCGCGCGTGAAAGAATTAATCGCGGAAGCGCGAATGGATCTCGGGCTCCGCATCTCGGCCCTCAACCACAACACCCCCTCGAACATGAGGATGAACAAGACGGAGGACAACGTCGCTGGCCACGAGAGTCGACTTGTGCAGACGTGGCGGCTGCTGATGGAGGTGAGGGACGAGAATGTTCGCGCTCACCGGCGCATCACCGCCCTCCAAGATAAGGTGGGGTGTCTCGACGCTCCCCCCCTCACGGCGACGGCGGTGGCGGAGGCTGCGCGCGTGTTGCGGGAGTCTCCCCAGGTGGAGTACGCCATTCAGGGGCCGCACGACCCCCGCGTCCTCGTCTTCTGCAAGAACTGTAAGAGGGAGATGTAATGCCCTACATTCCAGAAGAGCGCCGGCCACTCTTGGCACGCTCCGCGGACGTCATCCACGAGCACACTGAGGTGGGGGATTTCACCTACTTCATCTACCGGGCAGGGCAACGCTTCCTCGGACGGCAGATGCGCTTCACGCGAATCGCTTTCGTGCTGGGCTCGTTCCTCTGCGTGATCTTCGAACTCTACCGGCGCAGGGTTGTGCCCTACGAAGAGCGGAAGCGGGAGGAGAACGGGGATGTTTACTAAGGACCAACGCGGCTCGGACGCCGGCGACAAGTTCGACGCTGGCAAGCCGATGTGGGATCTCTTCCCCTGGCGAGCAGCCGCGGGAGTCGTCACCATCCTCACCTACGGCGCGAAGAAGTACGGCGCCCATAATTGGGAGAAGGGGATCAAGTTCTCCCG
>Ga0114923_10003779_pt1 | contig 10170 bp, 10 predicted proteins | sample SumtaG_FD_89578 | JGI IMG/M metagenome (GOLD analysis project Ga0114923, IMG submission 89578) | Deep subsurface microbial communities from Indian Ocean to uncover new lineages of life (NeLLi) - Sumatra_00157 metaG | ecosystem: Environmental > Aquatic > Marine > Oceanic > Sediment | place: near...
ACACCAGGATTGCGTGTGCAGAAGCCGCGGAGGTCTTGTACTGCGGCTTCGGCGTTCCCGTATACGGCCTGTTGTTTCTGCTCATCTGTTGGCAGAATAAGTATAAGCAGACTGAGCCAAAAGGCTGTTCTAATCAAAAACATGGATTTGCCCTTTCCAATAAAATTCGATCGCACGAACCATGAGCAAACCGTAGCAATTACAAAATAATATCAAAAAAATAACATCGATTATATTTGAGTTATATTGGATATAAATTTTATTATTATTTGATATAAATTTTATTATTCTTACTATTATTAAAAGAAAACTCAAATTATACTAAAATAAGGAATCAATTTGTCTAAAATTTTATTTATTATCCATCTGATTTAGCGCCTTACAAAATGGCTTATTAGAGCCAATTATTTTGTATGTGCAGGAGAGTAATCCTCTTCTGTGGGGTGTCTCGAGCAAGCGCAAGGCATGAGCAAAGCATGATTCTCATTCCAATATTGCTTCAGGAAATATGCAGTGACTCTGGCTCGTTAAACGACCGGACAGGTAGGGAAGCATTAACCATAGCGTGACTTTAGGGAGTTATGGCGCAGAAATAACAGCTTTGGCGGCGTGCAACCCACCTTCAGATAGCATCCTTTCAGTTTTCATTAAACGGGGGAGCCGATACTCCAGTCATGGTTTGTGTGGGACAGCACCACTGAGTGTGGTGTTGAGGGAAGGGTGACAACAGTAATGAGTACCCACGGCTTGGATGTCTATTTCCGCTCCTTGGTGCATGATGCGGTGCGCGCCGATGAACTAGCGGCTGCCCGGCATCAGTCATTTATTGCATCGCATATGATTGGCGGATTCCTCGCGCTGGTAATTTTTCCGGTTTATCTCGCCGCCATCGGCCAGCCTTCCTTGTTGTCAGGCGTTGCATTTGCATGGTTGATTTCTCCCATACTCATTGCGGTCTATCTGTCGAGAAGCGGCCAGTTGGAGCATGCCCACCTGATTTCAGCGGTTAATCTGACCGGATTGGTGACCTTCGCGGCCTCGATTACCGGTGGCATGTCATCGTTTTTGATTGCATGGATGATCATTGTTCCAATGGAAGCGGCGCTTTCCGCTGATCGCCGGGTTGTTATCACAGCCATAGGCATTGCGGCCCTGGCTCTTCTGGGATTGAGTTTGGCTGGGGTGGCCGGCGTTTTGCCTGTCGCACAAACCTTCACAAAAGAACCTGCGATCCTTGCGTTGCTCGGCTCCATGTCCGCGCTGGTGTATGCGGGCGGCCTGGCAGTTTCCGTGCAGAATCTTTATGGCCAATCTGAAGAGGAAATCCGGCGGGGTGAAAAACGGTACCGTCTACTGGCGGAAAATGCGACGGATATGATAACCCGGCACAATGCCAGGGGGCAGGTCCTGTTTGCATCAATCGCTTCTGAGCGGATGCTCAGCATATCCTCGCGGATGTTATTGGGCAGTGGTTTGTTTGAACGAATTCACGTGGCTGACAGACCAGCTTATTTAAATGCATTAAGCCAGTCGGCTGAGCTTAATGAATCAGTGTCAGTTGAGTTTCGGGTGCGCAGCAACGCTGGTGGAGGCGCCGGGAACACACATTCAGTGAATATGTTTCATTGGGTTGAGATGCGATGCCGCCCGGTGGTGCAAACGGAAAATAATGACGGTGCGCACGAAATCGTGGCGGTAACGCGCGATATATCGGCACGCAAAGAGCAGGAAGATGAACTTCTCAGAGCGCGTGATAATGCTGAATCGGCAAGCCAGGCCAAGACGCACTTCCTGGCCAATATGAGCCATGAGCTGCGTACACCACTAAACGCCATCATTGGCTTTTCTGAAATACTAAGCCGTGAAATGTATGGCCGGATTGGTGAGGAACGCTACCGGGAATACGCACATTTAATTCACGAAAGCGGTGAGCATCTGCTGAGTGTGGTCAACGAGGTTCTTGATATGTCGAAAATCGAGGCCGGTAAATTCGATATTATCGTTGAGCCATTCAATGTCGATGGCCTGGTGAATTCATGCTGCGAGCTCATGCGCCTCCAGGGTGAGAAAAAGTCGATCGCCATTCAAATGGAAACCGGGGCTGATATGCCTGAGCTGGTGGCAGACAAGCGCGCCTGCAAGCAAATTCTTTTGAATCTTCTGGCAAATGCCATCAAATTCACCGGTGAGGGGGGCAGCGTGAAAGTGCTTGCCAACCGCCTGCGCGATGATATTGAGCTGGTGGTCGAGGACAACGGAATTGGTATCGCCGCGCAGGATATCCCCAAACTTGGAAGTCCATTCGTCCAGGCAGAGAGCAGCTATAATCGGGGCTATGAAGGCGCGGGGCTTGGTTTGTCAGTTGTTAAGGGGCTTGTGCGTCTGCACGGAGGATCTTTCGACATAGATAGCGAGATTGGCGAAGGAACCAGGGTGCGGATTCGTCTGCCGATAAATGGCATCAACGAGGCACCGCTTGAAGAAAATGAAACACTTGATGGGCACGTTCCATTGGACATGGCTATCAGTGCATAAATGCCAAAACCGTTGGCGCAAATATTACGCTAAATGAAATACGCTGCGTTTAGCAAAAGTTCACGTTCGCTTTTCATACTGTGAACTCTCGTCCTCCGCTGGGGGGAGGAACGTAGTGGTTGGAAAATCAGCGCGGCAAGAGGGGTCATGTCAACGCTGCAAGCAAGAATCTTATTGGTTGCGTTCGTCGGGCTTTCGGCGGTGATAACCTATAATGCGATCTACCTTCAAAAGGGGTCGCATCCTGCACCTATGGCAAGTCAGGGACAGGACACTGAATTGCGTGCGGCAAGGACGCTGACCCGTACGGCCAGTATCCGCAAACCCACCACTCATAAAGATACGTCAAGCGAATTACCGCCAAGATCAAAGAGTGTTTTGGCGATTCAGCGTAAGCTCGCTGAAAACGGCTATGAAACGGGTCCGGCAGATGGTGTGCTGGGCGTGATGACGCGGGCATCAATTATGGCTTACCAGTATGATCAAGGACTGAGAGTTACTGGAATTGCGTCGGACGGGTTGCTGAAAAGAATGATCCTGGGGGAATCGGCTGGTGATGATGATCTGTCTGAATCCCAGGCGGTGCCGCGTGAGACTGCCGCACTGGTCAAAGCCGTTCAAAAGGCCCTGACAGATCTCAAATATGAACTTGGTCCAGCGGATGGGATATTCGGCGCTGCGACGCGCAAGGCCATTAAACGCTTCGAGAAGGACCATAAGTTGGCCGTGAAGGGTCGCATTTCCGCGAAGCTGTTGAAGGAAATGATGCAGACAAGTGGTGTGCGCTTTTCCGAAGTATACTCGGGTTAAACAACCTACGGTCTCAGCAGTCAGTTTGCGCTCATGCTCCAGCCTTCCATGCGTATAAAATCTGAAATCTGGGTCATGGCCTATTTACGCCGCTGCTCTTTCAATGGCGCACCTGCGGTGATTGCGCGCCGCGGACAAGGCGATGGCGGCGCCATCTTCATCAGGATTAACACGCTTGATAGTCAGGCTTCGGTCTATGGTCCGGCGCTGGCGGGTTTGGATGAAAGCAGCACTGAGCGGCGATGGTCGCTATGTTGTGGAGAGGGTGCGGTGAGCGATACTGAGGCTGATAGCTATCTCAGGCGGCAGGCCGAATTTGATCCTGACATCTGGGTCATCGAGGTTGAAGATCGCGATGGCAGGCATTTTCTTGGCGAGTCGCTCTCCAAAGGTTAGCTCCGGCGCCCACTCGCACTCAGGTGTTTCAAACTTAAACACTCATTATCATTTTTTTAACCATACCTGGTCCCTAATCAACATGCCGCGCCCATAGCGTCGGCTTAAGTTGAATACATCCTATTGGAGAGTCCCGTCTGTAATTTGCAAGGATAGAGGATACCCACAATGGTCACGATCCTGGAATTTCACCCACCTGGACACGATGGGGAAGGTCTGGATACCTCGCGTGCACCTGTAAAGCATCCATGTGGCCGTTCAGCCGAGATCATAATTTTCCCTGGCGTTAGAATTGAGCATCATAAAGAAAATGAAATAGTCAGCGTTGCGGCAAAATCCAAGAAAATAACCAAACGGACTGTTCGCCGCAAACGGTGAATAAAGAATAAGACCGTTTCTTTGTTGTGAGTTTGTAATGAAGAGTCGAGTGGTTATGCCAACTTTACCCATTGCCTCCAGATGGCGAGTTCACAAATATGAACGCGTATCCTGGAGTGTTGGATTCTCACTTTTAACAAAATTCCTCCTGTTGCCCGCAACGCTGTCGTTCCTTCTAAGCGCCTGTGCCCTTGAAGGTGACTTCGGTCGTCCCAGAGCCTCGATATTTGATCGGATGGCGGACGAACTGCTGCCAAGTGAAACAACGCTGCTGGGTAGCCGTGGAGGATCTGGCGTAACGAATGATGAGATGGCGATGCGTGAGGCCGGATACCGCCTGTCCAGTCCATTAACGCCGCTGCAATCTCCTTCTGCCGGCCCGGGAGGCGGTTTTGGCGGGTCCCGCGGTAATTATTACAATGCACCCTCTGCCCTCGCGGTGATCGATGAGGAACTGCAGATTGATCACCAGGTGTTGACGCATTTTGGTCAGGCGGCCAGGCGAGTGTTGATCACCGACAGCCGGCGGATGCAGGCAGTTTATGACAATGACCCAATGATCCTGGTAGAGGACAAGCGCTCGGCACGTGAGCGCATGAAAGAAAATTACGTATTTATTGAACAGACATTCCAAGACTTGGGGCGGCGGGTCCAGACTTATAGATATGCGCTGGATGAGTTCAGGAATTCCAAACCAGTGCTAGTGACTGTGGAACTAGATGGATCATTAAGCCATTTGCACGAACGAATGGCCTCTCTAAAATATGAACTCACCAGATATTTTGGTACGGCAGTCTCACGTAGAGGAGATTACGTCCCGCCGCGTTTTGCCTCGCGTGAGATGAACATGCCTGATTATGGGGCGCAGCCACAGCAATATCCGGCACCCACCTCGCTTCATTACGTTCCCAAGAGCAAGGCAGCGGGCAGTTTTAAATAGCTGCTGCACCTGGCAATAATATCAGCGCTGAAGGCTTGCTCCGGGCAGATTTTTTGAGCACGAGCCTTGCTGCAATGCTGCTTCGGTCTGAGATGCATAGCTGGGGCCGAGCAGGGGCGCTCTGATAAGGGCTATGCCTTCTCGCACAGGTGAATCAACAACGATCAAATCCTCGATTTCGTCCAGCAGGCTGGCGCCCGCCTTTACCCCAACTTCGTTTTGAGTCGAGATAATGATTTCGATCTGGCTGCGCTTCAGTTCCCGGCCGGTTATGGCGTAGAAGTTCTCACCACTGGGTGTGTAGAAAGCGATAGACCACAGATCATCAAGAATTTGCGTACTCAAGCGAACCGGCCCGTTATCCAGATTAAAACGGCACACTCCATATCGAACGTCCGGAGCCATCAACGGCAGGCTTTGATGTGAGGGGCTGGCCGCTGGCAGAACGATCATCTGGTTTTCATCCGTGAGCGCGGTCACTCTCGCCCAGGCATTTTTCGGCGCGAGATAGGGAAGGCTCAAGACTGCGACGATGTGAATAAACGCGGCAAGAAATATAATTGTGAGGGTGGTAAAGAGGGCATTTCTCATTTGCATACCACCTTGCGGATGGTTGGCAGCCCGCGCGTTGATGCCCCTTTGTTGAGTACGTTTCCAGCCTCTCGCAGGCCATAAGCGCGCAGTACCAGTTTCATGCTTCCCTGTTCGGCGGTCGGAAGCCAGTTCCCAGGGCGCGCACTGCGTGCGAGTACGATGCGATAGGAGCCATCCGCGCGTCTCGCAACGTCCGTTCTGTTGAAGGAATGGCGATTGGCCTTGTTTGGTATAAGCCTCCCTGATCCATCATAGGCCGCCAGACTCCACCAAGCTGCATTTAATGGTTGTCCGTCGATTACATATTCGCAGTCCGAGGTCATCTGAGCCCCGGATTCGTCGCTGTTGGCAAAAAAGTAGAGTGCACTGGTTGAGGTGATTGGCAGCCGGCCGGCGCGCGCCATATACGCTTTAGTGTAAGGATCAGCGTCAGGCCTTCCAGCCGAATGCCAGACTGACCAAGGACCCAAATGGCTTGTTGTCAGGGCTGACCCTTCTTCGATCATATACCATGCCGAACCCAGACCGAGCGTCAGGGCGGTGATGAATATCAGAAGAAATTTTAAGAGCGTGCGCACGCTAATCAAGTTCCGTATGGTGACCGTTTGTGACATGGAGCCATGAGTTAGGCTTGGCCCCGTCCAACTCTAAATCCAGACTCACGTGATGACACTTCAATATCACTGTGCGCCAAAAAATATAATCGGTGATTTCATCTTCAGGGCCGCAGACTTGCGCGCTGCCCCTGCGTCTCCGCCCCAGGTCCCTCCAGCGATGATGAGCGGGATGGAACAGTGCTGTTGTCAGCAGGCTGGTTCTCGTCAGAAAACGGTTTCCTGGAGGCGTTCTCCAACAGTCTCTTGATAGTTTCCAGTGATTCCAGGGTTCTTTCCGGCATTCTGTACAAGGCTGCTGTCGGCCCGCGCCCGAGCCGGGTTTCTATGCGTTGCAGAGCTGCAATGCGCTGCTGTTCGACCGCCTGGGCAGGATGGACGGGAAGCCCGGGAATTTGCGGAATATTATATGTCGCATGTGCAAACATCATAAAATCTTTCCAGGCCATGGCCGGCAGGTTGCCACCAGTGACCCGGTTTGTTGGCGAATAATCGTCATTTCCGAACCATGTGCCCGCTACATACTGGCCGGTAAAACCCATGAACCAGCCGTCGCGCCAGGCTGAACTTGTGCCGGTTTTGCCAACTGCATAAGTGAAAGGAAGCTGGGCGCGTCTCGCAGTACCGCTGGCCACGACGAGGGCCAGCATGGAATTCAGCTGTTCTATTTTACTCCGTTCGAATATTCGTTTCAGTTTTGGCGCATTTCTCTCGCGGGTGTAGAGGAGTTTACCGAAGGAATTTCTGATTTCTTCGATGGCGTATGGTTTTACCGACATGCCGCCACTGGCGAATACCGCGAAACCCCCGGTATGAGCGAGCAGGGTCAGACTGGTGTCTCCAAGAGCCATTGAGCATGTCTTTTTCACTTTCGTATGGCCAATCTTGTGCACATTGGCGAGCACTTTTTCACGCCCGACAGTTAGCGACAATCTGACGGCGACCGTGTTAAGCGAGCGCATCAGTGCATGCTTCATCGGCACCCGGCCACGATACCCCCCCGAGTAGTTTCTGGGCGACCACCGCCCGCATGAAATCGGTCCATCAAGAACAATCGTGTCCGGGGTGTAGCCGTTTTCAAGCGCTGTAAGATAGACATAGGGTTTGAAAGAGGAACCCGGCTGGCGTTGGGCGTGTGCCGCCCGGTTGAATTGACTCTCGCCATAGTCACGCCCGCCAACCAGTGCGCGAACCGCGCCGTCGGTCTCCATCGCAACAAGCGCCCCCTGTTTAACCCGGCGAGCGCGCCCGTGTTTTCTCAAGACATTCTGGATGGCGTCTTCCCCCGCCTTTTGGAGGCCGATATCGACAGTTGTGCGTGCTGTAAGAACGAATTCTCCGCTCTCGCGCATCAGCTCCTGTACCTGCTCAAAAGCATAATCGAGGTACCAGTCAGGGCTATAAAAATCACTTCGATCCTGGATGTCGGCGGGATTGAGCCGTGCGCCGTGGACCTGTCCTTCGGTCAAATATCCAGCCTCGACCATATTGGTCAGGATCACATTTGCTCGCTCGCGAGAAGCCGGCAGGTCAAGATGCGGGGCATATCTGGTGGGCGCCTTGAATAAACCTGCAAGCATGGCCGCCTCGGCCAGGGTGACATTGCGAACGGACTTGCCGAAATAGAATTTGGTAGCCGCCTCTACGCCGAATGTACCGCCGCCCATATAGGCGCGGTCCAGGTACAGCTTCAGGATTTCGCGCTTGGACAACCTGGCTTCCAGCCAGAGCGCAAGAAAGGCTTCGTTGATTTTGCGCTTCAAGGATCGCTCCGGCGACAAGAACAGGTTTTTGGCGAGCTGCTGGGTAATCGAGCTGCCGCCCTGGACCACGTCGTTGGCGCGGATATTTTCAATCAAGGCGCGGAATATGCCAAGAAAATCAATCCCGAAATGTGCGAAAAACCGCCGGTCTTCGGTTGCCAGCGTCGCCTTGATCATATGATTGGGTATCTCGTCCAGCGGCACTGCATCGGAATGCAGTATGCCGCGCTTGCCAATCTCGTTTCCATACCGGTCAAGGAAAGTGACACTGAATTGTCCTGACTTTTTCCAGGCTGTGCGTGTTTCCTCGAATGCTGGGATTGCAAACGCCAGCATGACGAGCAGCCCGCCCGTACCCATGGTGAGAGATTCCGAAGCTGCTTCATTAAGGAGTTTGCGGGTACCGGTAATCTGGAAGCGCGCAAAGAAGCTCGAATAGGCACTCCACCAGTCATGAAAACCAGCCCATGTACCAAACAGGCTCGAATCAATTGTCGAGTCCAAAGCGAGCCAATTGAATCGCTTCTTTTTGCCAGTAGGTTTGAAAATCCAGTCGCGCACGGGCGATCCATAAACTTTTAGTTTTGCGGGATGGCGAATCCATCCAGCATTTGCCGTTATGATCAGGTAGTTTTATATCTGATTTTCAGGCAAATCCATGACGATAACAAGCAGGAACTCACCGGTGCTCGATGCTACGGATAAATTTTGGCGCAACAAGTCGCTGAATGAGCTCAATAATGAGGAATGGGAAGCTCTGTGCGATGGGTGCGGCCAATGCTGCTTAATCAAACTCCAGGATGAGGACACTGAAGAACTTTTGCACACCCGCCTGGCCTGCAAACTTCTTGATATCGGTGCATGCAGTTGCACTGACTATGACAATCGCCATGAACGCGTGCATGATTGTGTCGTGATTTCTCATGAAACTGTTGGCTCCCTGGACTGGCTACCGCACAGCTGTGCATACCGTCTTGTCGCTGAAGGCAAGGACCTCCATTGGTGGCATCCACTGGTATCGGGTGATCCGAACAGCGTTCACGAGGCGGGAATATCAGTCCGGTCCTGGGCTGTGAGCGAGGAGGGAGTTCCGGTTGGGAAAATTGAGCGCTTCGTGGTCAAGGACCCATCCATAAAGAGCATTCTGACAGGAAAGAATGAGGACTAATTCCCTATATTACTGCTAATCGGCATTGGAAAATATATATAAGTACATGATATTACAGTTGAAAAAGCAAAATATAATTATTTTCCCAATTCTAGGAATATTTTCTTGGCAGCGTAACGCTCCTTAGGTAAGTTCTCGCTACATTCCGACAGTTGCGCAAACGGGGGGCGCGGCGGTCAAAAGAATTACCAGCCCGTAGAATTTCCTAAACAATTGAAAAGCAAGGACAGGCCCGCGCGTGAGCGAAGAGGACGAGGTCGCATCTGGCTTTGTTGGCGTTGAGGGATCAACGCGTTCCGTTGATATCATAACGCGGCTATACGCGGCCCTGGACCAGAAGATGCGAGAAATCGAAACCAGGATCGAGCGGGCTTCACAAGTTGGGTCGCAAGAGAGTAGCGCTGCTGATTGCGAGCGTGATGCACGGACCCTGACAACTCTTGCCAAACTCTACGAGAAAATATGTGAGATGGAGGAGGCGAGCGACACCTTTTCGAGCGATGAACGGATAAGCCAAGAGGCATTGGAGAGCGATGCGGACCTCTTCCGCCACGACATTGCGAAACGCGTGGCCTTTTCCCCTCTCACTTTCTCAGCCAAGGGCGATACGCGCGCGACAATAACGCAATTGCGCAGGCACAACGCCGCCTGGGATGCAATTTGCGAGGAGCAACAATATGACAGGAGATGATTTTCGTGAAGCTCTGAGATGGTCGCTGATGGCGGTAGTGATCGTCGCTCTGTGGTTTGTAGTCCTGAACGTGCGTAAGGCGCGAGCAGCCATAGCTGCTGAACCAGGTGTTGGCGCCATCCAGATGGTGCGGGCGCCTTCTCGCGCTGCTTCTGAAGATATCCGCCCCGTCTGGGTTATCATCGTCTATGAAGTGCGGAATGAAAAACTCATCGGCATCACGGAGTTTGTGTTTGAATCCTATGAGGAGTGTCAGTTCTCTTCCGCTGAGGCCAGAAAGA
>Ga0114923_10003781_pt1 | contig 10166 bp, 9 predicted proteins | sample SumtaG_FD_89578 | JGI IMG/M metagenome (GOLD analysis project Ga0114923, IMG submission 89578) | Deep subsurface microbial communities from Indian Ocean to uncover new lineages of life (NeLLi) - Sumatra_00157 metaG | ecosystem: Environmental > Aquatic > Marine > Oceanic > Sediment | place: near...
GACGCAAGAATGCCCGACCAGCGGCGGATAATCAGGGTGTTCATAAAGGCCATTTCCTATCTATCGCGATACGTTGTGCCGTTCGGGGCGGCGACCCTCATCCGCCGGACTGCTTTTCCTTTATTTCCTTGACATCCCCGATCCGGTTCGGGGTCCAGCCGGCGTTGTAAGGCTCAGGAAACAGCGCCGGATCGCCGAGCGCCCACCAGATCAGGCGGCCGGCCTCGTCGGTGAACCCGGCGATGGGGTTCCAGGCGGCCTTGGGCTTCCCATCAATCCCGAGCGCAAGCCAGCCGTTCCACGGAAAATCCTTCAGCTTGACGGTGCGGATAAAGATCGCCGAGTTAAACCCAGCGTGGGAATCGTAGGCGATGTTCTCCACCCCGCGCGAGAATTCGTCGCTGAAGAACTCGCGTCTCACACGGTAGCCGGCGACCGTACGCCGGCAGCCGCTGGTTAACAGCGAAACCAGGTCACGCTCCAGGTTGATGCGCGCCACTTCGCCGTCGAACGCGCCCGTCACGAGGCGGCCGACGAGCGTTTTGGCGTGATCCTTCGCCGCCGGGTTGGTCAGCGTCCCGGCCAGCAGCAGATAGGCGTGGAACCAACCTTCTTTGAGCCACGGCGGGCCAAGCCAGCCGTTGACGGCGGTCCGCCGGCCTACGAGCAGCCGATCGAGATCGATCTCGCGCAATGTGGCATCCCATGTCCCTCTTGCCTCAGGCCAGCGTGCGTGCGCCAGCGTCTCTGCCAGCACGCCCTCGGCGCGGACGGCCAGCCCTCCAGGGGCAGCATCCGAGGATTCGGGAAAACGGCTCTTCGCCTGTACCGCCCGGTCGAAATGATGCAAGTAATCGGCGTGGAACCCATTGACCGGATAAGGATGGAGGCGAAAGCCCTCCGCCCTTCCGGCAAGGGCGCCAACTACAGTCTCGGCGATGGCGCAAACGGAGCGCCCGCTCTTCACTTGAGGCGAATCGGGGTTGACGTCGACCACCAAAAAGGCGCCCAGCGTCTCGACGGACTTCAAGGTCTTCCCCGGCTCGCCGGTGATCACCGGCGCGCTTCCCACGTAGGCCTGTATGCGGCCTTCCTTGAGGGCACGACCCGCCGCCACCGGGTCGAACGGTTGTATCTGAATTTCGTGCGGGTAGTAAGACGGATAGATCGGCATCTCATGGCCGGCGTCGGCGACGAAAACCACCATCAGGGTGATGACGAACAGAAAGGCGCCCGGTCTACGCATCGAGAAACACTCCGAATCCGCCGCGGACGATCAGTCTTTAACCGGTCGTCGCAATGTGTTTACCAGCGCCGTGGCCCCGCCCGCTAGGCCCGACGGAAAGGTGAAAACGACAATGATCAGCAAAACACCCAGCACCAGATCGTGATATGCTGTCGAGCTTAACGCCACATCCTCCAAGGCAACAAAGGCAAAAGCGCCCAACAGCGGGCCCAGGAACTGCCGCAGGCCACCCAGAACAGTCGCTAGAACCAGTTTCGCCGAAAACAACCAGTGCAGCTGTTCCGGGGTGATCTGGCGGCTCAACTGCCCATAGAGCGCGCCTGCAAGGCCGACCAGGACGCCCGAGATGACGAACGCGTACCACCGGTATAGGCGCACCGGGATGCCGACGCCCTCGGCCCGTTCTGCGTTGTCGCGGAGCGCGCGGAGCGCGATCCCGAACGGCGAACAGTCGATCCGCCACAACAACACGGTCGCGCCGATGAAGGAAACCACGATCACATTATAAAACGCAGGAATGAACTCTTGCGGACCGAAATGCATTCCCAAAAGGGTCAGCCGCGGAATATACATGCCGCCGCCGGCGAGAAAGTAAATGGCCCTTCCCTCGCCGCCGAACAGACGGAACACGAACCCGTCGACGAAAAGGGAATAGACGATCTGGCAAAAGGCCAGGGTCAGTATCGTGAAATGGATCTTGGTCGCGCGCAGGGAGAGAAATCCGATAACGGCGGCCAGCAATGCCGCGAAAGAAACGCCGAAAATCAGATAAAGCTCGAACGAGTTAACGGTGGTAAAGCGATACAGGAAAGCGCCCGCATAGGCCGCGATCCCGAAACACGTGGCGTGTCCGAGGGAGAGCAGCCCCGCCGTCCCGAACAAGAGGTTCAGACCCATGCAGGCGATGGCGAACACCAGCGCGTAACAAAGAACGATCAGCGGATAAGGTGGAAGCGCCACCGGCATCGGCAGCAGCACGGCAGCCGCGGCGGCCGCCAAAAGCAGCATTTTTTTGGTATCGATCCGCCCGCCGGTCATGGCAGATGCTCCGAGCCTTTCTGGATGATGGGCGCCATTGCAGCATGAGTCGCCAGGACAATCCGCGTCAGCCACGAAGCATCTTCATGACTTCTTCGTTCGCGAGGGCCTCATCGGGCTTGCCGTGAAAGATAATTTCGCCCCGGTCGATGGCGTAGAGACGATCGGCGACCGCGGCGGCGGCGGGCAGATGGGATTCGGCAATCAGGATCGAGATACCCAAGGCCTTGATCTTGATGATCGCCTCCCGGAACCGCCCGACTACCACCGGCGCTAGCCCCTCGAAGGCCTCGTCCAGCAGGAGAAGCGACGGCGCCAGGGCCATGGCCCTGGCGATGGCCACCATCTTTCTCTGGCCGCCGCTGAGGTTGATTCCCTGACGGTTGAGTAGGTCCTGGACCTCCGGAAACACCGAATAGATGCGTTCCTCGGTACTCTCGACCGCCGCACCCCGCTCCCGCGCCGCCGCCTCAGAGAGCCATTCGCTGATCATCAGGTTTTCGGCCACCGTAAGTTCGGGAAAAATCCCACAGTCCTCGGGCGAGTACCCAAGACCCAGTTTGGCCCGCTCGTGCGGCGGCAGGCCGGTGATGTCCTTCTCGTGGAGACGAATGGTCCCGGACTTCACGGGCAACAAACCCATGATGCTCTCGATGGTCGTCGTCTTGCCGGCGCCGTTGCGGCCAACCAAGCACACCACCTCGCCTTCCCCGACCGACAGCGAGACCCCCTGCAGAACGTGGGCGGCGGCCCTGTAGGTGTTGATGTCGCTGATCTGGAGCATGCGGCAATCGTCCTGGTATCGGTTAAGAGGGAAGGGCGGCGCCCAGCAGCGTCGTGGCGACGTCCTGGTTGTTGCGGATCTCATCGGGCGGGCCGTCGGCGAGGATTTTCCCTTCGTGCATGGCGACGATGCGGTCGGAGTATTTGAACACTACGTCCATGTCGTGCTCGATGATCACCGCGGTCACGTTTTCGGCGCGCACGACCGAGGAAATGGTGTCCATGATCTGTAGTTTGTCGCGTGTGCTGACGCCGCTGGTCGGTTCATCGAGGAACAGAAGTTTGGGACGAAGCGCATAGGCGACAGCGACGTCGAGAAGCTTGCGTTCGCCCTGCGCCAGCCCGCCCGCGGTCAGGCCGCCTTTGTTCTCGAGCCCGAACTGCCCCATGACCTCGTCCGCTTCGCGTCTCACCTCTTCGTCGTGATCGGCGATGGACATCAGGTTTCCGGTCTTACCCTCGCGCGCGAAGATCGCCAAGGCGACGTTGTCGAAGGCTGTCAGGTCGTCGAACAGGTTCACCAGCTGGAAGCTCCTGGCGATGCCCGCCTGGATGCGGTCGTTGACGGACGAATGGGTGATGTCCTCCTCGTCGAGGAGGATCTGTCCCTCATCGGGATGCAGATACGCGCTGATCAGGTTGACGAGCGTTGTCTTGCCGGCGCCGTTGGAGCCGACCAGGGATAAGAGCTCGCCCTTGGTGACGGTGAAGTTGACGTCGTCGACAGCGTGGGTTTCGCCGAAATATTTCTTGAGGTTGACGGTTCTGAGCAGGGTCACGTCGCCATATCCTCTTCATCTTCCTTCTTCTGCCGGAGCTTCGCCGTCAACCGGCTGCACGCCCCGACGATGCCGGCGGGCAGGGCCAGCACCAGAACCAGGAGAATGATTCCGAGCGCCGCCTGCCAGAACACGGTGGAGGCGATGGCATAGGTCTTGAGGTAGTTGAACACCACCGCGCCGATGATCGGCCCGGTGAAGTTGCGGAAACCCCCGAGCACGGTCATGAAGATGATCTCGCCCGAGAACGGCCACCACGCGATGTCGGGCGTCACCAGCCCGTTCAGCGGCACCCACAGGATGCCCGCCAGTCCGGTGAAGGTTCCCGACACCAGAAACGCGATCCACCGGTAGTGGCGCACCCTGATGCCCAGGAACTGGGCCCGGGTCTCGTTGTCGCGGATCGCCTGCAACGCCTTGCCGAAGGGCGAATGGACGATCACCCACATTAGCGACACGCAGACCAGGAACAGGCCCACCACGTAGTAGTAATAGGAGAAGACGAACGACTGGTACCCCCCGCGGCTGGTGAAATCAACGACCCCGCCCAACAAGGTCATCTTGGAGAACGGCACGCGAATGCCGTCGGTGCCGCCGGTCACCCAGAAGAACTTGTAGGCGAGCGTCCACAACACCTGCGACAACGCCAGCGTCAGGACGGCAAAAAAGATGCGGGTGTGGCGGACACAGACGTAGCCGAAGGCGGCCGAGATAACCGCCGTGATCAGGAGCCCGCCGAGAATGTAGAGCTCCATGGAGCCGACACCCAGGTACTTGACCATGAACGCCGCCGTGTAAGCGCCGAGGGCGAAGTAGGCGGAATGACCGAAGGACAGCAGGCCCGTGTACCCCAACAGCAGGTTGAAGCCGAGAGCGGCGATGGCGAAGATGAGGCCGTAGGTGAGGAGCTGCGTCTGGTAAAGGCCGCCGAATTGCGGAAACAGCAGAAGCACGACGACTATCGGCGCCCCATGGGCCGCCAGCCGCCAGGGTGACAGTTTGTCGGTAGGGATAAAACCGAACTTCATGACACTTTCCCGAACATGCCCGTCGGGCGGATCAAGAGCACGACAGCGGCGATAAGATAGAGCACCGCGAGTTCAATCTCGGGGAAGAACTGGATCCCCGCCGTGCGAACGAAGCTCACCAGCAGGGCCCCGATCAGCGCGCCTTCGAGGCTGCCCAGGCCGCCGATAACGACGACCACGAAGGCCAGGATCAGGGCGTCGATGCCCATGCCCAGGACGGCCGCCTGACTGGGCACGACAATCGCACCCCCCAGTCCGGCCATGAAGCAGCCGATAGTGAACGCCTGCATGTAGACCCTTTTCACGTTGATGCCGAGGGCCGAGGCCATCCGCCTGTCCTGGGAGGTGGCCCTGAGCATGATCCCGAACCGGGTGCGGTAGATGAAGGCCCAGAGGAAGAGCGCGGCCAGGATGCCGATACCGATCACCATGAGGTTGTAGACCGGGTACTTCAGGGTCATCACCGGGATGCTTCCGGTGGCGTCCATGATCGCGTCTGCGGACAGCGGCACGCCGCCGAACAGGAAGCGCATCACGTCCTCGAGGATCAGCAGCAGGGCGAAGGTGACCAAGAGCTGGTATTCCTCGGGCCGCTTGTAGAGGGGCCGCAGCAGCGTCGGCTCGATCACCATGCCGACCGCCGCCACCGCCACCGCGCCCGCCGGCAGCAGCAGGAACAGCAGCACCACGTGGCCGCCGGCCGCCAGGGTGCCGACGGCCCAGGCCGTCACGTAGGCGCCTAGGGCATAAAGACTGCCGTGGGCGAGATTGATGATCTGCATGACGCCGTAAATGAGGCTAAGGCCGGCCGCGATAAGAAACAGGATGGAAGCGTAGAATACGGAATTCAGAAATTGGATAATGAATATTTCCAACGATTTCCCCCCCTATTCTTCAACAAACAAGAACGGCTTTGTTTTCAATTTCCGAGGCCGTCAAAAAAACTGCGAAGGCGTTAGAATTCCACGGTCCTCGGAGGATAAGATATCATTGTATTCCTGGCAAGAAGATGCCGGAGCGGGGGGCAGGGCCCGGCAACAGAAGGGGGCGAGGCAATGAACCGGGGCATCGACCACCTGGTGCTCTGCGTCCACGATCTGGACGCCGACCGGCGGTTCTACGAGCGGCTCGGCTTCACCACGACGCCCCGGGCCGACCACCCCTTCGGCACTGATAATAGCCTGGTCCAGTTCCAGGGCAATTTCATCGAGCTTCTCGCGGTCGTCGAACCGGACAACATCCGCCCCGCGGACCCCGGGCACTTCGCTTGGGCACCACAACCAGACGTTCCTAGAGGCGGGAGAGGGCATTGGCGATGCTCACCTTCGCGAGCGATGATGCCCGCCGCGACCAGACCGCGTTCACCGAAAAGGGACTGACGACGTACCCCGTTTTCGACTTCTCGCGCCGGGCGGCACTCCCCGGCGGCGGCGAGGCAACGGTGGCCTTTTCGCTTGCTTACGTGACCGACGACCGGATGCCGGGGGTCGCATTTTTTGCCTGCCAGCAGCACGCGCCCTGCCTTTCCGAAAGGTCGCCTCCGGGTTGCAGATCAGCCCGGCGGATACCTTTGGCCTGGTCGTCGAGTTTGGGTCTGAAAGTGTAGCGTAAGAGGGCTTTTTTTTATCCCGCTCAGCCCTTCCCCTTGACCTGGAAGTGAAAGACTTTGGCTGACGGCGTGAGCGAATTTCCGTCCAGAAAGATGGCGACGAGGAGAGTATAGCGGCCGGGCGCCAACCGGTCGGGCAGGTCCACCGCGAAGCGTCCGTCTTCTCTCCATCGCATCTTGTCGGCGGCGACGACGGTCCCGTCGGGCCCGACCAGGAGATAGCGCGAGACGACAAGAATCCCGAACAGCCCGTGCGAGGTCTTCCGGGTTAGCGGTTCGCGCTAGGTTTCGTAATGGCGTTCCACCTTGACGATCTGCTCCGCGTCGGCCCGGACCACGATACGGCCGGCCTCCTGGGCGACTTCCTGGATCACCGCCCGCGGCGGATGGACGTAGCGGTCGAAGGAGCCGAAACCCAGCGGATATGTCACTTCGCGGACGGCCTTGAGCACAGCCGAGCCGGAAGACCATTCCTGGAGCCGGTAAGGGCCGTTGGTGACCAGAAAATGGCCAGCCTTTTCGGCGAACGTCCTCAGCGCGCGCCAGCGGCGGGCGGCCTCCTCCGCGGTGACCAGGCCCGTCAGCGGCGCGGGGCGGTAGCGCTTCGCCTCCAGCTCCCGGGTCAGGTCCATCAACTTGGCGACGAGCGGACGGTCCCGCGCTAGGTCCAGCCACGGCACGCCGCGGCGCTTCGCCCCCTCTTTCGAAAACGCGGCATGCCCCCGGCGCACCGCTTCCTCCATCAGCGCCATCAAATGCCAGGGAACGGTGCTCCACGGGGGCGCCAGGGCGGCTACCTGGTGCCTGTCCCCGGGTGCGTCCCGGAGATATACTTCGAGCACGGGCGTCTTCTGGATCACATCGAGGCCGGGGGCGATGATCTTGACCGTCTCGTCGACGCGGATCGGCCGCACGCCGACAACCCGGCCCCGCATGTTGGCGAGAGTAGCACCGAGGCTTGGTTCATAAGCCTTGTCGCCAGGGCCTTCTTTGGCGCCCCACCGGTAGGCGAGGACCAACGGATACAGAAGATCGGCGAACCCGGTATCGGTGCCGTCGTGGAACGGCGAGGCAAGGACATCGTAGATCACCTTCGCCGAGGCGAAGGCCTGCTTGCCGACGGGCCGAAGCGCGCCGGTACCGGGCTCCGGAATGAGCGCGTCGGCCGGCACCTTGACGCCGCCCGACTGGCCCCGCGATCGGGTGATAGTGAAATCGAGGCGGTTGGGGATCCAGCTTGCGTTGAAGGGAAACGGCACCAGCGCCGGATCGCCGACCGTTGACCAGATCAGCCGGCCGGCCGCGTCCGTGAAGCCGGCGACGGGGTTCCAGGCGGCCTGGGGCGGGCGGTCGACGCCGAGACGCAGGGTGCCGTTCCAGGGATAGTCCTTGAGCTTGGCCGTGCGGACGAAAACGGCCGCGTTGAGGCCGCGCTGCGAATCGACGGCCGTGTTCTCGATCCCCCGCGTGAAGTCGTCGTTGACGTACTCGTGGTTGATCGTGTAGCCGACCACCGGGCGCTCGCAGCCGGCGGTGAGAACGGCGATCAGTTGCCGCTGCAGGTTGGCCCGCTCGGCCAGGCCGGCGTGATCGCCGGTCATCAGCTGCCCATAGACGGCGTTGATAGTGCGCCTGTTTTCGGGATCGGTGACGGCCGGCGCCAGGAGTGTGTGGGCCTGGAACCAGCCCTCCTTGACCCAGGGCGGTCCGGGGCGGCCGTCCAAAGGCATGCCGGCACCGGCGATCAGCTCCGCCAACGGCACCGCCTCCAGGCGCACGCCGCTGCCCGCCGGCAGCGGGGATTCCGCATCGCCGGCGGCCTTGGCGGCCGCGATCCGGTCCAGGTGGTGGAGGTAGTCGGCGTGGTAGGGCGTCACCGGGTAGGGGTGGTAGATCGCGCCCGGCGCCCGTTCGCCCAGCCGGGCACGGATGCCGCGCGCCTCGGCGCAGCGGCGCTCGGCCGACGCGAACACCTTGGATGCCGGGTCGAAGGCGAGGACCAGGAACGACCCCAACGACCGCAGCGGCTTCACATGGGCCGGGACACGCCCGTCGAAGGCGGGGGCCGCGCCGACGTAGGCATGCAGCGTCTTGCGCTCGAGGCCGAGGGCCGCCGTTGCCGGGTCCATGGCCTCGATGCGGATCTCGTCGGGATAATACGACGGATAGTGGCTGACCCCGTGCCCGGCGACGGCGGGCGACCCCTCGACGCCGGCGACGACGAGAGCAAGCGCAACGGCGGCACTGACGATGCGGTTCATGGCCCCTCTCGGACGGCGGTCATGGACCGTCGCCGGCCTTCCCGTCGGCCCTGAAAGAGAGCGGCCGTGTCACCGGCCGCTCTCCTCGACACGAGGTCGTGTCTAGGCTTTCTTCCAAGTGGTTTTCAGCCAATTGGCCGCCGCCGTGGATTCGTTGTGCCCCTGGCCCGGCTTCGGCCAGTTCGGCGGCGCCGTGATGTCCCGAATGGGGATGGGGATGACGCTGTCGGGATCCCAGACCGCGAAGTTGTACTGCGGCAGGTTCGCGCTCATCCCCGTCACGGCGTCCTTGTAGCCCTGGTGGTTGTCGGGCCGGATGTAGATGTAGCCCGACGGGGCATCCAATCCCAAGCCCTCGAGCTGGCTGATGATGGCATCGTCGTCGGGCCATCCGCCGATCAGTTGGTTGGCCTTCTCAATCGCGGCCTTGAGCAGGTAAAGCGCCGTGTAGCCGCCGTCGGATTCGAAACTCGGATATTCCTTCCAGCGTTTGTGATAGCGTTCGACGAACCCATCGTTGATCGGCCACCGGTTGCCGGCGGGGTGCAGGAAGTGATAATTGGCGTGCACGCCCGCCAGGACGCCCTCGGGATGGTCCTTGCCGATCGCGTGGGGAACACCGCCGAAGGCGAGCGTCGTCGCGACCTTCATCTTGTCGAACAGCCCGAACCGCAGCGCCTGCTTGTAGAACGCCACATAGTCGCCGCCCCACAGGCCACAAATCAGGAGATCCGGATTGGCGGAAAGAAGCTTCGTGATGTGGGGCGCGAAGTCCGTGGTGAACAGCTTCGGCCACGCCTCGGCGACGACCTCGGCTCCCGGCACCAGGCTCTGGAAGGCCAACGCGAAGTGCTCGTGAACGTTGCGGCCGTAGCTGTAGTCGGGCTGGATGGAGGCGATCTTCTTCGCTTCCGGCCATGCCGTCGCCGCCCCGACCGCCGCCGTGATGCCGTCTGCCGACTGGATGTTGGTAACCCGGAAGACGTAATGCGGTTTGGGCACCGCCTTGTCGAACAGAAAGTCAGTGCAGCCGTCGTTGAACAGCGTCAGGATCCCCAGCTCCTCGGCCACTGGGCCGAGGGCGGGCGTGTTGCCGCTGGAGATGACGCCGGTGAACACGTCAATGCCCTCCGAAAGCTTCATCCGCCGAAGCTCCTTGACGTTGGCATCGGTGCCGGCGGCCTCGTCGGCGAAAAGAGTCACGATCTTCCGCTTGCCCAACAGCCCGCCTTCGGCGTTGATCTCCTCGGCGGCCAGGATGTGCCCCTTGCGGCCGGGTTCACCGAGAAGCGCCGCGGGACCGGTCTGGAACGTGATGTGACCGGCCTTGAACGGCTTGTCGGAGATTTTCCCGTTGACCTTGGCCGCCGCGTGTGCCGGGCGCGGGCCGGCGAAGTAGGTGGCTGCGCCGACAGCCGACGC
>Ga0114923_10003782_pt1 | contig 10166 bp, 10 predicted proteins | sample SumtaG_FD_89578 | JGI IMG/M metagenome (GOLD analysis project Ga0114923, IMG submission 89578) | Deep subsurface microbial communities from Indian Ocean to uncover new lineages of life (NeLLi) - Sumatra_00157 metaG | ecosystem: Environmental > Aquatic > Marine > Oceanic > Sediment | place: near...
AAACTCCCTTTTGTTCCGCTAATTCTCCTATAATCAGAAGTGCTTGTCCCTTTCAATTTATTTGCCTTCTTTTAAACTTTTTTTGTAGTTTTAAAAATTCTTTTAAGCTCTAGTTCAGATAATTTAGAGATATCTTTAAAAGGATTAACTTTTGCTTCCCATAAAATTTCATCGGAGTAAATATTGCCAATTCCAACTATTATCTTTTGATCCATTAAGATCTGCTTAATTTTTCCTCTTCGCTTTTTTCCCAATACTTCTTTAAATTTCTTGAAGGTAAAACTCCTTTCTAAAGGTTCGGGGCCCAAACTTTTAAATTCTTTTGAATCTTCCCAATCATTCTTATCCCATAGCTCAACCTTGGCAAATTTTCTTAAATCTGACAAAGCTAACTGCTCTCCATTGTCAAGAAAAAAAATTAAATGTAAATACTTATTCGCCGGGTCTTCGGATAGGAGTCCTGGGACTTTGCAAATCCATTTAGATTTTTCTAATTTCCATTTACCGAGCAATAAATGCCCAGTTAGTTTTTGGTGAATTAAAAGTATTTTATTCCTAGATAAATCAATCAAAATATTTTTACCTCTTCTTCTAACATCTTTAATTTCCCGATTAATTATTGTTTTTTTAAATTTAGGGAAGTTTTTCGGTTTTTTTATCATTTTCTTAAAATCTGTCCAAACATTTCGGATTTTTCGCCCAATAATTTTTTTCTTCAATTCTCTAATTATTGTTTCTACTTCTGGTAACTCAGGCATAATTAAATAGAACTTAAAAAAACAAAATTATCTAATCAATAAGCCCCGCCTCCTGAACTTAATGTATTTTAACATATAGTACAAAGAGCGGGGCTTTAAACTCTAAAGCTCATCATTATCTTTTTGAGCCAAATATTATTTACTTCAGAATATTTTTTATCTTCTCAATAATTTCACCAGGAGTAAAGTGGGCTTTGATTAAATAATCAACAGCACCAAGTTTTAAACCCCTTTCAACTTCTTCTTTCTGTCCAAGATTAGATAAGATTATCACCGGAATAGAGCTCAAGTTTGGATCCTCCTTCATTCTTGAAAGAACCTCAAAACCATCGATGCTGGGTAAAATGAGATCAAGTAAAATTAAATCTGGCTTTTCCTCTTTAATTTTCTTTATTCCTTCTTCTCCATCCACTGCTTCAAGAGTTTCAAAGTCTTCATTTCCAAGCTTTCGAGAAATAAGTTCTCTCAAAAATTTATCATCTTCTATGATTAAAATTTTCTTTGTCATAAATTCTTTCCACTTTAATTCCCAATTTGTTTTTTCACTTTATCAATAACTTCTAGAGGGTCAAACTCTGTTTTAATTAACCAATCTTTTACTCCTAGCTCTTTGGCTCTGTCTAGCTCTACTGGCTGGCCAGAATTAGAAACAATAATAACCGGGATGTCTTTTAGGTCTTTGTCTTTGTGCATCTCTTCCATAACTTCAAACCCTCCCATTTTGGGCATAACAATATCTAATAAGATAAGGTCGGGTTTTGCTTCTCTCATTTTTTCCAATCCCTCAACTCCATTCCGAGTTATAGTAACTTCGTAATTCTCTTGTATCAGCTTCTTACTCAGAAGATCAATTATTAATTCTTCGTCTTCAATTAATAAAATTTTCTTTGCCATAGTTTTATTATATAATTAAATTAATTATTGTTCAACTTTTATTTCTCTTTATTATTATTGAGATAGCTCAGACTTGGTTTATTCTTTTTAAAAAACGAATATCCAAAGAAGTGAGGGGGGGGGATAATTTTAATTGAAATTTTAGAATTACCTCTTGAGCTCTATTTAATTCTTCAAGAAAAACCCTTCGTTATTTTAATTGTCATTTCGATAATACTTTTACAGTGGCTGGCTATTATAATTCTCTTCAGTTTTCTAGAATGATAGAGAATTTAGCATTTTTAATTTTAGGCAAAAATTAAGCTCTACAAAAAGTATTTTCTTAATTATAAGATAATCAAGGACCTTATTCAAATATTGTCTATCAAAATTTAAAATCTTTTCGGAAACCTTATAAGCTGTTCTTTATGGATTACTGTGAGGATGATTGGCTATATTACAATATTAGACTGGCAAAACCTAATTTTTATTTTCATTCTTTTTGACCATAATAAATTCCACCCAAAAGAAAAGCCATTGAACCTACCGATCCTAAGCCATGAATTAAATCGGCGGAAAAAGTAAGCTCAAATAAAGAGCCGAAACCGAAAAGACCCAAGGTCGCTAAACTAAAGCCTATCATTGTTCCTCCAAACATAAATGATCGAACCCGTAATCTGTGCTCTGGTAAAGAAGCGCCGCGGTAAAAAAACAATACTGCTGAAAGAACTGTAAAGCTAATTATAATAATCAAATTAAGAATGAAAATTGAAGAAGGAGAAATAGATGGGCCCCAAGTTATAAAAGTTAAATCTCCTAAATTATATGTTAATACTAAAGCAGGTTCCATTTGAAAGAGAGCTAGTATGAATTCAACCAAACCCATCAAAACTATCATCCAGAATGCAATTTTCCGAATTTTCTTAAAATAGGTCAGAGTAAAAACAATATGTGAAATATAGGCTGAAGCGACGAAGATTAAAAATATAGCCAGCCAAGTTATAATATTTATTATCCTCAGAGAACCTTCCTTCCCTCCAAAAAAATAAAGGAGGGGGAGGATAGAAAACAAAAAAAACACACCAACAGAAACTACAAACATTTTATAAAAATACTGCCAAAGTTCACCTCTTGGGTCTTTCTTAAGAGAATGGGATAATTTATTAACAGCAAAAACACAGACCAAAAAAGCTATGAATTTAAAGAAAGAAAGCATTGGAATCATAAGTTTAAAAGTTTAGGTTTCTTATTTTAGTTCTCCTGCTGACGACAGAAGTTTTTTAAGCAAAAATTTAAAACTCTTTTATAAATTCTATAAATTGCTCTTTAATAGGTAACGTGAAATAAAAAGTCGTGCCTTTATTTTCTTCTGATTTAAACCAGATTTTCCCGCCATGAGCCTCAACAATATTTTTAGTGATAAAAAGACCAAGCCCTGATCCTTCAGTTTCCAGCCTCATTACGTTTGGTCCTCGAAAGAATTTTGTAAACACCCTCTCCTGTTGACCTTTAGGAATCCCTACTCCAGTATCTTTTATAAAAACCTTTACCTTTTCTTTGTCATGGCTTAAAGAAACTGTCACCTTTCCGCCGGGAAGAGTATATCTTACAGCGTTATCAATCAGATTTTGAATAGCTAACTTAATTTTCTCAACATCTATTATAACTTTTGGTGGTTTCCGTTTTGGTTTTTTAAATTGAAGCGTAATATTTTTTTTCTCAGTTACCTCTTTATAAAAATCTATAACTGACTCCAGAACTATCTTGATGTCGCTTAAAACGGGCTTGAAAAGATATCTTCCTTCTTCAATCCTGGTGACGTTTAATAGGTCATTAATTAAAGTTATCATCCTTTCGTTGGATTGGTAAGTTTTTTCAATAAATTCTCGCTGTTCTGGAGTTATTTCGCCCAAATCTCCATCTAATAACATTCTTAAAGTCCATTTTATTGCGGAAAGCGGAGTTCTTAATTGATGAGCAGCGATAGAAACGAATTCGGTTTTCATCCTTTCAATCATTTTTTCTCGAGTAACATCGTGTAAGATTATCAATGTTCCCATTTTCTCCTTTTCTACTGTTATAGGAATAGTTGTTATTTCCAAAGTTAAGCCGCCTTCTTTAAGGGGTAGTTCTTTTCTAAAAACTCCCTTAACTTCTTTTCCTAAAAGATCCAATAAGGGTTTCAGAGAAGGAATTTTAGAGAATGCTGAAATGGATTTACCAACTATTTGCTCAGTTTTAACGTCAAAAAAATTTTCGGCTTGAGGATTGGTTAAAGAAATTTTATTATCTTGATCAAAAAAGAAGAGTCCATCCGTAAGATTAGTAATTATGGCTTGGGTTCTATTTTTTTCTTCCTCAACTCTCCTCCTCGCATCCTCTGTATCCTCCAGCATGTTCATTAAAGCTACTTGTGCTTTTGTTAACTCCTCTTCTGTCTCTTCTATTTTGGTTATATCAAACAGGCTTAAAAAATAACCTACCACATGATCTTTCTCGTCTTTTCTTATTTGGGTAAATGCTTGAACAGTCATCTCTGTTTTCCCTTGAGGAAGAAAAGTCATTCTTTTTCCTCTCACAGAACCTTTAGCCAAGGTTTCTCTTGTTAAACTTTCTACTTCTTCTTTTTTAAATACCCGCTCAATCGGTTCTCCAATAAGTTCGTAGGATCTAAGTTGTGAGAGCGTTTCAAAGGATGGATTGGCCTCCAGCACCACTCCAATTGGGCTGACAAAACAAATCGGCAGAGGAGAAAAACTAAAAAGATCGTGAATATAATTTTCAAGGGAAGCTAAATCGTCTGCTAAAAGAGAAATTTTTTTACGCTCTTCTTCTGCCATTTTAATAAGGGTTAGTTTTGTCTATTTTCAGTTTTTATTTTACTAGAAAAACTGTTTTTTGTAATTTTAACTTTTCTTTTTGTCAAATTTATTTGTCCTCTTTCTTAGGACTCTCCTCTAATCTTTTTATTTCTTTTTTTAATTCCACCATTTTGATTTCTCTCCCGACAGCAAATTTACGAAATTTTTCTAATTCTTTTACCTTTAGATTTAACTGATGAGTTCTCTCTGCTACTTTTTTCTCTAAGAATTCATAAGACTCCTTTAGCTCTTCGGCCATTTCATTAAGACCAAAGGCTAAATCTCCAATTTCATCTCTTCTTTTAATTTTTATTTTATAATCTAGCTCACCGCCTCCAATTTTTTTCATTCCCTTCTGAAGAACTTTAATCGGATTTATTACTGTTGCTCTCATTAAAAGGAAAAGGGTGCTGATAATTACTAAGACAGCCGTTATTGCGCCCAGTAAAAATTGTCTTTGAGTTTTTAAAATATTTTCTTCTAAGGCATCTAGAGACAATCTTATATCATAAGTTCCCACTCGCTGGCCCCCAACGTGAACCGGAGTAATCACTCTCAACGTTTGGGCTCCTTCAGGTTCAACCAAAGTTTCAGTAAAAATTATTCCCTCTTGATAAGAAGAAAAGCTTTCTAGAGCAGCTTTTTTCCCCACCAGGGCAGTATTATTGGATGCCGCAACTTTCAATCCATCTTTGGTGGGCAAATTAATACTTATCTGGGTAATATCAGCATTCAACCACATTATTTTGTAAATGTCGGATTGGAGTTTGTCTATATCATCCAACTCAGCCTTACTGCCAATACCCGCATCCAATGCTTGAGCTAAAGCAATAGCTAAATCCCGGAAAGAAGCTCGAGATAGTTTCCTCTGACTATCAACAACTAAGTAGATAAGGACTGAAAGAGTCAAAACTATTACTAAAGCTACCGCTATTAATAGTTTAAATTGGAGACTAAGTGTAGTTTTCATTTAAAATTAAAAACTATTCTTTCTAAAACAAAAAGTGGCAACTTTGCTCATTGGCCCAGCCATTTTTCTTCTAATGCCTTAAGCACTTCCTCTGTTTTAAGACGCCTTATGGTTTTGTTAATCTGGGAAAGCAACATTTTTTGTCCCTTCTGGATCGCAATCCCGTAAAATTCCTGAGTGAAGGGCACTCCTACTATTTGAAAGTCTTTATTTTCAGCTACCATTCCAACTGCTGCTGGATAGTCAAGAATAACCGCGTCGATTTCTCCTCTCAACAAATCCTCTCCAGCTAAAGGACTGTTCTCATAACCTTTCACCAAAGATGGATCAGTAAGTTCTTTAGCCGCTTCTTCACTGGTAGTTTCTGTTTGTACTCCCAAAACACGCCCTTGAAGATCTTCCACTCCTCTGATAATCTCTTTTTCATCCGCTCTAATTACAATTACTTGACCGGCATTAAAATAAGGGTTAGAAAAATCCATAATTTTAGTTCTTTCTGCGGTTATAGTAATGGAAGATATTATCATATCTACTCCTCCTTCTCTAACGACACCGAAAATTTCTTCCCAAATAACATTTCTAAATTCTGGTTCAACTCCAAGGTCAAAAGCCACTTCTTTGGCTATATCCATATCCATTCCAAAAATGTTCCCTTCCTCGTCTACATCCTCCATAGGAGGATAGGTAGCATCAGTTCCAATAATAAGCTCTCCTCTCTCTTTAATTTTTCTCAATAAAGGATCTTCAATCTCTTCTGGAGGCAATCTGTCATAAAGGAAAATGCCCAAACCAGCAAGAATCAGTATTATTATTAAAATTATACCTCTTTTTACCATATTTTTTAATTTTTTAGAGTTAAACTCCTTTTTAGTTTCCGATCTTTGCTTACCGAAACTTTTACTTAAAATCTATGTAGACCTATATTTTTTAAGCTCTTTTTTTAATTCTACCATTTTTAGTTCTCGCCCTACAGCAAATTTACGAAATTTTTCTAATTCTTTTACTTTTTCTTGAAGTTCCTCTGTTCTTTGCCTCACCTCTTCGTCAAGATTAGCAACAAGTCCTTCTAACTCCACAGTTCTTGCTTTAACCTTTATCTCTAAGGTGGATTTAATTTCTTCTAATTCCTTTAATCTTTCTTCTCTGCTTTTTTCACGCTCTTTTTCAAGTCGTGAAATATAAGAAGCAATTCTTTGTCCAATTATTCCGGCTCCAAAGAAGGTTACAAGTAAAGCAATTGATAAAAAGCGACCCAGTTCACGAGGAACAGACAGGACTTCTTCAACTTCTTGTCGGGTTATTAGTTTCCAGTTGGTAGGATGAATAATTTGAAAGCTAACTAAATACTCAACATCTTCTGGGCTTAAATATTGAAAGATACCTGCTCCTTCCGTAATTTCTTGAATTATCGTTGCGAGTTCAGGATAGATGTTGGCAATATTTTCTTGCTCACCAACTAACTGGTAGTCAGGATGAGCAATAATTTCTCCAAATTCACCGACTAAAAAAGCTTCCCCCGTATTCCTCTCTAGGGCAAATTCCCTAACTAAAGAAGAAAGACCCTGAAGCTTGATTGAACCTTCGATAACCCCGCTCAGAGTTTTATCTTGGTCCTTTTTTAAAATGGGAGTAGCAATCTCAACTACAAGCTGTTCTGTCACAGGAGAAAACTTTACTCTTGAAAAAAATGTTTTCTTCTCTCCTTTAACAGATTCAAAAAATGATCGCCGGGAATAATCTAATCCTAGCATCTCTTCCTTTTCTGGATAAATTGCTTTTAGTTTTCCTTGTTCATCTATCAAAGCCAAGGATTCAAACATGGATATTTCCTGAAAATTATTATTTTCATAAACTGCTTTCAGACTGGTTTCGTCAATATTCTCAAGAGAAAAAGCAGCTAAAGATTTAATTATATCCTGAGCTCTAGTTAAATAAAGCTGAGTTTGGTTAGCAAAATTAACTGCAATAATTCTATTCTCTCTTTCAGCTACTACCTGAGCCACCTCTACGCTTCGATTAAGTGCAATAAATCCAAAGACAAAAACAGGCAAAACTGCAATGGCTACAATAAGAACCATTTCTTTAGTCGAAAAGAAAAAAAATCTCATAATTTAGCTTAACTTTATAAGGCCCATACCTGAAATTCTCCATCTTTAACCTCCATTTTCAAAATATCTTTTATCACATCTCCATTCTCGTCAAAGCTAATAACTCCAGTAACTCCTTTAAATCCTTTAATCTCAGACAATCCTTTTTGGATTCCTTCCCGAGAAGGACCTCTTTGCTCTATGGCTTGCGAAATAACACGCATCGCATCATAACCATGAGCAGCAAGCCACCCTGGTTTATCTCCATACCTGGACTGATAAGCTGAAACAAAATCTTGGACCGTGAACGTTGTATCGTCAGCTGAAAAAAATGAAGTGAATTTAACTCCATCTACGGCCTTGCCTCCGGTCTCAATTAAGTCAGGAGCATGAAATCCATCTCCTCCTATGATGGGAACCTGCCAACCCATAGCTCTGGCCTGCTGAGCAATTGAAGCTGCCTCAGTATAATAGCCAGGGATAAATAAGATTTCGGGTTCTGTCATCCGAATTTCTTCTAGGGAAGATGTGAACTCTTCTTGGCCAGCCCGATAGGCAATACGTTTAGTAATAATAGCTGCCAGTTCTTCTACTCTTTTGCTAAAAGAATCTGCTAGTTCACCAGAATAAGAGGCATTTTCTAAATCCCAGAATATAGCTATTTTATGAAAATCCAAGTCCAAAACTGCAAGTTCAGCCAAAGATTTTCCCTGATAAGTATCAGAAGGGCATACTCGAAAAACAAAATCTCCCAAGGGTGATACTTTAGGACTAGTAGCTGAAGGACTCACTGCCGGCAATCCTTCATTCTGGAAAACCTCACTGGCAGAAATTACGCTAGGACTAATAATTGGACCTACGATAGCTAAAATTTCTTTATTTAAAGCTGCATCCTGGGCCTTTTCCGTAGCTAGATTAGGATCGGCTTGAGAGTCCAAGCTAACTAATTCATACCGATAACGTTCCTGTGATTGGTTAAGACGAAAAATTGCAAGTTGAGCACCATTCCGAGCTTCCACTCCATATTTAGCAGCGCCTCCGGTTAATGGCCCTAACATCCCAATTTTAATTATTTTTTCAGGCACTAAAGACACCTCTCTCAATATTTTAAACTGCCACCAGATTATTGCCACTCCTACTGCTATTGTTATTACACCTAGGATGACAAGAAATTTTTTAGACATATTTTGCTTTTTTTTAAATTTCCGACCTTTATCCCTTTAAGCCTAAATGGAACTAGATAGATTCATATTTTTTCAGTTCTTCTTTTAATTTCTCTATCTCTTTTTTTAATTCTATCATCTTTAGCTCCCGCCCTACGGCAAATTTTTGAAATCTTTCCAGCTCTTCAGTCTTTCTTTCTATATCTGCTCTCTCTTTTTCTCTTTTTGCTCTAATCTCAGTAAGTTCAAAATCTCTTTTTATAAGCATCTTGGCAATGCGGTCTAGTTCTGATCGCTCTTTTTCTCTCCTCTGGTTAATCTCTGCAATGAGCGTTTGCGGTTTTTCTTTTTTTATAATATTTTTTTTATCAGAATTCTTTTTCATCTTATCCCATTTGTCCCGCTAGAAATAATCTAAAAATTTCTAGCGGGACTTAATAGTAAGACTAATCCCCTAAACTATTAGTCTAACTTATTAAATTAATCTCTTTATCTCTTAGTTCCTGATTCTTGATTTTTTCTCTATTCTCCCAACACCATTAAGGTCATGGTTTCGTTGTGAAACATTGAACGGCACTTTGGTCCAAGCACTCCGCCAAGGGGAGCCTGTTCTCCGTAAGTATACAAACCAATTAAGGGAACTTCCTTTCCCAAAACATTCTGAATAGCCGTAATTTCTTCTCCCTTCCGAGGTCCTAGAAGTTTATTTCTAGCCATACAATCAAATACAAAAATTGCTTTAGGTTTAGCTCCTTTGAGCTGTAAAAGAGCTCCCTCCGCTGCTTCTTTAGCAGCTTGCATGGCTTTATCAGGATCCCCAAGCATCAATCGAATTTCAGACCCTTCAGGAATTTCTGCCGCGCAGGTGACCTCTCCTTTTTCGTTCGCAATTACCACATCCCGAATTAAAAGCTCAGAGCTTCCTTCAACGCTCATCCCTAGAGGATAAGTATAGGCCATTCTAGCAATTGGTTCTTTAGTTAATTCTTCTGCTTTCTTACCAAAATAATCTTCATAGATAGAAAGAGCAGGTCTGTTGTCTACTTCGATTAACTTACTCCCTTCTGATTTGGTCACTTTCATCGGTAGCCCAACTGGCTCCCAACCATGGCGAACTCCCACCCCAAAAGAGAACTTACCAGCAATCCCTACTCCCACTACTGCATTAGTTAAAACCTGATCATTATAATACTGAAAAGTTTTCTTAAATGCGAAATCATCTCCAGCTGAACCACCCATGATTGGAAAATTTTCTCCCAAAATACTTTGCACTCCCCTCACCGCTGCTGCTCCATTTTCAGCCAAACCATCTAAAAACATTACAAATAAAGAAAGAGGTTCTTGAGCTTTCTTCTTTACTTTCTCCGCTGCCTCTTCCCCAGCTTTAAAAGAATCTTTGTCAGCTCCTTTCCCTATCCCAACTGTCCATTCAAGATCGGTATTCAAAGCCATTA
>Ga0114923_10003783_pt1 | contig 10160 bp, 4 predicted proteins | sample SumtaG_FD_89578 | JGI IMG/M metagenome (GOLD analysis project Ga0114923, IMG submission 89578) | Deep subsurface microbial communities from Indian Ocean to uncover new lineages of life (NeLLi) - Sumatra_00157 metaG | ecosystem: Environmental > Aquatic > Marine > Oceanic > Sediment | place: near...
CGTCGCATCACGGGAAGTGGATGCAAGTTTGGTCCCATCAGGCGACCAATCTACACATGAGATCTGGTTAGTATGCCCCGAACAGGTTGCCAGTATTTCTCCGGTGCTGATACTCCATATTACGATGTCCGGGTCGTAGTCCCCTGTGGAGAATGTACCACCAGCTATCTTGGTTTCATCAGGAGAAATGTCCCCTGAACGCATGATTCCGACATGGCTATCCATCTCCTGCAGCTTCTCATCGGTGCTCGTATCCCAGACCTCAACTGCATTAGCTGCACCACAGCAGGCAACCTGTGAACCATCTGGTGCGATGGCAACACCATTCAAACCCATATCATACTCACCCGCTGAGGGATCATTAATGGAGTTATAAGTCTTCAGATTGCTCCCGCTCGATGCATCCCAGGTCTTGACGGTGGTGCCGCCTGCGGATGCAAGTGTACCGCTGTCGGACGTCCAGTCGAGGTCCCACACATCGTTATGATTAAGGGTGTGCAAGGTGCTCCAGTCGCTTGTATCTATTATTTTTATGTCGCTGCTTCCACCAGCGATGGCAAGCATGCTGTCGTCCGGAGAAAAGGCACAGGCCATCACGCCGGAATGGTTGATCGTCGTTATCACGGAGCCGTCGGAAACGTTCCATATCTTAACCTTACCATCCAGAGAGGCGGATGCGCACAGGGAGCCATCCGAATTAAGGGAGACCTTGGCGATACCATCATCGTGACCTGTAAGCATCTTAACAAGATTACCGGCTGACGCATTCCAGACCTTTACTGTCTTATCGAGTTGAGCGTTACTGGCATCGGAAGGCCAGGAGCCGGAAGCAACCCTGGTGCCGTCAGACGAAAAAGCAACTGTACGAACAGTATCTACGTGTCCATCCATAGAGGCAAGAACTTCTCCTGTAGCCGGATTATAGACGTGAAGTGTGGCATCCTCTGTAGGCGTGCAGATTTTGCTGCCATCACCTGACCATGCAACCGCACCGTCCGGGTCTGAACCGGGGTTGTACCTGCCCTCAAGATAACTATGCAGCGTGCTGCCGGGCGAGTAGGCGACTATATTATTATACAATTGCCAGGTTGATGTGTCCCATATATCAGTGCCGGTAGCATTGCCGACTGCTAATTTACTGCCGTCAGGAGAGTAGGCCACATCATAGGTCATTCCATATCCAAAAGTCCTTGTCTGTTCAAGGTCACCAACGGCACCTTGAGCAGGTAACACTGCTGCTCCTAAAAACATTAGAGAAACGACGAAAGTAAAGAACACTGTTTTCGCTTTCATTTTCAACACCCTTTACTACTCTGTGAAGTAAGTAGGCTTCGCTACGTAGCACGAGACGTGGCGCGAGAATTTTGCATTTTAATTTTTGAATCTCCGCTTTTTTCTGCTATGCCCTATAATTGCTATACCCTATAACTACTCCCTATATCTTAAATTATACTATAGCGACCCCTTAAAAGCAAGGAATTTCTATGCAGCCAACGTGCGCTTCGCATTCCACGAGATACGAATAACCGACAACCAACCCATCGGCTCCGCTCTGGGCAAGAAATAAATTTTGTTATAAGCTCATTTTGCCGAAATATAATCAGCATCTGCTTTTTGACCAAAATGGAGTAACTTCCAATGTCCTATACAACATTGGACCTTACAGGAAAATGGGAATTTAAGGAATACCCGCTCTCGGCCCGGCGAATGCGCGACCTGAACCCAGCCGACTGGAAAATAACACACGTGCCCTGCTCGATTTTTAATGCCCTTATCGCAGCCGGTCAAATTAAACAAACCGACATCAATACCAATCCCGAAAATTTCGCCTGGGTCAGCGAAAAACCCTGGATATACAGAAAAATCTTTGACATCCCCGCCGGGCTGCTTAACTGCGACAGAGTTGATTTAGTTTTCGACGGACTGGACACAATAGCAACCATCTGGCTCAACGACAAACTAATCGGCAAAACAAACAATATGTTCATCCCGTTCCGCTTCGATGTAACACCGCTCTTAAAGCAGCGAAATAACTTGCTGCTTGTCAAGTTCGAGCCCGCAATCCAGTACGCAAAAAAGCTAATGGACCGATACACCTCGTTTAGCGAATCGGACTTTAGCAATCCGTATCGCGTTTATATAAGAAAAGCCCAGTATCAATTCGGCTGGGACTTCTGCCCCCAATTACCCGGCTGCGGAATCTGGCGCCCTGTTCGCCTTGAAACCATTAAAAAAGCAGGGCTCGACGATATCCACATCCAAACGGTAAACTGCAACCGCCACTACGCTGACATCAAAATCGCCGTGAAGCTAAACACTCTGACAGAAGAAGAATTTCTTTGCAAGCTAACTTTATCGGCGCCCTCGCCCAGCCCCTCGGAGGGGCTGGACAAGCAAATAATTGAGCACAATTTGACTTTCAACCCAGGCGAAGATTCCCAATCAGCGGTAATTCGCATCGAAAATCCGTCCCTCTGGTGGCCAGCCGGCTACGGCCGGCAGCACCTCTACCAACTTGCTGTTCAACTGCTAAACGACGATGAAATTATAGACCAGGCACAAAAAAAATTCGGCATAAGAATCATAAAACTAAACCGCCCACCGCAACAACCAGGAAAAAATTTCCAGTTCCAAATAAACGGCCAACCCATTTTCGCCAGAGGCGCAAACTGGGTCCCGCCCTCCATATTTGTCGGCTCCGTCACCGACAACGACTATGAAAAACTGCTGCACGCCGCCAAAAAAGCCAACATAAATATGCTTCGTGTATGGGGCGGCGGCTACTATGAGACAGACAAATTCTACGAACTCTGCGACCAGCTCGGAATAATGGTCTGGCAGGACTTTATGTTCGCCTGCGCATACTATCCCGACAGACAATGGTTCCTAAAAGAAGTGGAAAACGAGGCCACCGTTATCGTAAAGCGGCTTCGCAACCACCCCTGCCTCGTTCTGTGGTGCGGAAATAACGAAATCGACTGGATGCACGCCACCGGCCGGCTCGGCAGGAGCAAAAAATTTCACGGCAAAGCAATCTACCACAAATTACTTCCGCAACTCGCCGCCGAACTGAACCCAGACACAGATTACATCCCGACAACACCGCTGGATGAAAAAGACAAATTCAAAACCCGCCAGCCGCTAACAACGCACCAATGGGACGTCTGGGCAGGCCATCAGCCCATTCGCCAGTACCTCTGTCCGTCTCAAAATATCCCGCGATTTGTCACAGAATTCGGGCTGCAATCACTGCCACATGTGGAAACAATCAAAAATTTTTGTCCTCCGGAACAGCTACGCATCGGCAGCCAAATCCTTGAAAAACACAACTACCAGTTAGACGGCAACAGCCGTCTATATCGTTATACAGGTGAGTTGTTCGGCTCACCAAAAAATCTTGAGCAGTTCGTATATCTGTCACAAATCACACAGGCCCGTGCCGCCAAGGCATACGTCGAACATTTAAGGGCGCACAATTTCAGAAACAACGGCGTGTTATTCTGGCAGTTCAATGATTGCTGTCCCGCAATAACCTGGTCCGCAATAGACTACACCAAAGAGCCCAAGGCCCTCTTCTACTATGCAAAACGTTTCTTTTCAAAACTCTTAATCGCGGTTGTGCCCGAATTTGAGAAAGCACAGGCCGGCTTACCCCCGAAACTGCAATCGATTAGTGTTATCGCAATAAACGACAGCAATTCGCCTCTAACCGCCACGCTAAATTGCCGACTGATTGATTTATTCGGCTCCATAATCGACCATGTCGCATTTCCCGTTGCGATTGGCCCATTCAGCACATCGGCACCACTGAAACTTCCGAAAGCAACCGCTTTCCCTGTCAATCCCGAAAAATCCGCCCTGCATCTGCTGATGGACAAGGACGGCAAAAAAATCGCAGAAAATCTCTTCCTTTATCTGCCCGATAAATATATCGACTGGCCTGAAGTCCAAATAACAAAGCAGCTTTGCCACACAGACACCAAACAATGGACGCTCAAACTAAAATCAAACGCAATCGCAAAGGATGTGCAAATCACAACTACTGTGCCCGCACAATTCAGCGACAATTTTATAGACCTGATACCCCCGGATGAGTTTGCAATAACTATCGACTACCAGCGGCAGCCCCCCTCACTCGAATCGACACTTAAGCTGCACTCACTTAAATGGGTGAATCGTGAATAGTAAATTAGGGAATAGGGAATCGAGCAACAAACAACAAGCAGCAAACAACGAACTAAAACTCCTCCTCTTCCTCAAATTCTTCTTCCACACCCGCAGGCGGCCGTCTGAGTTCACCACGTCTGCTGCCCCAACCACGCAAAGGCTCCTTCGGCTCCCCTTTACACTTCTCGATTTCACCAAACTTTGTCTGCATCTCTTTAGCCCAATACCTCTGGTTAACAGGCAGGTGCTCAATATTGGACCCATCAAAACTGTAAAGCATATCAAAATAATACCTCGCACGCAGATTCTTTCCGCCCGACCAATCATTTACAGGCATAACATCCACCAGAACTGCACCAGTAGCATAATCAATTGTCTCCGGTATTGTAATACCCTCTTCCTGTCCCACATCTTCAGGCCAGGTCTCAACAACCTTACCTATAACTTCTCCCTGCTTGACCGCAAAATCCCGGCTGTACCAATAACCCAACGCATACCGGCAGACCTGCACCGTTACCATATTGGCGGCCTCCTGTATCGCAATCGGAAAGAAGTATAACGTCCCCGGAATCTCTACCGGCTCCGTCTCCTCAGAAAACCCGCTCCACAAAATAACGTTGTTCTTCTGCCATTTGTCTCGCTCGCTGAACTGCTCCGTCCCCGCTATCGGATTAAAAACGCCTAACCGAATTCTGTATCGATAGCTCTTCTCTGGCTGGCAAGTATCATCGTGCGCCCAGAACACCAAGGACTCGCGCATCCTGGCAAAATCAGTCTCCGCCAGTATCAAAATCTTATTAAATTCACTATAAACATCCCAGATCGGCTCTGTCGCTCTAACTCTTTCAGGGCCCGCCGAACGCTCTCTATCGCTACGGCGCTCAATACGCCTCTCTCTGCGCACACTAACACCAAAGTCCACCTCGTCCTCATCCTCTATTCCTCCTGAACGCACTCTTGTGCTTGGAGTCCTGCTGGGCCGAGCCGCGCGAGCTCTTCCACGCTCCCGCTCACGTTCCGCCCTTGCCTCCTCTCTGGCCTCACGCTTCTCCTGCAATTCTATCTTCCGTTGATTCTCCATACACTTCTCATGCAACGAAGGAGGAAACCACTCTTCATCAGCCGACGCTATCTGATAAGCCTGCGGCTGTAACAAATCCATCCGCGCTTCCGCATCATTAAATTTAAGCAAACGCACCTTCATTCCACCCGCTGGCAGCCCGTCAACCTTTTCTATAACCTCAAACATTCGACTCCGTGCGTCTATCTTGGTCCGAGGCACACCCTGCCACTCACTCCAACCGCCATCAGCGAGCAGCTCTTGCCTTTGCAACTGCACAGCCGCAAAAATCGGATTCGCAAGCTCCTCATCACGCCATTCTTCCTGAACATCCTCACCGGCAAAACTTTCGTTAAAACGCTTACATAATCCCGCAACGTCGAACTTCGCCTCCACAGTTACAAAATCAATATCAGCGGGCTCACTCTCAGCTCCATCATAAACATTTTCCTCGTCAATCTTTCCGATGGGCACATAAGCCACCGCCCTGATGTGCTCGACTGAAACCTCGTTGACTTCGCCAATCAGCGGAACAGAATATACCCTGTTATCCCTTCTTACGTCCTTCAAAAGAGGAGGTAGCGGCAGACCGACGCTAACATCAATGTCGGCTATGGCCGAGTCGACCCGAGCAACAAAATCACCAAATCGCGGATTATATGCCTGCGGCGGCTCGGGCCTTCCGGTCAGCTTGTCCTCCAAAACACCAGCCTGCTCGCTTATGTAGACATCAATACCACCAGGACTAAAATTCTTATTATCATAGCGGACTACGTTGGGACTGAAAAGAACACGCATAACCAAAAGCCAGATACAAACAAGCCCCACAATGGCCAAAACCAGCTTTTCAATATGTTCCTCAAAAAAGTTGTTGCCTTTTCTACTCATATCTCGTCCCTCGCTTCAGGGTATAGGGTTTAGTTTTTTACTATCCCCTATCCGCTATCCGCTCTTTACTCTTCCGGGCTTTTCTGTGATTCTCTAACCGATTCCGGTTTAATCTTATCGCAGCCGTTTCTATCAAAGATATATTCGCAAATTAAATACAATTGCACTACCGCATCTTCGCCGTAGCGGTACAGATTGTGAGTTTCATCCTCCCGGTCAATCGAGGTAATCCTGCTTTCTAAAACCGTTATCTGATTACGCCTGAAGATTTGTTCTTGCCCCTTGTCATCCCACCCCCTGAACTTATGCTCCTTGGCACTGCAAAGCTGCTGCATAAACGGCAAAACCGCCTTCGCACTAACCACAACGCTCATCTCAAAGTGCACAACATCAATATTCTCATCGGAAAACCTTCCCGTGCAGGACTCTGCAAGCCCATCTTCAATGGAAAGAACATAACGGGGTCTATCCTCTGCCTCTCTTGCCCCGGACCTGCTGAACCTACTGGACCTCCCGAACCTCTGCTCTCCCGCGGCAAAACTCACGGCCAGAAGCCGTTTGGCCGGCGATATTAAAACACTATCAGACCCGGAATTCAGAGTGCCTATTGTATCAATAACATCCTCGATAATCCAATAACCCAACTGCCAATACCAACAGTCCTCAATAGACTTCTTCATGCCAACATCATATTCATATCTTTCCCAGAATCCGTATCCGCTCAAATCAGCCGGGTTGGCATAAACAGAAGCAGATTCCGCCTTCGCTCGACAGACAGCGTCCCTTATCTCAGCATCAACTTCGCTTAGCGCACGATACGACCTCCTCACAGTGCGGCGGGAACGTGGTGATGAGATAGAGCTTCGCAAATGTCGCTCCAGCTCGGCACCAGTGGGGCAATCACGAGCGTTTACACGGGCAATTAGCCCATCTATCGCATCACGATACTGCCGGCCGAATTCCTCGAAAATTAACGTAGAGGTATCCTTCGGCTCAGGAAATATCTTATAGCTTAATAATCGTCTCTGAGTGCTTTGCCTGGCTAAAACCGCTATTCTGTCGGCGTCTCTTTCATAAGCCAGCTGATACTCCTGCTCTACTCTCCACTGCTCATCGGCAACGGCACTTTTGCTTAGTGACTGAACTTCTCTGCCTACCGCAATACTCCCCTTTGCCATGTCCCTCTTGAGCTTACCGCCCATCAATGAGGCAAGTATAATAAAAACCACGGCAACCAGCCCCACAACAACCGGCACCAACAGCGATGAATAAACCTTAAATACATTCACCCTCTGTATAATATCTCTAAATTTGGAAATATCCATTTTTCAGCTCACCAAATTATTTCGCTCTTCTACCGGGCCGTTTCCCCGGCCAGATTGCTCCGTTGCTGCCTTAATAATCAGTTTCCTCTACCCCTCCTCGACTTCGCTCGGGGCAGGCGGTGCGTCCTTCCAGATAAATTTAACATTTAATATGAACCAGTGGTCATTTTCTTTATAAATAACCTTGCCCTGCCTGTCGATTTTCTCTTTTCCATCCTCGTCCAAATCAGCAACCTTACTGATAATCTCCTTTGTCATAGGGTCGATCAAAATCGTCCCTCGTCCCTCGTCTCCCGTTCCTCGTTCTCGAAGGCCTATCCCCGCAGGTATTTCAGCATCCAAATCTACCACGCCTTTTTCCAACTTGAAATGCTCGACCTCGGTTGTACCGTACAGCTTAAACGGGCTATTCCCATCAGCGATATCATCAAGATGCAGAAGCCGAGTAACAACTCCCCATCTACCCTGGTCGTCTCCCACCCCCGTAGGATATATCAATTCACCTATGTTCTTATAGGGGCTGTATCCCGCTATGGTTACCACAAATCCAGCCCTATCTTCAATCCCTTCTTCCTCTACAGCGCCACCTCCCGCGCCAATTGCCGAAGACGTCGGACGAAACTGATACTGCTGTGACATTTGTCTGCCGTAAAGTTCCTCCTCTTCATCAAACTCATCGAAACTCTTCGTTCCACCCCTCTTCACGCTACCGCCACCCCTTGTAAAATCTGCGCCGCTAAAGCCCGCAAACGCAATATCACCTGTAAAGTTAGCCGATATACTCGTTATAAATATCTGCTTCCGTTCTTTGCGGGGAATCTGCCGAACTTTTTCTACATCACCGGCAGTAAAGGCCTGATAAAGCTCCTTCCGCTCGGGATTGTTCTTTTCGTTCGGCAAGGATGAGATTATGGTTTGATACAATAGTGGAACCACATCACGATACTCAAAAAGGTCAAATCCCTTTTGTATTATCGCTTCAGAACCGGGGGCTTTATCCCTCTGGGCTTTGAGCTTGCGACTGGTCTGCCTGGCAGTACCAATAACACTGCCGATTTCTTGTCGCCGTCGATTGTTTCCCCTGTAATTAGCTCTGTCCATAAATGTTCTTGCCAGGCACAGAACTGAAACCAGCAACAGCACCAGAGCCGCAGCGGTAAAGTACTTGGCTTTAGCCGCCCATGCCATCGACCGCGCAACACTCCTTGGGAGCAGGTTGCTCTCTATCCGACCTAATCCCAAACCCTGCAAAGCAAGACCGTAGACAACACCAAAATCGCAGACGTTTTCGTGGAACTTTGCCGCCGAGACACTCGAACTTATCGCAAGTTTCGTAAAGGAATCCGGTCTTTCAACCGGTATTCGAAGGCTCTGTGCCAGATACTTGAGCAGGCCCCGCATCTTCGTTCCACCGCCCAGGGCTATAATCTTCGACAATTTAGTGCCGGGATTGGAACTATTGTAAAAGCCCATCGACCGCTGAATTTCAGAAGCCAAATCGGTAAAAACCGGCTTCATCGCCTGCAGTATCTGCCGGGCATATTTACTCATCGCAGCAGTGCATTTTAGTTTCTCGGCTTTTTCGAAACTGAGCTTAAATGTATCTGCTACTGCCCTCGTAAAGGCGTTACCGCCCATCGGGATGGCTCTTTGCCAAACCGTCGACCTCGTGCAGACAACCAAATCGGTATTCTCGGCGCCTATGTTAAGAACAACAATGGCCTGATTATCGGAATCGCCCAAATCGGAACGGTCGTATAAAGCGTAATTATACAGAGCCATCGGTGCCATCTGAACATAGCTGACCGTTATATTTTCTCTGCTATAATGCTCCAGTGCCGAGCTGACCACATCATTCTTAATTGCAAAAATGCCAACCTTGTTTTCACCCCGCCCATCCAAGGGGCTGGGTTCACCACTGCCCGGCTCGGTCATCAACTGCCAGTCCCACTGCACATCGTCGATGTCAAAAGGAATCTGCTGGGCCGCCTCGAATCTGACAATTTCAGGAATGCGCTTCGGCTCAACAGGAGGCAGGTTCACAAAACGTGCAAAACTGTTCTGGCTCGGCACAGAAACAATTACATCATCATTGCCCAAATCGTTCTGCTTTACAAACTGCCGCAAGCTTAGTGCAATCAGCTCGTCTCGCTCCTCTCTCTTCACACCGGTTCCGGTAAGAATCTTACCGTGCTGGATATTGTCGAAGCCGATTACCTCAACGGCACCACCTGAAGCGCTTAAGTGTAATGCTTTTAGAGAATTATCGCCTATATCTATTGCCCAAACCGCACCGGATTCCGTCGCCATGACAAACCCCTTGCTTTATAAGCACAAACTCGATTTGAATAACCTTGTAAGTCCGCCTTAACAATTATAATATAAATTATACCATATTATGAAAACTTTTGCCATAAATACTCTTGGCTGCAAAGTCAATCAGTACGAAAGCCAGCAGATTCGAGAGCTGCTCGAACGGCTCGGACTCGACCAGATCGAAACATCTAAAAAGCCCGACCTCGTCGTCATCAATACCTGCTGTGTTACTCTATCTGCCTCGGCCAAGAGCCGACAATATATCCGAAAAGCACGAAAGCTAAGTCCTGATGCTGTTATAGTCGTTTGTGGCTGTCTGCCGACCGTGCAAATCGGCGAACTAAACTATTCCGGCGGAAAAAACGTCCACATCAGGCATCGAAACAATCTTGCTGCCACTTTAA
>Ga0114923_10003785_pt1 | contig 10157 bp, 11 predicted proteins | sample SumtaG_FD_89578 | JGI IMG/M metagenome (GOLD analysis project Ga0114923, IMG submission 89578) | Deep subsurface microbial communities from Indian Ocean to uncover new lineages of life (NeLLi) - Sumatra_00157 metaG | ecosystem: Environmental > Aquatic > Marine > Oceanic > Sediment | place: near...
ACAGAAACGACTGTTCACCTTATACCGATAAACGAGAGATACGAAACAAAGGTTGTGCCCCAAAAGGATTTGCTCTGGGCACTGGCAGTCCTCTGTCATATTAGCATATAGCGCATTTCGTGACCTGTGCCACGGATTGTCGGCTCGCCAAATACATCGCAACGTTTAAATCACCTCGGTTTTCGAATAGATAAGAACCGCTCAAGAAATGCTCCTGACCTTTTTAAACAAGCAGCAGCGTTAGAGTCATATAGATTGTGACGCTTATCGAATCGTTTGCAGTCGTAACCAAGGGGCCGGAGCTTATGGCAGGGTCTATGCCGATTCGGCGGAATAAAAACGGCAGAAATAATCCGAGTGTCGTGGCGACCATAATCGCCGAGAACATAGCGGTGCAGAAGGCGAAAATGAGTCTCAAGGGCTCTATGGCACCGCTTGAGACTTTTGCGTGAAGTAAAATGGCGCAGGCGACGCCGCCGATTACTCCGCAGCTAAGTGCGACCAGCAGGGCTATTCGAACTTCCCGTGTAAAGACCTGGCTTAGTTTTAGCGCTGCCAGGTGCCCGGTTGCCAGGCCGGAGACGACGATGGTAGAGGTCTGAAGACCCGCATTACCGCTGATGGCGGCAATCATTGGCACAAATGCAAATGCAGTCGTGTAAACCAGAGATAAGTTCTCAATGTTAAACTTTTCATGGAAGAATATCAGGACCAGAGCGGTTATAGCAGTGCCGATTAAGCATGGCAAAAGCCATGTCATTCTGACTCTGGCGGCGTGGAAAACCGAGATATCGTCAAGCTCCTCGGCGTCCGTACCGGCCATTGTGTATAAGTCCTCTGCGGCTTCCTCCTCCGCAACCTCGATGACACGGTCGGCGGTGATTCGGCCGATGAGTTTGTGGTTTTTGTCCAGGACCGGTACGGCAATCAGGTCGTTTTTACTAAATATGTTTCGGACCTCCTCCTGGTCGGCATCGGCGGTAACGTAAATGGCATCAGGGTCTATCAAGTCCGTTATCATTACGTCTTCAGGCGAGGTCAGCAGAAAACGGATGCGAACGTCACCGAGAAATCGGCTGGTTTTATCAACGACATAGACCGAAAAGAAATCTTCATCGATTTCGGCAGCACGGATTTTACTGATGGCCTCAGCAATGGTGGCGTCCTCGCGGACATTTATTAAAACCGGGTCCATAATGCCACCGGCCGAATCTTCGGAGTAGCTCATCAATTTTTTAATCCTGGCTGACTCGGCTGGGGCTATGCTCTTGAGCAGCTCCTGTCTTTCTTCGTCGGACAGCTCGGCGAGAAGGTCGGCGGCATCGTCAGGGTCAAGCTCGGAAACCAGATTCTTTACCTCGTCGTCTTTGAGCAGTTCGAAAAGTTCGGCACGGGTGGCTTCATCAACCTTCTCCAGAACCTCGGCGGACGTTGGTTTGTCCAGCACATCGAAGATGGTGCGCCTTTGCTCATTATCGAGAAGCTCGGTGACTTCGGCGATGTCGCTCGGTCGCTGCTCGGTGAGCAATCGGCCTAAGTCGGAGATGTTGCCGGCTTCAAGAAAAGCCAGAATTTGCTGCACTAATTGTTCTTGTTCGTCCGGCATTGTATTGTCCTGCCGCAATTAGAAATCAATTTTGCCCGCTTGCGGGATAAAATAACTCAATTTTTCCCGTTAGGCAATGGTTTATTAAATTGATTAGTGATTATTTACTATTGATTATTAAAAGGTCGATGATGAGATTAGCGGTTAAGGCCCAAAATTAAAAGGTAAAATATCCTTGGCTATCGGGCGATTTTAGTGTAAAATATATTATCGAAACGTTCCATTGTGGTTTTGGAGAAACACAAGTTACTAATTTACGATGAAGGGCACAGGATGAGAAGTTTTATTTACGGTGCTTTGGCGATTTTTGCTGCAATGGCTTATATTTGCCTGGCTGCGCCCGAGCCGGCAATCGTGTCCGGCCCGGACGACTGGACGGTGAATGTCAGGTTTGAGCATCCGCAGCAAATCGAGCTGCGGCTCGCCGGCGATAATAAGCCAAAGCGGTTCTGGTACACGATAATAGCGCTCACCAACAGGACAACCCGCGACGTTGATTTCTATCCCAGGTGCGAGCTGATGACGGATACCTTTCAAATTATACCAGCCGGCAAAAACACGCCGGCAGTGGTTTTCGAGCGAATAAAGAGACGCCATCAGAGCAAATATCCGTTTCTCGAACTTCTGGAAAGAACCAGCGACAAAATACTTCAGGGAGAGGATAATACCAAAGATATCACTATTATCTGGCCGGATTTCGATGATAAAGCCAGAGCCGTAAAACTGTTCATAACCGGCCTGAGTAATGAGACCGTCGCTATCGACCATCCGGTAGCGAAAGACGAGATGGGCAGGCCTATCAAGGTTTACCTGAGAAAGACCCTTGAGTTGAGTTATAATCTGCCCGGCGACACAACTTTAAGGTCCGGCATCAAGCTGATTTATAAAGGCGAACGCTGGATAATGAGATAAAATAGCATACATGGTGTAGATTACGCCTCCCGCACGGAATGACGATATTTATTCGGGGTGTAAATCGAGGGTTCTTTTGCATCTTGGGCATCTAACTTTGTTGCCTTTGAAATTTGGTGGCACCTTTAATTTTAATCCACATAAGCAGGTTAGAAATACAAATTTGTTGACCCTTCGCATAATATCACCGACCTGATGCATCTGTTTTTCGAGACGTTCTTTCTTTTTGGCCTCGGCGCCTGCCTGACGCAAAGCGATATCCTCTCCGGCTAAAGCAGACGGGGGCACGACCGTTTTGGTGTGTGTTATGCTGCTAAAGGAATCTGAGTAGTCTTTGAAGCTGGCACCGTGTGTCATATTGCGCAGAATTTTTATCCTTTTGGAAATCGGCGGGTGGGTGCTGGTCAAATCTGACAGCTTCATTTGCCCCTTTTTCTTAAACGGATTAACGATATACATCGGTGCGGTAACCTTGTTCACGGCAGCCAGTTGCGGTGATTTATCACTGGCAAGTTTTTCCAGGGCGCCGGCCAGGCCTTCGGGGTAGCGTGTCAGGCGAGCGGCGCCGGCGTCGGCTAAATACTCTCTTCTTCTTGAGAGTGCAAAATATAACAAATATGCCATTATTGGAGCGAGAATTGCAGCGAGAATTGCAATTATCAGCATAACAAGCTGGGCCTGTCCGCCCCCTCCACCGCCCGCCGAGCACCTTCGCCTTGAGCCCATCATTGAACTGTAAAACATACCGCGCAGGAAGATATGCGAGAGCAGGACAATCGAGCCGAGCATTATGCCGGCCAGCGTAACGAAAAGGATGTCTCGGTGGAGGATGTGGCTTATTTCGTGGGCGATGACACCCTGCAGCTCATCACGGTTAAGCCGGCCCAAAAGGCCTGCAGTTACAGCAACCGAAGCGGACTTTGGGCTTCGGCCGGTAGCAAAAGCGTTGGAGGCAGGGTCGTTAATGATATAAATCTTGGGCATCGCGGGCAGGGCCGCTGCGATTTTCATTTCTTCCACTATGTTGAATAACTGCGGATGAACATCGTGGGTAACCGGCTTGGCCTTGCTCGCAGCCAGAAGAATTGCATCGCCGGATGAAAAGCTTATCATCATAAGAATCAGCCAGATGGCTGTGGCGATTATCAGGCCGAGAAAACCACCCTCGGGGCCGAAAAAACTCACTCCGATGATAAAGCCCAGCAGCATCAGGCATATTGCCATTGTTGCCAGCAGCAAGATGGAATTTCTCTTATTAGCTCGTATCAGTTCCCACATTGTCAGTTTTTTTGACGTACTAATCTTTGACTGCAGGCCGGCTCTTTCGCCCTCGCCCAGGATAACAAAAGAGCGAAGCGAAAGAACGGCAGCAGGGAACATCGAAAAACGGCCAACTTGAGTCGTTTAACAATGCTTTCAGCCGTTAAGTAAAGCTCACTTTCGGCACCTCTCGTTCAGCAGCGACCTCAAGCTCGAAGAAATCGCGCTTGCCAAAATTGAACGCACCCGCAACGATGTTAGAGGGAAACATCTGAATCTTGTTGTTAAAGAACAGAACCTGGTCATTGTAGCTCTGCCGGGCGAAAGAGATTTTGTTTTCGGTGCTGGTAAGCTCTTCCTGGACCGAGAGGAAATTTTGATTGGCCTTTAAGTCAGGATAATTCTCAACGACCAGCATAAATTTACTGAGCGCCTCGCCGAGAGTGCCTTCTGCCTTTGCGGCTTCGGAGACGGTTTTCGCTCCCATTGCCTGGCTTCGGGCCTGCGTTATCGCCTCAAATGTCCCACGTTCATGCTTCATATAGCCCTTGGCGGTCTCGACGAGATTGGGAATCAAATCGTGCCGGCGCTTTAGCTGGACGTCAATCTGCGACCAGGCGTTGTCAACCTGGTTGCGAAGCCGAATTAAGGCGTTGTAGATGCCGATTACAAAAATGATGAGCAAAGCCAGAACGATAGCAATGACAATTAGTCCAGCCATAAATTTTTTCCTTTAAAAGTAAGGTCTTGTTATTTTTGGCGCTTCTTAACTATTATCAGCGTGACGAGGGCAACGACGGCAATAATTATAAATATAATGTTCATAGTACTCATAACTTTTCTCCTTTCATAAATGAGTTTTGTTATTTCTCTGGCATTATACTAATTTTCTATTTCGCAGAAAATTTGAACGTAACGGGTTTTTATTTTCACCTGTCCTGCTTAATTTTTTGAGATTCAGTTTTTTCTCTGTAAATATCGAATAACGATTACTCTTTAACCACTTTGTTCGGCGCCGAACATATCGGCCAACAATTTTTGGATTTTACTGTCTTTATCCAGCTTTGCTCTGTCGAAGATGTCCTGCAGCTCACCTTTGTCGAACCAGAGCCCGTCGCCGGTGGCGCATTTGTCGATGAGTAAAGTGGGCGTGGAGGCGCCGACGATGATTTTTTGCATTTTTTTCAGACATATAGGGCATTTCCGCCGGTTTTCTCTGCAATCTGAGTCGATTTTGTCGGAGACCCCATCTGACAGGGGGAACGAATCGAGCAATTGCTCCGATTTTTCCCTGTCGCCGAGCAGGAGTTTCAGCTCGCCGGCATCGAGCCAGATACCGCCGCAATCGGTGCAATAATCGATTTCAACCTCGGCAAGCTCGAGGGTAATCATTGCGTTTTTGCAAACCGGACAATCCACAATGCTTCTCCGCTGAAAAATTCGCAGGGGGCATATTACACTCGCTGCGTCTTCAGGTCAAGAAAAACCTTGATATTTGTGCTTGACGCGTATGATTGATTATTGATAATTGATAGTCAGCGCAATTGAAGGTAAAGGTGTATGATAGTTGACTGTCACACGCACATAAATTTTGCCGCCGACAATGCCGGGACACCTGAGCGCCCTGCAACGGAAGAGCCGGTAGATGTCTGCATAGTATTGGCCGCCGCGGCCGGCTCGGGCCCGGAGGTGAATAAGAAATTATCTGAGTATGTAAGCAAACATAAGGGAAAAACCGTCGGTTTTGCACTGGTAGAACCTACCAGAGACGATGTTGGCGTTAAAAACTTGACGTCTATCACCGAGAAGCTGGGACTGGCAGGTGCGGTTCTGTATTGTTCAAGTTGTGGCTTTCATCCGGCCCATAGCGGGGCAATGCGATTTTACGAATCCGCTGAACAGCTTGGCCTGCCCGTCTTCTTTCATAATGGCCGAGGGCTCGGACCTCAGGCGGTTCTGGATTATGACCAGCCATTTTTGCTCGATGAAATTGCCAGAACATTTCCAGACCTGAAAATCGTTATTGGAACTATGGGTATGCCCTTTGTTGAGCAAACGTTGTCAATGGTGGCGAAACACAAAAACGTGTATGCAGATTTGACGATACAACCCGGTAATGTCTGGCAGGTTTATAATACGGTAGTAGCGGCACACGAACACGGCATAATGGATAAATTACTGTTCGGCAGTGGATTCCCACTCGGCGACCCGGGAAAGTGCATAGAGACGCTGCTCGGCTTTAATAAACTTTTGGGCGATACGAATTTACCCGCCGTTCCACGAGGCAACATTCGAAACATCATCGAACGCGATACACTGGATGTGCTTGGAATAAAACAGGAGAGATAAGCAGGGATGCCTGAGCTTGCCGAAGAGCAAAGGGAAAGCTGGGGAACTCGTGGCGCTTTTATCCTTGCGGCGATAGGTTCTGCGGTCGGGCTTGGAAATATCTGGCGATTTCCTTACGAGGCATACACAAACGGCGGGGGAGCATTTCTTGTCCCATATATCATAGCAATGGTTGTTGTCGGAATTCCTATGCTGATTATGGAGTTCTCGCTGGGGCACTTTACGCAACTGGCCGCCCCAGGCGCATTCAGGGAAATATCGAAAAAAACCGAATTCGTCGGATGGTGGCCGATATTGCTTAGCTTCATTATCGTTTGCTATTATGCGGTGGTGCTGGCATGGTGTTTGAACTATTTAATCTTCAGTTTCAAGCAAATTGTTCCCTGGGCCGCTGATGCAAAGAGCTTCTTTTTTGCCGACTACCTGCAATTTAACGAAACGCACAAACTCGGACAAATACGGCTGCCAATAGTTCTGGCGCTGTTGGCCATCTGGCTCGGGATGTATTTGTGCATATTTAAGGGCGTTAAGTGGGTTAGCAAAGTAGTGCTCTGGACCGTTCCTCTTCCCTGGCTTATGCTGCTTATTTTGACAATAAGAGGGCTTACGCTTGATGGGGCAATACAAGGCCTGGAATATTATCTGGAGCCGGATTGGTCGGCTCTAAAAAATGTGACCGTCTGGAGGCACGCCTTTGGACAGGTGTTCTTCTCTATGACGGTGGCGTTCGGTGTTATGATAACCTACGCAAGCTTCCTGCACCGCAAAAGCGATATCAATAATAATGCCCTGATTGTTGGCATCGCCGATTTGGCGACCAGTTTTATAGCAGGCATTGCGGTCTTTACGATTATGGGCGCACTTGCCTTGAGGGAAAACATCCCTGTGCAGGATGTCCTCGGCGAAAGTAAGAGCATCGGTCTGGCTTTTGTGGCCTTTCCGACAGCACTGTCACAGCTGCCTGCGACACAATTCTTTAGCGTCATATTTTTCATAGCTCTGATTTTGTTAGGTATAGATTCTGCTTTTTCGATAACCGAGGCAACTCTTGCAAGTATTTGCGACAAGAGCGGCTGGGCGAGAAGGCTGGTGCTGCCGGCAATGAGTATAGTCGGTTTCGGCTTCGGAATTATTTTTACCACCGAGGGCGGATTAAGCTGGCTCGGAACAATTGATGGTTTTGTTAACGGCACCTGGGGAATACTGCTGGTCGGATTGGTTGAGTGCCTGGTGGTCGGCTGGCTCTATGATATACATATCTTGAGACGTCACGCAAACGCCCACAGCGATTGGGAAATCGGCCTCTGGTGGGAATGGCTCATTAAATTTATTATTCCGGCAATATTAGCTACCTTGTTCGTGTGGAGTTTCTACGATGATTTTGCATCCAGGGGGGGCTTTGTGATTGACAGCGAAGGCAAAGTTATCTGGTCGAATGTAATCGGCCTTGGGCTTATGGCGCTTGCCTTCGTTGTTGCTGTTACTTTAGGTAAAATCGGCAGAGCAAATTATGGTGATACCGGGGAGCGGTGCAATGTATGAAATCATATCTGGGTCCTCGAAGGATAACTCATTATCCCCGTGGTTGCTTGCCGGCATAGAATACGACGGCCAACTTTCAGCTACGGCGTATATTATACTTGCGGTGGTTCTGCTGGGAATAATTGGGGGGTTGGGCTGGTGCTTTTATCGCGCAGTAACAGCGGCGGGCAGGACCGCCGAATCGCAATCTCCCGACGAAGTTGGCGACGAAAATTCGGCGGAGAAACAATAGCTGGGGCGAGCAGAAATTTGGGTTTCGCAGCACGGCCGAGAAGCGACCGTTCACTATTTGGGCTTGAAGTCTTTGATGTCGTTGCCGGTATATTTCTCGCAGGTCTTTTCCAAATCCACATTGCTTATGTTCGCCAGCGTGCAGAGCCAGGCAAACACATCGGCAAATTCTCCCTCTTTATTTTTCTCATCGTTTGAAACAAGGGCGCTGGCAAGCTCTCCGACCTCTTCGATAAACCACATAAACGTAGCCGGAGTTCCCCTTTCGCGGTCTCGCTTTTCGTATTTTTCTGAAATTAACTGTTGAAATTCGCGGATATGCATCCTCTTGTTAAGCAAATCATCCTTCCAGCAGGTTTGTGAGTTTTACTTTTTTGAAAATACTAATAAAAGTTTCGTATCTCATAAAATTTGCTATCCATTATTTATAATGGGTTTCAGATTGCAAGGGTTTTCCTGTCCCGAAGTATATAAATTTCACAGGACATTTCCAAATTGTAGAAGTTTTCTGTCTTGGAATTTTAAAATCCGAAGAACAGCCATAGCCCGAAAAACCCCCCTAAATTGTAAAAGTTTTCTCAGAAAATAGCGAAAAATCTTAAACGTTCTTTCAAATTCACAAAAAACTTGACATCTCAATCGTCCCGACATAAGATTCCGGTGCAATTTATCACGGCCATCCTGGCCGTGACACGGGCTGGAAGCCCGTGATACTAATTTTAGGGAGATTGTTATGGCGCCGATTAAGCCGAAAATAAGTGTTGAGTACACTGAGAACGCGATTATTGTCGCTTTTACCGATGAAAAAATCCTCGAAGAGAAGGACATCCAGGCACTTCAAGAGTCCATTATGTCCGTCATTGAGCAGGCCGAGCGAGTAAATCTGATTCTGGATTTTTGCAATGTCCGGTTTTTGTCCTCTGCGGTTTTAGGACTCTTGATAAGAATCAGCAAGAAAGTTTACGAACGGGCCGGCCAATTAAGACTTTGTAGTATAAACCCGAAGATTTACGAGATTTTTAAGATAACACGGCTGACCAAAATTTTCGATATTTACCAGGATGTCGAAAGTGCAGCCGAAAGTCTGTCTAAAGCAGATTAAGCGGGAGTTTTTTTGCTTTGTTCGCAAAGGCAAAGATTGCCGATAATTTGAAATCCGGCACCAATGACGATTTGAGATACAATTTCGCCTTTACAAACTCATCACAAAGGGTTTTTGAGACGGTATAAGTTTATGGCGTCAAAAATACCAGCGAACTGCTCAATGGTTGTCGAGAGCACACCATCTGCCATTGTCGAGGTGTTCCGGTGGATTTTAGATAAAGTCGAGGCCAACAATTTCAGCCAGGAGGACATTTTTGCCATTCATCTTGCCCTGGAGGAGGCCTTTCTCAATGCCGTCAAGCACGGTAATAAAATGAACCCCGATAAAGAAATCAAGGTCGACTACACGGTAGGCCTGGATAAAGTTGAAATTTCTATGACTGATGAAGGAAACGGCTTTGACTCCGATTCCGTGCCGGACCCACGATACGGCGAAAATCTTTATAAGACTAAAGGCAGGGGGTTGTTCCTTATACGGTCGTATATGGATGTGGTCGAATTCAACGAACAGGGCAATCGTATACGTATGATTAGATATAAGGAAAAACCGCGCCTGACGGAAATTCGGAGCCGGACACAGACCTGAGCAGCGGTATCCCGAGGTGCCGGGGTGGGTAACTGCAGGTCGCAGACCCCTTCTTACAGGGGGAAGAAATGATTAAAAATGTTCAGCAAACTTTTTATCGTTTGCAGTTGTTTGTTTGTTCTGAGCGGTTGTGTATATAATGACGAGCCGATGCCCAGGATTACATATGACTACACTGATAAGGTTGTTCAGCCCGGGCTTTTAAGGCAAACCTGGACGGATGTCGATGAAAATATTCCCGGAGACTGGTGGCCCGCTTATCAGGTGGAAAAGAAATGGACGGCTATAGTGATACACCATTCAGGGACGGAAAATGGAAGTGCAGCTCTATTTGACAAATCGCACAGGGAGGGCAGGCATTGGGAGGGAGTTGGCTACGATTTTGTTATAGGTAACGGGACCAATAGCGGTGATGGTCAGGTCGAGGTTACATTTCGCTGGAGAAACCAGATTACCGGCGCTCATTGCGGAGGGACACCCGGAAACTGGGCTAATAAAGACGCAGTAGGTATTTGTCTCGTAGGAAATTTCAATCAAGCGGAACCTACCGCTCGCCAGATGCACTCT
>Ga0114923_10003786_pt1 | contig 10157 bp, 6 predicted proteins | sample SumtaG_FD_89578 | JGI IMG/M metagenome (GOLD analysis project Ga0114923, IMG submission 89578) | Deep subsurface microbial communities from Indian Ocean to uncover new lineages of life (NeLLi) - Sumatra_00157 metaG | ecosystem: Environmental > Aquatic > Marine > Oceanic > Sediment | place: near...
CATAACAATATGTAGCGGCACAGGGTGTCATGCTTATGGCTGTGAAAGAGTAGTCGCTGCTTTTAAACAGGAAGTTAAACAGCAGAGATTGGAAGCTAAGGTTGATGTAAGGGCTACTGGCTGCCATGGCTTCTGTGAGAGGGGGCCGCTAGTAGTTATTAGGCCGGGGGGCATTTTCTATCAGCGAGTAGGTGTAGAAGATGTCCCTGAGATAATCTCAGAGACTGTTCTAAAGGCTAATATCATTGATAGGCTGCTTTACACTGACCTAGATACAGGCAAGAAAATAATCTATGAGCATGAGGTGCCATTCTATAAAAAACAGAAACGGCTTGTCTTTGGTAGTAATGGCTATATTGACCCTACCCTAATTGATGACTATTTGGCGGTAGGTGGTTACGCCGCTTTGAGTAAAGTTCTTTTAAAGATGTCGCCTGAAGAAGTAATCGAGGAGGTCAAGAAATCTGGATTGCGGGGGCGTGGTGGTGGAGGATTCCCCGCCAGCATTAAGTGGGAAGCCTGCCGGAAGGCTAATGGGGATACCAAATACATAATATGTAATGCCGATGAGGGTGACCCCGGTGCCTATGTGGATAGAAGCCTGATAGAGGGGAATCCCCATAGTGTTGTGGAAGGGATGATAATCGGAGCTTATGCTATAGGTGGTCATCAGGGCTATATCTATATTCGTAACGAGTACCCGCTGGCAGTGAAGAATGTTGAGATAGCTATTAAACAGGCCGAGGAGTATGGTCTGCTGGGTAATAATATCCTGGGCTCCGGTTTTGACTTCAGCGTTAGGATGAATAAGGGGGGTGGGGCTTTTGTCTGTGGTGAGTCATCGGCGCTAATGGCTTCACTGGAGGGTAAGGTAGGTGAGCCTAGGGCGAAGTATATTCATACCGTTGAAAGCGGCTTGTGGGGTAAGCCTACAAACCTCAATAATGTGGAGACCTGGGCAAATGTCCCGTTAATAATCAATCAAGGTGCCGACCGGTATGCTGAAATAGGCACCCCAAAGAGCAAAGGAACAAAGATTTTCTCCCTGGTAGGCAAGGTTAACAACACCGGTTTAGTGGAAGTACCGATGGGGATGACACTCAGGGAGGTTATTTTTGATATCGGTGGTGGGATTCCTAAGGGAAAGAAGTTCAAGGGAGTGCAGACGGGTGGTCCTTCTGGCGGAGTTATCCCTGAGACTTTACTCGACTTGCCAGTGGATTTTGACGAACTAACCAAGGCAGGCTCAATGATGGGTTCGGGTGGGATGATTGTGATGGACGAGGATAATTGCATGGTGGATATCGCCAAGTACTTCATTGGCTTTCTTGAGGGGGAGTCATGCGGCAAGTGTGTTCCCTGCCGTGAGGGGTTAAAAAGGATGCGGGAAATACTAACTGATATCACTGAGGGGAGAGGGAAGAAGGGCGATATTGAAAGACTGGAGTTCCTTTCGGTGGTACTAATTGATGCCTCGCTGTGCGCTCTGGGAAGCACCGCCCCCAACCCGGTTCTGACTACTATCCGCTATTTCCGAGATGAGTATGAGGCTCACATTAAAGATAAGAAATGCCCGGCTGGTGTCTGTAAGGAGTTAATTGCCTACCAAATTATTGATGAGAAGTGCCCGGGGTGCGGGCTTTGTGTTAAGCCTTGCCCCGTAGAAGCTATAACCTTTATGGGGAAAAGTAAGCCGGTTGTCTTAGACCAGGAGAAGTGTATCAAGTGTGGCGTTTGCCATGATGTCTGTAAGCTTGGCGCTATAAAGGTGGAGTAGAGATAAGTAAAGATGGTGACACTAAACATTGATGGACGGGAAGTTCAGGCGGAAGAGGAAGCGACCATACTGGATGTGGCTAGGGCTCATAACATCTACATACCGGCTCTATGCTATCATGAGGAAATAGCTCCCTATGGTGCTTGCCGTCTGTGTATGGTTGAAATTGTTACCAATGGAAGAGAGAAATTGGTAGCCTCTTGCCTTTACCCTGTAGAGGAAGGGCTTATTGTAAAAACCGACACCGAGAGGGTTAATAACGTCCGCCGGACGGTGGTTGAGCTATTGCTGGCCAGGTGTCCTGATTCGGAAACCATACAGGAGTTAGCCAGTAAGCTGGGTGTCGATAAGCCAAGCTTCAGATTGGAAGAGGGCAACCGGAAATGTATTCTCTGTGCCTTGTGCACCAGGGTGTGCCAGGAGGTTGTCGGTGTCTCGGCAATTAGTCTGGTCAACCGGGGTGTTGATAGACAGATGACCACCCCCTTTAACGACTTCTCCGAGGCTTGCATTGGTTGTGGCTCGTGTGCCTATGTTTGTCCTACCGGGGCAATTAGTATAAAAGACGTCAGCGATACCAGAATAATAGATATGCCTCAGGTAAAAATGGAGTTCAAGCTGAAGAAGTGTAATAAGTGTGGTAAGTACTGGGCTCCGGAGAGGCAGCTGGAATACATAGCCAGGATAGCCGGCTTAGCCCCGGAAACATTTGACGTCTGTCCTGACTGCAGACAATAAGACCTAGATAGTCATTAGCTTGACCGCCACTGGGTGGTTTGTTATATTTTCTGGTGCGGGGTGTAGCGCAGGCGGTTAGCGCGCAGCGTTTGGGACGCTGAGGTCGGAGGTTCGAGTCCTCTCACCCCGACCAAACCTTCTACAGCGCCCCCCTTCTGTTTGAACTGGCTCCTTTTGCCCTTTTCCCATAGTGAGGAAGCGCATTGGAATGTGCCTCAGGCGCGCTGTAGTCAAAAATCAGGCGATTCAATGTATAGGAAGGGGTAAAGGGTGAGTGAGGGGGGTAGAGGGGACCCACCCCCATTAAGGGTGAGGGGAGGGGAAACAAAAAGGACTAGATACCTTTGCTTCTATAAAAGATACCCCCGCAGCTCTCGGTGTAATTCTGTTCTTTATAATGCCAGCCTTAGCACTTCCCTATCCTGAACATCTTGGTCCCGCATGTGGGACACACACCCTGGGTTGCTGGCTTGCCGTTCTTCATAGTGATGCTCTTAGCATCCTTCATTTCCCTTTTGGCACGACATTTCACACAATATGCTTGCATTACGGACTACCTCCCTTTCTGGTAGAAGATATTAAACTACTCCCTCCCATAATGTCAATAGCCTGATAGCCATATTATGCCCTTTTTGTGGAGAATAGGGCGCATTGTTTGAAAGAGCGGAGGGAAGTTGATACTATATTCACCGTTCTTGGCCAATGAGCGGCAGCCTGTATCAGCCTTGAATCTTACTTTGACAAAGGGTGGATTCAAAGGCTAGAATGGATACGATTGTGCGGGAGTAACTCAGCTGGTAGAGTTCCTGCCTTCCAAGCAGGTTGTCGCGGGTTCGAGTCCCGTCTCCCGCTCCACGCCTCTAGATTCAAATTGTTCACAAAAGTTCACAACCGAAATCCTGAAAAAGCTCCTTGAATCCAGGGCATCGGGCAATAGCCATTGCCCTGTTAGTCCAGATAGTCCTTTAATCTACGGCTCCGACTGGGATGGCGCAGCTTGCGCAGCGCCTTGGCCTCAATCTGGCGAATTCGCTCTCTGGTCACGTTAAACTCTCTTCCCACCTCCTCCAAGGTGCGACTTCGTCCGTCTTCAAGGCCAAATCTAAGTTGAAGCACTCGCTGCTCGCGAGGGGTAAGGGTAGACAGCACCTCATTTATCTGCTCCTTGAGCAGTTGCCTGGAGGCGGCATCGGGGGGCGGCAAAGCATTGTGGTCTTCGATGAAGTCGCCTAAATGGCTGTCCTCCTCCTCACCTATGGGTGACTCCAGCGATATTGGTAGCTGTGCTATCTTGGCTATTTCTCTGACCTTTTCCTGGGGTATGTCCATCCCCTCACCGATTTCTTTAGGGGTGGGCTCTCGCCCGTATTCTTGAGCCAGGCGGCGACTTACCCTGAGCAGTTTGTTAATGGTCTCAATCATATGCACCGGGACCCGAATAGTGCGGGCTTGGTCGGCTATGGCTCGGGTGATAGCCTGGCGAATCCACCAGGTGGCGTAGGTGCTGAATTTATAACCTCGACGGTAGTCGAATTTCTCTACCGCCTTGATTAGCCCGATGTTCCCCTCCTGAATGAGGTCGAGGAGTGACATCCCCCGTCCAATGTGCTTCTTGGCTACGCTCACTACCAAACGGAGGTTGGCTCGGGTGAGGTGGTTTTCTGACCTATTTGCCTCCTGCTCAATATACTCCAGGTAGGCTTTAAGCTGTTCCTCATAAGCCTGAATGGAGCTGGTGAAATCAGAACTGGCCGCCAGACTTTCTATCTCGGCTGGAGAAACACTATCCCCGATAGCGTCGAGGACTTCCTTTGGCAGCAGGTTGCTATTCAGCGAGAAGTTAACCAGAAGTTGCGCGGTTTCTGATATGGGCTTATCTGTATGTTGAGAGGCGGTCTGGATTAATCGTTGGTTTATCTCACCATCAATGTTAGCTCGTAGTTTAGGATTGGAGAGGGCTTCCTTAAAGCTGGCGATGGGTGTTAAGTCGAGCTCCTTCAGGAACGGGGGGATGACAGTGGCAATTTCTCCGACCTCCGTGAGCATAGCGAGCACTACTTCACTTGCCGAAGGCTCCCTTCCATATCTTTGCTGAAGGCCTTGTTTAATTTCGGTTATGCGTTTGGCCTCGGCTATCTTTCTTGATAGGACCTGTTCATCCTCAGCGGTGAGGAGTGGTACTCTGCCAATTTCGTGGAGGTATATGCGAACGGGGTCATCTACTACCTCTTGCTCACCCATTTGTTCCAGCGGTACCTCAATGTGGTAGCCTACCGGCGGGTGAAGCTCGGTGTTTGGCCCTTCACGGGAACGCAGTGACTTATTATTATGATTTTGGAGGGGCGATTTTGGGGGGTGCTCATTGTTCTCCGTGCTCATTGCTCCGCTCCTTTGCTCTTCACTTTGCGGCCCTTTTCAGCAAATACCTCTCCCAGTTGAACGCTAACTTCTATTCCCTGCTGCTGAAGCTTGGCCAGCTCGGCAGCGGTGCCGCCTAGCTCTGCCTCCAGGGCTAATGCCGCCTCCCTTTTTGTCGCTAAACTGCGGAGGAACTTTTCTCGCAGGCGAAGAACACAATTAGCATATTTCTCCTCTATCTGATTGGGGGGTAAGCCCTTGGTTGCCAGGAGGTCAACATACCCCCCAATTGCGGGGTCAAGCTTCTCCTTAAGGGATGACAGGTTGTCGACTTCCTGCCAGGCGACAAAGATTTCACGGTTTTCGCTATTCTCAAAGTGTTCCGGCGAGGGCTGCTGGCTTGAAGCTTTAAGCTCAGGGTGCTGGAGCAGCAGTGCCAGGCAGTATTCTTCCAGGGGGCTGGAGAAAACGGGGCGCAGAGCTTGGGCTACGGCTTTTTCCTTCGGTTCTTGAACTCTGCGGTCGGGTTTAATTCTACTTAGAGCGTTCTCTAATTCTTTATATTTAGTCCCTGTCAGCTCTGCCAGTTTAGTGAGATAGTGGTCTCGGCGTGTATCATTTTTTATCTTATCGATAATACTCAGGAGATCCTTTGCGGCTATATCCTTGCCTGTGGCTGTGGTCAAATCAACTGCGGCAGCGACCTTATTAAAATGGTAATCTATAATAGGTATTGCCTTCTCCAGTAGCCCCTGCCACACTTTGGCATCCTCTTTGATAACATCGTCGGGGTCTTTGCCCTCGGGGAGAAGGACGACCTTCACCTCAGCATCAAGGATGTTTTCATAGCCTACACCACGCAGCATCGCCTCCTTGCCAGCCTCATCGGCGTCAAGAGCTAGAACCAGATTTACATTCCTGGCTAGCCTCTTTATGATGTTGACCTGTTTCTCGGTAACTGCGGTTCCCATGGAGGCAACCACATTGCTGAAACCGTTCTGGTGGGCGGTGATAGCATCCATATAGCCCTCGACGATCACCGCCATATTTTGCTTTCTAACCGCCTGCTTGGCCAGGTTTATCCCATACAGGCTGCCGCTCTTATCAAAGATTGGCGTCTGGGGTGAGTTAGTGTATTTAGGCAGCGAATCATCCAGCGCTCTGGCGCCGAAGCCGGTAACGTGCCCCCTGACATCACATATGGAGAACATCAACCGATGGCGGAATCGATCATGGGTTCCTCCCTCTTCACTCTCTATTACCAAACCTGCGGCGGATAATTCAGCTTCGGTATAGCCTCTGTCCAGCAGGTGCTGCTTCAGTGCTTCCCACTTATGGGGGCTGTAGCCCAGTTGAAAGTCGGCGACGGTTTTCAGTGACAGGCCACGGTTGGCAACGTAACCTCGAGCCTTTTCTCCCTCCGGAGAACGGAGGAGTGAGTCGTGGAAGTATTGGGCTGCCGCCTCATTAACCTGATATAGCCTCTCATTCTCCTTAGTCTTTGCCTCAGCCTTTTTGTCAAGGACGACCCCTGCCCTCTGGGCGAGAATACGCAGCGCCTCCCCAAAGTCAATGTCCTCCCTTTTCATGATGAAGGAGAAGACATCGCCCCCGGTATTGCAGGCGCCAAAGCAGTGCCAGCTCTGCTGCTCGGGATAGACAAAGAACGAGGGGTGCTTTTCACTATGGAAGGGGCACAGCGCCCTGAAGGTTCGCCCCGATTTGGTTAGTTTTGCATGCTGGCCGACCACCTCTACAATGTCAATTCTCTGCTTTACCTCGTCAACAACGCTCATCTTGTTTACTGCCTCTACCCTATTAAAACGTTAAAACATCTCTCCCTGTTTCACTTTCCCCTTCAGTAGTGCCAGCTCCTCAGCCATCCTCAGCGCGTATTGGTCGGTCATGCCGGCGATATAGTCCACCACCCCCCGTTCCACCTCATCGCTGTGGGGATGGTATTCTGGGGGCAGTTTGTCTTCATGCTCCTTGAAGTATTGGTATAACAGGCGAATCACCCTTCTCGCCCTCTCCGATTCCTCTTGGGCTGAGCGTACATCATATACCCGGTCGAAGAGAAACCTGTACAAGACATTGGTCGCCTCCAGAACCTCGGGGCTCATTCCTATGGTGGGGCTGTCCTGTGCTTCGGTATCACCACCGCTGGTTGCCCAGGAGGAGTCAATAATATCGCAGACCATAGAATTCACCCGTTGCGAATGTGATAGCCCTAAAACCTTAACCGCTGCAACGGGTAAATCGCCCTCAGTGATGATGCCCGCTCTGATGGCATCGTCGATGTCATGGTTGATATAAGCCACGGTATCGGCAATCTTACACACCTCACCTTCCAGGGTATTCGCCTTTCCCCACCCTCGCCCCAGGATTTCTGCCCCGGTCTTGGAGTGATTGACAATGCCGTCTCTCACCTCCCAGGTAAGATTGAGCCCGTAGCCATCATTTTCCAGCAGGTCGACCACCCGCAGGGATTGCTCATTGTGCTTGAATCCTCGGTGGTAGAGTTCATCGAGAACATCCTCACCCACGTGGCCGAAAGGGGTATGCCCCAGGTCATGACCCAGGGCGATGGCTTCAGCCAGGTCTTCGTTGAGGCTTAAGGCGCGAGCTATGGTGCGCGCTATTTGAGAGACCTCCAGGGTATGGGTCAGTCGGGTGACATAATGGTCTCCTAAGGGGGCAATGAAAACCTGCGTCTTATGCTTGAGCCGGCGAAAAGCCTTGCTGTGGATGATGCGGTCTCGGTCACGCTGGAAGGCAGTGCGCACCGGACAGGGCTCTTTAGGTCTGAGCCTCCCCCGCGACAACCTACTTTTCGCTGCGTATGGGGATAGGTTTTCCTCCCTTTCTTCAACTAGCTGGCGAATATTAAGCCGACTAATCATGTGATTTTCAGCTTATTTTCCACCTCGGCAATTATTTCTCTGGTTGTGTCAATCATGTCCGGGCTTACTGAAACCGAGGTAATGCCCCATCTCACCAGCTTTTCCGTAAGCTCAGGGTAGACCGAGGGTGCTTGCCCACAGATTGAGGAAGTAATTCCCATACTCTTGGATACTTTGATAAGCCGTTCCAGGGCGATAAGCACAGCTTCATCCCGTTCGTCAAAGGTATCGGCTAATTTCTCGCTATCTCTATCAATCCCCAGGATAAGCTGGGTGAGGTCGTTGGAGCCGATGGATATGCCATCAATGCCGACCTCAATAAACTTTTCCAGGAGAATAAAGTTAGACGGCACTTCAGCCATCATCCATATCTTGAAGTCTTTGGAGCGCTTTAGCCCTGCGGATTCCATAATTTTTACCGTTCGGGACAGTTCATCTACAGTTCGGACAAAGGGAATCATCACCCACAGGTTGGGGTAATCCTGTCTTACTTTCTTGATAGCCTCTAATTCCATCTTGAACACATCAATGTCAGTGATATATCGGGAGGCTCCTCTATAACCAAGCATGGGGTTCTCTTCAGCAGCTTCATACTTTTCGCCGCCCTTGAGGGCTCTATACTCGTTGGTTTTGAAGTCATTGGTTCGGTAGACTACGGGTCGGGGGTTAAACGCCTTGGCAAACATAGTTAGCCCTCGGGCAAGCTTGTCCACAAACTCGTGCCCTCGGTTTTGGCTAAGCATATAATTGGGGTGCTCACCAATCTCGGCAATAATGAACTCGGCGCGAAGCAAACCAACACCATCCACGTCACGGGTTGACACCCTGTCAGCCAGGTCAGGTTGAGCCAGATTTACATAAAGCCTTGTCCTTGTCTTGATTTTTTCCTTGGGCATGGCGGCAGAGGAAACTGCCTTCTCCACAGCTACCCTTCCTTCGTAGACCTTGCCTTGTGAGCCGTCTACAGTGATTATCTGTCCATCACTGAGGACAGAGGTGGCTTGTCCAGTGCCAACGATACAGGGAATACTCAGCTCTCTGCTGACAATGGCAGCGTGCGCTGTTCTGCCCCCGCGGTCGGTGACGATAGCTGCTGCCCGTTTCATTGCTGGCACAAAGTCAGGGGTGGTCATCTCGGCAACTAAGATATCTCCGTCTAGCACTTTATCTATTTGAGAGGAGTCGGATGCTATTTTGACTGGTCCTGAGGCTATACCCGGGCTGGCTGGTGCCCCCGATAGCAGCACTGGGGCGATAATTTCAGCCATAGCCGTGGCTTCTTCCTTTGCTTTTATCGTGGTTACCGGGCGGGTTTGGACGATAAAGAATTCTTCATTCTCCTTTGCCCACTCAATATCTTGGGGGAATTTATACCAGTCCTCTATCCGTTTTGCTAGCTTAGCCAGGCTAACTATCTCATCATCGGTTAGTTTTTGTGCTGCTTGCTCGGCAGGACTTAGGAGAACTTTAATATTAATTTCCTCACCGCTACTATCTGGATTCCTTGTTAGCTTCCAATCTTGCCCGCCAACTTTCTTATCAATAATCTTCATATCCTTTTTATTGATAATGTAGAGGTCAGGGGTTACGCTCCCTGAGACGATAGTTTCACCAAGACCGTAGCCGGCTTCAATAACTATCTTGCTGGTATCACTGGTTACTGGCTCTAAAGTAAATATAATCCCGGAAGACTCAGACTGCACCATTTTTTGGACGGGGACAGCGATGCCGACCTTAAGGTGGTCAAAACCCTGCTCCTTTCTGTAGAAGATAGCCCGGGCTTCAAAGAGAGAAGCCCAGCACCTTTGAACCGCATCTACCACCTCCTCCTCGCCTTCAATATTAAGGTAGGTGCTTTGCTGACCGGCAAAGGAAGCCTCAGGCAGGTCTTCGGCAGTAGCTGAGGAACGCACGGCAACCAAACCTCCCCCCATTTCTATATAAGCCTTCCGAATCTCATTAGCTATTTCCGGGGGCATATGGGCATCTAGGATTATCTGCTTCACCTCTTCAGCAATTTGCTGAAGTCGTTTACTATCATTAACATCTAAAGATTCAAGCAGTTCACGGATTTTATTGGTGGTTTCAGATTGGCGGATAAAGTCGTAGTAAGCCTCAGCGGTTACGATGAAACCAGGGGGAACAGGTATTTTGGCATTGGTCATTTCACCTAGGTTGGCTCCTTTACCACCGACAAGAGGGACATCCTCTTTGGTCACTTCATTGAATCGAACAGTGACTCTTTGTCCTTTGCACATAGCTTGTAGCCTCCTTCTTTGAGTACGGATTAATGATTAATTATACCACAGAATGAGGTGATTTGTCCGAATGCTGTGGGGCAGGCTTTACCCCCTTTCTGGTTGACAGCGGCGGTAAGGAGG
>Ga0114923_10003787_pt1 | contig 10156 bp, 11 predicted proteins | sample SumtaG_FD_89578 | JGI IMG/M metagenome (GOLD analysis project Ga0114923, IMG submission 89578) | Deep subsurface microbial communities from Indian Ocean to uncover new lineages of life (NeLLi) - Sumatra_00157 metaG | ecosystem: Environmental > Aquatic > Marine > Oceanic > Sediment | place: near...
CACACCAGGTGGCGCTGCGACACTGACCATGCAGATCGATTACGCCTACGGCACTCTCGAGAGCCAGGGCCGAGTGGTCGAGAACACCAACAATGTTGACGTCGAGATCGAATGGTTCGTTGCCTTCAATGGCCCGATCAGCGTCGAGTACCCTGACTGGTTCGTTGGATCCTGGGGTGGCAAGCGTGGCATGCCCACGGCCTGTGCATTCCATGAAGGCCGGCTGTGGTTCGCTGGCGGCAATCAGATCTGGGGATCCGAGTCCGACTTCTATGAATCCTTCGACCGACTGATCGAGGGCGCGAGTGCGTCCATCCAGAAGACCATCGGCTTCGGTGCTGCTGAGAAGATCCACTGGCTGGCACCATCTGCCAGGCTGGTTGCGGCCACGGCCATCTCCGAGATCGATGTACGCTCGAGCGCCTTTGGCGAGATCCTCACAGCTGAGAACACCAACCTGAAAGCCGGCTCGGACATGGGTACCGCGGACATCGTGCCGATCGTACTCGACAACGAGATCCTGTTCATCCAACGTGGTGGCAAGAAACTGATCGGCATCGACTTCAACATGAACGCTGAGAAGCATGCGGTCGAAGATTTCAACATGCTCAACAACGACATCCTCCGTGCCGGCGATGGCGTGGTGCAGATCGTGTTCGCCAGGAACCCAGAGACCCGCGTCTACATCGTGATGAACGATGGCACCATGCGTGTCCTGCTGCGCGACATCACTGAGGGGATCCTCGGCTGGTCTCGCGTCACCATTCGTGACGAGGCCCTGGCCCAGGAGAACGTCACCAGCGTGGCAGTGCTGCCGAGCGAGGACGAGGACGAGGTCTGGATCACCACCGAGTCAGCCAAGGTCCTGAAGTTCGCGCCATTCAACCTGGCCGAGGGTGCGCTGGACTCCAGGCACTTCGATTCATTCCAGTACTTCGCCGCACCTGGTAGCACGACTCTGACCCTGCACAGCCTGCCGAACGGCGACACGGTTGGCGCCTGGGTTGACGGCGTCGATGTCGGAGATTTTGTCATCAGTGGTGACCAGATCACTGGCGTCACTGGTGCGGATGTCGCGGCCAATGTCACGGTTGGGTACCGCTACGAGGCAACCTATCTGTCCAACAAACTGACCGACTTCGCAGGGATCTCGGTCGTGGCACAACGCAAGCGGATCATCAACACCGGACTGCTGATGCGCAACTACGTCACAGGTGGTGTCAGTGTCGGGTTCGACCTGGCCAACCTGGAGCCGATGCCGACCGTCGAGGAGGGCGAGGCAGTGGTTGCCGGCACCGAAGAGTACGATCATTTTCCTTTCCCGTACAACGGCACCAGCGAGACCGATCCACGGATCGCGATCAAGGCCATCAGACCAGTGAAGATGCTGGCCTACGTTTACGATGTGAAAGATACAGCGTCCAAGACGCCAACGAAAACGGGAGCAGGATAATGAGCTGGGGAGCAATCATCACGAATGTCGCTTCGAGTTATACCTCGATGAACGAGGCATACAACAAGTCGAAGATCCTCGAGTCTCAGAGCAAGCTCGACTTCACCCTGGCCGGTATCGAAGCCAGGCAAATGGATCGCCAGGCCACCGGCATCGAGAATCGTGGTGTCCGTGCGGCGATGATCGAACAGTACAAGACCAGGACGGTTACCTCCGATGCGGTAGCGGCCATGGCTGCAGGTGGTGGTGGTGTGGATCCACTGATGCTGGCCAAGATCAAGCAGCGCGGCGATTACAATTCCATGTCGGCCATCTTTGATGCCAGGACCGAGGCCATCGATCTGCGCTACCAGGCAGACATGACTCGCATCGGCGCCAAGTACGACCAGGGCGCCAGCAAACGCTACGGTGATTCACTGCGGCGTGAGGCAACGACCGGCGCCGTGTTCAACTCGATGGACATGTTCGCCCAGGCCTACTCACCAAAGACGAAGAAATTTGATGCCACGAAGTATAAAAGCCCAGGCTTCGAGAGGAGAAACTAATGGCCACTATTCCATCAGCTGAAGAGCTGGGTCTCCGCGCACCGACCAAGGTTGCCCGAGGCGCCGACACTCGAGGCGTTCTCTCGAAGAGTGCCAGGAGTATGGACCTGGCTTCTGTCGAGACCACTGCTGCCCAGAAGGGCCTGAAAGAAGTGGGCGATCGCATTGCCAACGAAGAGCTGGCCACTGCCGAGGTCCAGTTCCAGCTGGCCTCTATGGCCGAGGCTGAGAAGTACGCGAACGATCCGGATCTCGATACCATCGAAGAGCGCCACGCTGCCGGCATGACCGACCAGCTGGGCAAGGCCTCGGCCAACATCACCAGCGCGAAGACTCGAGCACTGTTCATCACCCGCGGTGAGCTGGCCATGGGCAAGGCCAACGCCAACATGAGCGAGAAGACCACGACCAGGAAGAACGACCGCGAGAAAGGACACATGGCCAACGCGATGGACCTGATGGTGAAGGGCGGCATGGATCTGCAGTACGGGGATCCAGGTACCGCCGCGGTCGGGATCCAGCTGACCCTGGACTCGATGGTCGAGCGCAACGTCATCAGCGCCGTCGATGCCCAGCAAACCATGAAGAAGGCCCAGCTCGACATGGCCTACGGCAGGCTGAAGCAGATGTCACCGGAACAGCAGCTCGAGATCTTGAACAGCCCAGATGCGAAGACGCAGAAGTGGCTGGCCGATGTGCCACCCGATGTGCTCCGCAGCCTGAAGGATGAAGCTCTGCGCCAGGAAGCAAACGGCAGGGCCTTGGGCATGGCATTCGAGATGTCGAGTATGGACGAGGCTGAAGGCCTGGCGAAACTCCAGCAGGATTTCATCAATGGAGATCTCGATGACGAGGATTACGAGAAGACCCGCCTGCGTTTCATGCGCGTGAAGAATGACCAGGATCAAGTGCAGCTCCAGGCCATCGAGGACTACCTCGAGGAAGGCATCGGTGAGATCGCTTACGGTGGCGCCACGGTCGCGCAGCTCGAGGCTGCACCTGGTGGCATCGAGATGATGAAGAAGATGACACCGGCCCAGGTGGCCAACCTGTACGCGGCTGAAGACAACGCGATGAAACGTGCTGCCGGCACTAACCTCAAATACTCTGATGTGGCGACGAAGACTCGGCTGCGAGATCTGTTGGCGAAAGATCAGCATGTTAAGGCTCGTAAGTACTGGTCCGAAAATTCAGCCAAGCTGAACGATGGTGACTGGAAGTACTTCAATGCGGCGACATCGCCATCGAAGAGTGCAGCGCCCGAGTGGGATCCAATCCGGTCAGCGCGTCAGCTGCTCGGTGAGTACAAGAAGCAGAACACCGACATGACCGACAAGCAGGAGTCGGACATCTGGGATCGAGTCGATGAGAATATCAAGAGTTACTTCTATGACCCGAAGACTGCTGGGCAGAAACCACCACCTGCCATGGTCAACGAATGGATCGATGAGGAGTTCCTCAAGATCCACCACACTGAAAACTGGGCCTTCGATGAAGAGAAGTTCTTGTACGAGATGGACGACACTGGCGAGTTGCAGCGTGACGAGGTTGTGGCCCAGCTCGACTTCATCCAGGAAGCGACCAGCCTGCCCCGACCTGAAGCCGGCCAGCTGATGTCGCAGTACTCCCAGGACCATTACGAGTTCGTGCCGCAAGTAAAAGAGGCGCTCGAGTATCTTCGCGAGACCCAGCCGAACCTGGAGCCATGGCAGCACTGGAATCGGATCAAGAAAATGCTGAACATCGATCAAGCAGGGAACGCCCAGGTTGACAGCAGAAGCCCAGCGGTTGAGGACCAGGCTGGTCTCGGCCTCAACATTCCAGGGCAGTAGCGATGGCGCTTACTGCCGAACAAATCGAGCTGCTCAACGGCGACTTCAGTGACGAGGTTGATCCCTCCCTGGAACAAACAGCGACCAGGGTCAACAACAACCTGGTACGCGCTGCCGAGGGTAACCCCGACCAGTACGCCGAGGACCGCAAGCTCGGCCAGGATCTGAATCTCGGCACTGACCTGGTTGCGCGAAATCGCGACAAGGTGAAGAAGATGAAGTACCTGGATGAGCTGGATCTCCAGGCGCTCGATGAAACTCCTGTCACCCAGGAGTGGTTGAAGAACGACGAGAACTCCAAGATCGCCTACGACGACATCGCCGTGCTGCAGAAGTTCGAGCGCGAGAATGCTCGGACCTGGTGGGAAGCCGGCGAAAAAGCATTCGAGAATTTCGGCAAGACTGCCATGCTCGGCATCGGCAAGGCCTGGGATGGAATCGCTCTCGCGTCCTTGAACGAAGCGAAGTACGGCGAGGGGATTGGGAGCGATGCCAGCATGGAACGATTCGAGGAAAACCTGGATCTCACTGACGAGCAGAAAGCCCAGCGGCGAGTGTGGAAGGAAGAGTCATTCGCCAACCGTGAGAAGCTGATCGGTGAACGCAGACTCAGCATGGAGCAGGCCGAGAAACAGATCCAACGGTTGACTCCCAAGGGCATGACCGTGATGGAAGAAAGTATCCGCGGCGGCATGCAGATGGGTGCTGATTTTGTACCAGGCCTAATTGTCTCAGCTGTTACCCGCGGCAGGGTCAACCCGACACTGGCACTCATGGGCCTCAAGGTCGCTGGTGAAAGCTACTCCAGCGCCATGCTCGAGGGCATGGACCACAAGACCGCGATGCGGTATGCGACCATCGATACGGTGATTGAGATCGCGACTGAACGATTCCCAGTCAAGCGCCTCGAGGGCGTGGTCGGGGATCTCGGTGGCAAGAGCGTTGGCTCCTGGATGAAGCGATTCCTGCTCGAGGACATCGTTGGTGAGCAGGCCGCTGCCATTGGCCAGACCATGAACGCCTACGCGCACGACCTGGACGAGGAGCTGGCCGGCGCCAGGGACTGGAAGGAGATGATGGACATCCAGGCTCGTCGCCAGGCTGTCGCTCTGATCTCCACAATGATCGGTGGTGGATCCATCGCCGGTACCGTCAAGAGCGTTGACTACCTGGCTGGCCGTGAACAACGTGCCATGACCAAGTTGATGTCCGACACGAATAAGCGACGAGGATCCGAGTTCGATCAGAAGCGCCTCGACTCCCTGATCTCCCTGTCCCAGGCCAGCAAGACCAACGAACGCGCTGCCGATGTGTTCCAGGACCTGGTAGACAAGATGGATCCGGACCAGCAGATCTTCCTCGATGCCGAGGCCGTCGATCTGTTGGACAACCCGCCTGCATACCTGACCGAACAAATGGTGGATGGATCCGGTGGCACTGTGAGCATGAAGCTGTCCACCTTCCTGAAGGACTTCGCCAACGATGAAAAGCTGATGGAGGTCGTGCGCCCGTTCATCAAGACCAACGAGAAGCACAGCAACCAGACCGAAACCGAGCAGGAGGATGACAGTGACTACATCAAGACGATACTCGCCAAGGCCGCTGAGACCAGCGAGACAAAGAGTACAGCTGACGCGATCTATGAGCAGGTCACTGATCAGCTTATCGCGACAGGCCAACTTTCGGCAGCGTCTGCTCGGCAGGCAGCAGCCCTCGTCCCAGCGCAGGTCACCGTTCAATATGAATACCTCAAGAACTCAGGATACAAGAACGAGGATGGATCCGAGGTCACGCTCGAGCAGGTCTTCGCCACCATCGGACTCGAGGTCGTCGGCCCCGAGGTAGATGTCGCAGCAGACTTCATGACCCAGGAGACTCCACCGGCCCAAGTGGTGGTTGAAGATACCGTCACCCTGGAGGATGGCAGGACCTACGAAAAGCAGAAAACGGATCCGGACCACCAGCTGGTCCTGGTCGATGCGCAGCTCCTCGAGGAGATGTGGGTTGATAAGGTCGGACCAGGTCCCGAGTACAGCAACCAGATCAGCAACCGGATTGCGCAGTACCAGCAGTTCCTGGAACGCCACGACCGCGGCACCTTCCTCAATCGCAAAGGCGAAGAGGTCCCGATGCCCAGCGAGAACGTCCAGGTCGGCAACGCATTCGTCCGTGGACCACAGCCAGGCTACAACGGTTACATCTCTTTCGGTGATGGCCGGCACCGCGCTCGAGCAATGATCGAACAAGGCCTGAAGCAGATCCCGATCAGCATGGACGCCGAGTCGATCGCTGCCCTGGAGCAGATCGTCATCAACCGCGCAGCTGGAATTTCTGCCAGCCCGAGGGTTCTCGCGCAGCAAAATCTAAGTACCATTGACCTGGTCGAGGCCAGGGTCGATGAAGCCGGCAATGCCCTGACCATCACCGAGAACGCTGGAGTGCTGTGGACTGAGCAGCAAGACCGCGTGAAGAACATTGAAAAATTGAGGAACTGTCTCCGTGCCTAATCCGATTGGTAAAAAAGAACTCGAGCTGATCGAAAAGCGTGGCGGTCAGATTGACACCCTGGCCAAGGTCATTGCGATTCCAGTCCTCGAGAAGATCGCCAGGCACTTCGATGAAATGAAGCACGAGGAGCTGGCCTCTTACAAGGCAGCATCCGAGAGCAAGCTGGCCAAGATGGACGAGCTGATCAAGGTCCTCGAGAGCAAGTCGATCGACCTGGGCCCGGTCGTGGCAATCGTGGCCGCAATCAAGGCCGAGCATGCGACATTGATCGCTGACTTCAACGCGCACAAGGAGCACTGCGACAAGGAAGACGACGAGCCATGCGCGTACAGGGTCACCGGCCAGCGCGATCGCCGCGGCTTCATCGACATCGAAGCAGGCCTGCTGTTTACGCCGGTACCGAAAGATGAGTAACGGCGACTGGATCAATGAGTACCGAGTCTTCCCCAGGCTGTTCGCAGTCTTCTACCTGTACGTCATGTGGGTAGTGATCGAGTGGGCGATGACCCTGGCCGACATGAGCAATGCCCAGGCCGCGATGGTGGCCTCGGTGGTGACAGCTGCCGCGGCGTTCTTCAAGTTCTATGTGGAAACGGGAAAGAAAAATGAGCCTCAGTAAAACCCAAACCTACGTCACGATTGCCGCAGCCTCGACTGTCGTTTTGGCATTCGTGTTTGCCGGTATTGTCTGGGCGGCTGGGACTCACTTCGAGACCATCGCGGCTCACAATGCCAGCCTCGATGAAGCGGTCGCCGGCTTCGAGAAGGCGATCAATGAAAGTGATGCGCGAGAGATCAAGCGAGTGATCCGCAAGCTGGAGTACCTGAAGCAGAAAGGTACCATCACCGACCAGGAGCTGTACGAGCTGGAAGGCCTGAAGCAAGAGCTGGAGGATTTATCATGAGTTTACGAACAGAGATTCTATGGGCGTTGGGCCTGGGCCTCGGCCTGATGATGGTGATGTTTTACATGGAGCCAGCTGCTGCCGATGGCGGCAGGTACGCGCCATTCAATCACGAGCACCCGCACGATCACGACACGGTCGTCACCAATGGCATCGACGGGCAGGATGGCAAGGATGGCAAGGATGGCAGCGATGGCATGTCGAGCAACGAGTACAACGGTGGCATGGCTGCGGTCATGGCCGCTGATGCGATCCACTGCACAACCTCCTCGAGGAAGCACCAGATGGGTGTCGGTCTCGGCAACAGTGATGGCCAGAATGGCGCAGCTGTCGGCTACTGCAACAGCATCGAGATGTGGAACCGGCCAGTGATGTTTGGCGTCAAGGCCTCCACCGCTGAAGACACCCACAACAAGTACAGCATCGGGTTGAACTGGACATGGTGAAGGACTACCCAGAAGCCGATACCGAAGAGGTCATCCTGTCTCGAGCTGGCAAGATCAAGCAGTGGTTTGAGATTGCGATGGCCACCAGGAAGGTCGCCATGCTGGTCTGGGGATTGATCGTCGCCACTGGTGGATCCCTGGTCGTTGGCCAGGTCACCGACACAACTCCGATCCGCGATGCCGCGGTGGCGATCGGCCTGGTCGATGAAGCCGAGGCGCCTGATGTTCCTCGTGGAACAATTGAGCACGATCACGATGCGCTGCTGGACGAGATGGTGAACCTGCAGGCCGATGTGATGCAGCTCCATGATGAGATGACTGAGCATAGCCACGCTCACGCTCACGCACCGCACGAGCACGACACCACCCACGAGCATCAAGAGATTGATCTTGGCCACACGCACGACCTGGAGCCACACAGCCACCCTGCTGTCGCTGCCGGCGCCGATGCAATCAAGGCCGAGATCTTGAAATGGGTACCAGAAAATCACATGAGGCTGCACTGATGAGCAACGGCACACCTCCGCAGCTCCCGCCTCGAGCCAGCTCGATCGTCAGGCCTCCGAAGGAACGCGCTATGAGCGCACTGCTCAAGTTCCTGGTGCTGCCTGGTGTTCGACCGAATCGTGCGGCCATCGAGGCGCACCTGAGAATTGCCGCCAAGATGACGCAGGGTCAAGTCGATGACAGCCTGGTCCGGATGTATAACGAGTCGGTACTCCTGGGGGCGCTCAATGCTCGATGATGATCAGTTCGATGACCTGATGGATCTGCTGGAAATCGTAGCGCAGCTTCCTCTCGAGGACGCCGTCCCTCCTGGGGATTTTTCCTAATGCCTGAAGTCAGCATCGTCGTCGAAGAAGACTTAGACTACTGGGCAACCTGGTCGCATCCGTTCCAGGGTCCGAATCAGACCTGGTTGGCCTTCGATCTTCGCCAGATTATTGGTAACTTCTTCATTGGATTGCAGGGCCAGACCGCGAACAGCTGGGACGCGCAGATCCCGCCGAACTCAAACATCATTTCGGCAACGATGGAGTTCACGCCATTCGCCACCGTGGCCCTCCCAGATTTCAATGCAGTCATGAACACACCAGATCGATTCAGCTCGGACACCCAGGGGCAGGATCCTCTTCAGCTTCCGTTCGATCCGTTCGAGGGATGGCGTAAGGACGCCTGGTCGAACCAGGAGATCGCTGTTGTCAGCACCACGTTTACTTTCATCGCGCAGCCGATTGGTTTTGATGTGGGCAACCGCGCCTGGGCGATGCGCTTACTGACTGTGCCAGGCGGCACCATCCCCCAGAACGATCTACTGGGGCAGAGGATCACAGCTGGGGCAGGCAACACCACGGTCTCCTTCATCTCCTACCAGATGCAACGTACCGGCAATCCGATTGGCGATATTACCTGCCACATCCAGGGCGTCACGTTTGATCGCGGGGTCAACATACCGGACGGCGTTGATATTCTGAATGGAACCAGTATTCCGGTTGCGGCCAGCACCTTGTCGGACACCGGACTGAGCGGGGTCATTTTCTTCTTCACCACCAACCCAGTGCTGGTGACCGGCACGGATTATTTTCTGGTCATCGAGGTCGAGTACCCAGACTCCTTCTTCGACTTCATTGCCATCGGCCACCTGAACGAGTTCCTGTCCGATGGGCAGCTGTATCACTACGGTCAAGGCCTCGGTCATGACTGGCAGAACTACCCTGGCAATATTGACCTGTTCTTTAACCTGGCCAATCCAGGTGGCCCGTTTGACAGCGCCGATATTGACTGGCTAATCGAGGAGGTAGTCATCGGTGTAACGGAAACATCACCCGACATCAGCCAGCTGATACAGGACCAGGTCAGCCACGCCAACTACACGCAGGATGCGGGGATCATCATCAACCTGACCCGATCCACACCAACCACCCAGAACCGGATCATGCGGAGCAATGCGCAGGTCCCAGGTCCTGGTCCGATCCTGCGGATAACGTATGGAGATCCAATCGTCGGAGGCGACGACGAGACCCATGACAGATTCAATAACCTGAGTAGTCAGATTCATCGCGAAGACGAAGACCTGATTGCGATAGGCCACGGTATGGTTGAGATTTGCAACCGCTACCACTAACCCCAGTGAGGAAATAGAAATGAAAGAACAAGCAAATACCCAGAAGAAGCCGATCAACGCCGACAAGCCAGGTCCGGAGTCGCAGCTGCCGAACCTGCAGCCCCAGGTCAATAACATCATGGCCGTGATCGTGCCGGTCGATCTCTTCGATAAGATGAGGCATGCGATCAAGTGCCTGCCTTACAACGAGATCGAGCTGCTGCTCGGCGCCATGAAGAACCTGCAGCCACAGCAGGTCACCATGACTCAGACCCTACCAGGCCCGAGGTAAGCCATGCCGCTCGACGCCTGCATCGCCAAGGTTGGGACACTGTCTGAAAACGACATTGCCTTCCTGCGCCG
>Ga0114923_10003788_pt1 | contig 10155 bp, 4 predicted proteins | sample SumtaG_FD_89578 | JGI IMG/M metagenome (GOLD analysis project Ga0114923, IMG submission 89578) | Deep subsurface microbial communities from Indian Ocean to uncover new lineages of life (NeLLi) - Sumatra_00157 metaG | ecosystem: Environmental > Aquatic > Marine > Oceanic > Sediment | place: near...
AAATGCTTCGTGATCGCCGACGTTAATGTCGTCTTGCCATGATCAATATGACCAATCGTACCTACATTAATATGCGGCTTAACTCGCTCAAACTTCTTCTTCGCCATCTTCCATCCCTCCCTGCGATTAAAGGATAATCATGGTCAATATTTCTGGCCTTATGTGTTGTAACTAATCGCGGCATTGTTTGTCACTTGTCACTTGTCATTGGTTGTCAGTCACGAGTTGCAGGCTACAACTGAGCACTGACCAATGACCAATTTTCTTACCATCTATAGTGAGCAAAGGCCTTGTTTGCTTCAGCCATTCTGTGTGTGTCTTCTCTTTTCTTAATAGTGGCACCCCGCTGGCTGGCAGCATCTATCAATTCGGCAGCCAACTTTTCAGACAGACTTTTTTCTGAACGCTTTCGTGCAAAGGAAATCAGCCACCTAATTCCCAGGGCAGATTGGCGGGCCGCTCGAACTTCTATCGGCACTTGATAAGTCGAGCCGCCTACGCGGCGAGACTTGACCTCAATCATGGGCCTGGCATTCCCCATGGCCTTTTCAAAGACCTTCAGGGGTGGTTCCTTGGTTCTCTTTTCGATAATCTCAAAGGCATCGTACAACATCAATTCCGCCACGCTCTTCTTCCCGCCTTTCATCAGACAGTTTATGAACTTTGACACCAACTTACTCTTATACTTTGGATCGGGCATCATAGGCCGTTTAGTAACCACTCGTTTTCTTGGCATATATAGCTCCCAGTGTTTTGTTATTCGTTATTCGGACACGCAGTGAAGCTCTGCGCTAAATCGTTATTCGATTCACGATTTATTAATGGAGTGCCTAAAGTGAACTAAAGTGCCTAAAGTTAAAAGAATAGAACCAATATTTACAAAAAGTTTCTTCAAGTCCTTAACTTTAGCTCACTTCCTTCTCACTTTGGCCTTTTGGCGCCATATCTCGATCGACCCTGCTTTCGGTCCTGAACACCCACGGAATCGAGTGTGCCCCGGACTATGTGATAACGAACCCCGGGCAGATCTTTGACACGCCCACCACGAACAAGTACGACTGAATGCTCCTGAAGGTTGTGCCCCACACCGGGTATATAGGTAGTTACCTCAATACCGTTGGTCAAACGAACCCTGGCCACCTTTCTCAAGGCTGAATTCGGTTTCTTGGGCGTGGCTGTGTATACTCGCGTACACACACCTCGTTTTTGGGGGCACTCTTTAAGGGCGGGCGTGTTAGATTTTTTCCTCACGCGCTCTCGGCCCTTTCTTACCAACTGATTGATGGTCGGCATAAGTTTCTACCTCTGTTTGTTGTGTTTATTGTGTTCACAGGGTTCTAACCCAACAAACACAATGAACTATTTGCGGCCCGTGGTTCTCGAATTTCTCGAATATGGAGACAAAGAACTATCTGTTAACATTTACATTTTCCCCTGTCAATCATTTTTTCCTCTTATTCCTTCAGGCCTGGGCTGCCTGATCCGCCTGATCCGCTTCTAAGTCGTCTACGACCTCCGATCCCTCAACCGATTCCTCAGGTTCCAGCATAACATGAGCCCCTCTATATTCGGTTAGTCCGGTACCGGCCGGTATTATACGACCCATGATAACATTCTCTTTCAGGCCCCTTAAGTGGTCGACCTTGCCCGAGATGCTTGCTTCCGTCAGCACCTTCGTGGTTTCTTGAAATGATGCTGCAGAAATAAAGCTCTCGGTACTGAGCGACGCCTTGGTAATTCCCAAAAGGAGGGGGCTGGCAACAGCAGGCTTACCTCCCTTGGCTACCACCTCTCGGTTGATATCTTCAAAATGCACCTTTTCAATATGTTCTTCCAAAATAAAGTTTGTATCACCCGAATCAACTATCTTTACCCGCTTCACCATCTGGCGCACGATCACCTCGATATGCTTATCATTGATTCGAACACCCTGAAGACGATAGACCTCCTGGACCTCGTCAACCAGATACTGGGCCAGGCGAAGCTCCCCCTGGATATTCAAAATGTCATGGGGGTTGGCCGATCCACTCATCAATTGGTCGCCCGCCTTGAGATAATCTCCCTCCAAGACGTTAACGTGTTTTCCTCTTGGAATCAGATATTCTTTTTTCTCGCCAACATCAGGGGGCGTCATAGTAATCTTCTGCCTCCCCTTGGCCCCCTTGGAAATACTGACGTACCCGTCAATCTCGCTTAGAATCGCAGCCTCTTTTGGTTTTCGACACTCAAACAACTCGGCCACACGTGGAAGGCCGCCTGTAATATCCTTGGTTTTGGTCGTCTCTCGAGGAATCTTGGCAATAACATCACCGGCATTAACCGTATCCCCTTCAGACACCATCAGAATTGCTCCCACCGGGAGAAAATAACGGGCACTCCCACCAGATGGAAGTTTGGCGGTCTTACCTTTCTTATCCTTTATGGAAATCCTCGGGCGAACATCTGTATCCTTGTGTTGAACGATTACTTGACTCGCCTTGCCTGTCACAGGATCAACCTTTTCCTGCATGGTAGCCCCGGGCAAGACATCCCCATACTTTACGACACCATCTATTTCGGTAAGGATCGGGGTCGTGTAAGGATCCCACGTAACAAGCAGGTCGCCAGGCTTCACCTTTTGGCCGTCCCTGACCAAAAAGTGGGCACCGTAGATGACCGGATATCGTTCCCGCTCCCGGCGGCCCTGATCATCCATAATGGCAAACTCCCCCCCCTGGCGGTTCATGACCACGAATTCCCCAGTGGCATTCTTGACCGCATGTATACCGATGTATTTAACCTGACCAGGATTTACAGCCCTGAAATCGGCCTGCTCCGCTGCGCGACTGGCTGTGCCTCCTATATGAAATGTCCGCATTGTAAGCTGTGTACCGGGCTCCCCAATAGACTGCGCTGCCAAGATTCCGATTGGCGTGCCGATCTCTACGGGCTGGCCATATGCCAGATCACGGCCATAACACTTGCAACAGGCACCATTCCTGGACTTACATGTTAGTACTGAACGGATTTTAACCTTGGTAAGGCCTGCATTGTCGATCTTGATAACCTTCTCTTCATCAATCTCCTCATTTGCACGAACCAGTACCTCATCCGTATAAGGATCTCGAATATCCTCTAATGCCACGCGCCCCAGGACTCGTTCACCAACTTTTTGTATAATTTCGCCCCCCTCTACAAGAGGCTCCACCTCAATCCCGGTTAGGGTGCCACAATCCTCTTCAATGGTCACGCAATCCTGAGCGACATCTACCAGCCGACGAGTCAGGTATCCTGAGTTTGCCGTTTTAAGGGCTGTATCGGCCAGGCCTTTCCGTGCACCGTGCGTTGAGCTAAAGTACTGAAGCACGGTGAGCCCCTCCCGAAAATTGGCCGTGATAGGGGTCTCAATGATCTCGCCGGACGGCTTTGCCATCAGCCCCCGCATCCCTGCCAGCTGCCGCATCTGGTCCTTGCTGCCCCTTGATCCTGAATCAGCCATCATATAAATAGGATTAAAGCTCTCTTCCTTGATCGGCCGGCCTTTTTTGTCCAATACCGGACTACCCTCTTTGTCTACAACAGGGGCTATTTTCATCTCTTCCATCATCTCGTTAGCTACATAAGTGGTCGCCTTGGCCCAAATGTCAACAACCTTGTTATACTTCTCCCCGCGGGTTATCAAACCCTCGGTATACTGCTCGTTGATTTCGGCAGATAGATCTTGGGCTTTCTTGATGATGTCCCATTTCTTTTGAGGCGTGACCATGTCAGACACGCATATGGAGATGCCTGCCTGAGTAGCATATTGAAAGCCCATGTCTTTCAAACGGTCTGCAAGAATGACCGTGGCTTTACCGCCTAAGGCGCGATAGCAGTAGCTGATCAAATGACTCAGGGCCTTTTTATCCATCACCCCGTTTATAAGCTCAAAAGGAAGCCCTACCTCCTTTGCCATGATTTTGAATATGTGATAGTCCCCGTTAGCCTTGATGACATCGCTGAAATCACCAACGTCAAGTGCGAAGATAGCCTTTGTCTCAGATCGACTTATACCGTATACCTCTTCAAGCTGCTCTAACTGTACAAATCCGATGTCACCATCCTTGGTACGATCCTTACTTTTAGAAATCCCTCGTACCAGCTGGACAAAATCCTCACCCTCTCTGAGATCAGCGAGGGCACCACTGGCCCCCTTCTCCGAAGAAACCATTATATGGCTCAACTGTACAATCGGTTCATGGGGAAGGATTTCTCGAAGGATTACACGTCCCACAGCAGTCTCTACCCGCTGGCCGTCAATGCGAACTACAATCCTGGCATGAAGATCTATCTCAGCCGCATCGTAAGCAGAGCGCACTTCTTCGGGGCTGGCAAAAATCTTACCCTCTCCCTTTGAGCCGGAAACCGTCCGGGTCATGTAATAAATCCCCAACACGATATCCTGAGTAGGTACAATGACAGGGTCACCATTGGCCGGGGAAAGAATGTTGTTGGAGGACAACATAAGTACCCGCGACTCGATTTGAGCTTCTATGGACAGAGGGATATGAACCGCCATTTGGTCCCCATCAAAATCAGCGTTAAAAGCGGTACAGACTAAAGGATGAAGCTGGACCGCCTTGCCTTCAATCAGGGTAGGCTCAAAAGCCTGCATCCCAAGCCGATGCAATGTTGGGGCCCGGTTCAAGATTACCGGATATTCCTTCACTACCTCATCCAGGGTATCCCATACTTCCGGGGTTGCCCGTTCGACAAGCTTTTTGGCACTCTTAACCGTAGTAACCAACCCCTTCTCTTCGAGCCTGTAAAAGACAAAGGGCTTGAATAGTTCCAAAGCCATCTTCTTGGGAAGTCCACATTGATGTAGGCGCAATTCCGGCCCTACTACAATGACGGTGCGTCCTGAATAGTCAACCCGCTTGCCTAACAGGTTTTGGCGGAAGCGACCCTGTTTTCCCCTCAACGCATCACTTAAAGACTTTAGCGGACGTCTATTCGGCCCTGTAACAACCCTGCCGTATCGGCCATTGTCAAATAGCACGTCCACGGCCTCTTGCAGCATCCTCCTCTCGTTCCGTATGATTATGTCGGGGGCCCGCAGGTCTTGAAGTCGCTTCAAGCGGTTGTTGCGATTGATCACCCTCCGATAGAGGTCATTCGAATCAGAGGTGGCAAATCGCCCCCCTTCCAAGGGAACCAGCGGCCGCACATCAGGGGGCAGCACAGGAACCGCGTCCATAATCATCCACTCGGGCAGATTGCCGGAATTCCGGAACGCCTCAACGATCTTGAGCTGCTTGGCCAACTTCTTGCGCTTTGTTTCTGAGCCCGTACTTAGGATCTCAGCCCGAAGCCTCTTGTATTCCTCGTCCAAATCGAGTTTTTCGAGCAAGGCCTTGATCGCTTCAGCCCCGATACCAGCTTCAAACTCATGGCCATATTTTTCTAATGCTTCCCGGTAGTTGTCCTCGGAAAGAAGCTGGCGCTCTACAAGGTCGGTATCCTTAGGGTCTATGACAATATAGGCATCAAAGTAGATGACCTTTTCAAGCTCCTTCAGGGTTAGATTCAGCAGGTTCCCAATCTTGCCGGGCAGGCTTCTCAAAAACCATATATGGGCCACGGGTGTGGCAAGCTCAACATGGCCCATCCGTTCTCGGCGAACCTTGGACTGAATGACCTCGACCCCGCATTTTTCACAAACCACACCCCTGTGTTTCATCCTTTTATATTTGCCGCAGTTGCATTCATAATCTTTGGTAGGACCGAAAATCTTCGCACAAAAAAGCCCGTCCCGCTCGGGCTTAAAGGTTCGGTAGTTTATCGTTTCAGGCTTTTTGATCTCCCCGTAGGACCACTCTCTAATCTTGTCATTTGATGCCAGCGAGATGCGAACCGACGTGTAGCTCAGAGGGTCCTTGGGTCTGGCAAAGAAACTGTATAAGTCTTCCAAGACGTTCTCCTTTTTCTAAGTTCCTTTTTCCTTTTTCTTTTCCACAAGCTCGACATCTAAACCCAAAGCCTGTAATTCCTTAACCAACACATTGAACGATTCGGGAAGCCCGGCTTCAAGTACGTTCTCCCCTTTGACGATCTTTTCGTACATGCGAGTCCTGCCGGCCATATCATCTGATTTGACCGTCAAGAACTCCTGTAGAGCATAGGCCGCACCATAGGCCTCCATGGCCCATACTTCCATCTCGCCAAGTCTCTGTCCTCCAAACTGGGCCTTTCCTCCCAGCGGCTGCTGGGTTACCAAGGAATAAGGCCCAATGGAACGGGCGTGGATCTTATCGTCCACCAGGTGGTGAAGTTTCAGCATATACATGATACCGACCGTAATTTTGGTGGAAAATGGGTCCCCGGTACGCCCGTCGTAGAGTGTGACCCCGCCACTTACGGGATAGCCGGCCTCAGATAGCAAATCCTTGATCTCGGTCTCTTTGGCTCCGTCAAAGACAGGGGTAACCATATAGGCGCCCTCCCTGTAACGCTTAGCAAAGTCTAACAACTCTTGATCGTTCAGCCCATTGATTTGTTTCTTCTGCTCGGTAGAAGGGAAAACCGATTTTAGTTTCTTCTTTAAGGCCTTGCAGTTCTCGGAGCGGATCATCTCATTGATTTGGTCCCCCAGTCCTTTTGCCGCCCAACCCAAATGGGTCTCCAGGATCTGTCCGACATTCATACGGGATGGGACACCCAGCGGGTTTAGTACAATATCTACTGGTGTCCCATCTTCAAAATAGGGCATATCCTCCTGAGGCAAGATACAGGAAACCACCCCTTTGTTGCCATGTCGCCCTGCCATCTTGTCGCCCACCGAAAGCCTTCGTTTCATGGCCACATAGACCTTGACCATCTTGATTATCCCGGGAGGAAGCTCATCGCCCTTTTCGTATCGACTCGCCTGATCCTCAAAACGCTTGCGGACCTGATCGCACTGCTCCCGATATTGTTTCAGTACCTCATTTATCCGGGCAGCCGCCTTGGCATCCTTCAGCTCTAAGCGAGCCATCTGAGATAAGGGAATCTCAGAGAGGACCGCAGCAGAAATACGGCCACCCTTCTTGATAAGTTGAGTCTTCCCTTTCTTAAAGGGGACCGCACAAACTTTGCCCACCAAAAATCCCGCAAGGCTTTCCCTTGTAACTTCCTCGACGATGGCAAGCTCGTCATCTCGATCCCTCTTCATGACCCCAATCTCATATTTTTCAATAGCTAAAGAGCGTGTATCCTTTTCTACGCCTTTCCTGGAAAAGACCTTGGCATTAATCACAATACCGTTTACACCAGGCGGAACTCGAAGAGAAGTGTCCTTCACATCGCCTGCTTTCTCTCCAAAAATGGCTCTCAGCAGCTTCTCCTCCGGGGAGAGCTGGGTCTCGCCTTTAGGGGTAATTTTTCCTACCAGGACATCTCCCGGCTTTACTTCAGCTCCAAGACGAATAATACCGCTTTCGTCCAGGTTCTTTAATGCCTCCTCTCCTACGTTCGGTATGTCACGGGTAATCTCCTCTTTACCCAGTTTGGTATCACGGGCCACTGTGTCAAACTGTTCAATATGAATTGACGTGAAAACTTCGTCTCGGACCAGACGCTCGCTAACCAGAATAGAATCCTCAAAATTATACCCGCCCCAGGGCATAAAGGCGACCATAACATTCTTGCCCAGCGCAAGCTCTCCGATTTTTGTGGCCGGGCCGTCTGCGATCACATCCCCTTTTCTCACACGATCGCCTTTTCTGACAATAGGCCGGTGATTAAACAGGTATTCTGGTTGGAACGAGAGAACTTTATCAGGTTACAGATGGTTACCCGTCTGCCGGAGTCACCGTCGCCTTCTTTATGCTTGACCACGATGCGCTTTGCATCCACGTCCGCCACTTCACCGTCAAAGTCAGCTACAACGGTAACCCCTGAATCTTTAGCCACCACGCCTTCCATGCCCGTAGCGACGAGTGGAGCGCTGTTCACCAGGAGGGGTACGGCCTGGCGCTGCATGTTGGAGCCCATTAGAGCTCTGTTGGCGTCGTCATTTTCCAGAAAGGGAATCAGTGATGCCGCAACGCTCACCAGTTGATCAGGAGAGACGTCCATCAGCTCAATTTCCTCGCGCTTGGGCATCGAGAATTCACCTGCAATACGCGCTGAGACCAAAGGATTTACAAATCGACCTTTTTGGTCCAAGGGCGCATTGGCTTGGGCAATAGGATGTTCCTCTTCGTCCAGGGCGCTTAAAAATTTGACCTTGTCTGTGACACAGCCGTTCTCAACTAATCGGTAAGGGGTTTCAATAAAACCAAACTTGTTCACACGGGCATAGGTGCTCAGAGAGACAATTAAGCCAATGTTAGGCCCCTCCGGGGTTTCAATGGGACAGATACGTCCGTAGTGTGTGGGATGGACGTCCCGGACTTCAAAGCCTGCACGTTCCCGCGTAAGTCCGCCGGGACCCAAGGCGCTTAAGCGACGTTTATGCGTGATTTCGGAAAGCGGGTTTGTTTGGTCCATGAACTGAGAAAGCTGGCTGCTGCCGAAGAACTCTCTGATGACTGCAAAAACCGGTTTAGAATTGATCAGGTCATGGGGCATCAATGCCTCAATCTCCTGAAGGCTCATCCGTTCCTTGATGGCGCGTTCCATCCTCACCAGTCCCACACGGTATTGGCTTCCCAAAAGCTCCCCTACGGCCCGTACCCGTCGGTTACCCAGGTGATCGATATCATCAGTTTGACCTTGGCTGTCTTTTAAATCAACCAGGATTTTGGTGGTGAGCAGGACGTCCTCTTTCCTGAGCGTACGTACATCAAGGGATGTCTCGTCCTGGCGCAACCCCAACCGAACATTCATTTTTAAACGCCCTACCGGCGAAAGATCATAATGAGACGGACTAAAAAAGAGCTGATTGCAAAGTTGCTGGGCTACCTCTATGGTGGGCGGGTTACTTGGCCGGAGCCTCCGATAAATCTCCAACAAAGCATCTTCCAGGGTCTCCGCCTTGTCAAGGAGCAGGGTCTTGCTGATGGAGTCACTGGTCGTGAGGTTATCTATGTACAGTATGTCAAAACTAGATACGCGCGCAGCCAAGATCTTTTCAAAGACCTTTTCATCAATTACCTCATTATAGGCTGAAACCACTTCTTCACTCTTTGGTGATAGTAAGGTATGAGTCAAGATCTTGCTTTCGATATCTTGAAACTCAATAGGTATACGTTTGACTTTTGCGTCCAAAAGCTGTTTGAGAGCCCTTTTCGAAAAACGGCGCCCCTTTTTGACGATTACATTGCCGGTTTGTGGGTGTTTTACAGATTTTGACGCGCGCTGCCCCACTAAAAGGTCCTCGTCAACCACTTTGTACAGATGCTTGCCCGCTATTTGAATCGTTTCCGTACGGTAAAAATAGGATAAAATCTCCTCTCCTGAATACCCAAAGGCCTTTAGAAGTAAAGTGATGGGGAATTTGCGGCGGCGGTCGATCCGAACATAAACTATGTCCTTGGGATCGATTTCCAAATCGATCCAGGATCCCCGTACCGGAATAATTCTGGCCGTATAAAGCACCTTACCGCTCGAATGTGTCTTGCCCTTATCATGGTCAAAGAACACTCCGGGTGACCTGTGAAGCTGGCTTACGACAACACGCTCAGTCCCGTTAATGATGAATGTGCCCCTTTTGGTCATAAGAGGGAGGGTGCCAAAATAGACCTCCTGTTCCTTAATATCACGAATATTCTGGACCCCGGCCTCTTTGTCTGTTTCATAGACCATCAACCGAGTCGTAATGCGAACCGGGATCTCATAGGTCATTCCCTTGTCAGTACATTCATGTTCAGCATATTTGACCTCTCCAAAGCTATATGAAACAAATTCTAAAGATGCAGTACCCGTAAAATCTTTTATAGGAAAGACACTCTTAAAGGCACCTTGAAGGCCTTCGTCTCTTCTCTTTTCCGGTGGGATATCCTTTTGCAAAAACCTGGTATAGGATTCCCTTTGCATCTCCACCAGATTGGGAAACGCTATAATCTTTGGAATCTTTCCAAAGGTTCTTCTTATTATCATCTTGCCTGTTGGGGGTATTTTGGGCATAAGCTCTCCGTATTCTTTATTCGTTATTCGACGGCGCATAGGGCGTAGCGCATAGTGTATAGCGTTTTCTTGCTCTATGCTCTATGC
>Ga0114923_10003789_pt1 | contig 10153 bp, 10 predicted proteins | sample SumtaG_FD_89578 | JGI IMG/M metagenome (GOLD analysis project Ga0114923, IMG submission 89578) | Deep subsurface microbial communities from Indian Ocean to uncover new lineages of life (NeLLi) - Sumatra_00157 metaG | ecosystem: Environmental > Aquatic > Marine > Oceanic > Sediment | place: near...
CAAAAATGCGTTTGTGGAAAACCGGAAAGTAGATTTTATGAAATTCAGGTAGAAGTGAGGGAGATTTGGTAATTAAAAATGTATATGTTATAGGTGCTGAAGTATTTGAATTTAGAAAAGATCATCATCAAGTTCCTCATTCCCCTCAGGGAATCTTCCAAATTCTTGCATAAACTGTTGAAGTAATTCACTCTCTCTTTTTGTATACATCGGGTCTTCATCATAATTAAAGTAACAAGCCTTAGAATTAATTGATAATTGTTCTTCCAATGCTAAACGTAAATTCGGAGTTCCTTGTATTAATATTATCTCTTGATTTGTATTTAAGATTTGAATAGCTCCTTCAATCTCAGGCACAACTTGAATATTCTCTTTAGTTAATTCTAACCATTTTTGGGGGGGAAGCACTATAGGAGAGATTTCAAGACGTAAATCACATCTTAAACATCGATTTGCTTCCTTTAAAGCTGAAGTTTCATTATAACCCAATTCAATTTCCTTGAAACTACTATAACGTTCCTTAGATGAAAGAAGTGGCATTTGAACTCGGGGTTCATCATAAAAATTATCATCGTGTCCCAACCAAGGATTAGGAATATCTGGTTCAATTAACATATCTTCAATTTCACCAGTGCCTCCTAAATATTTATCAATTGAAGAAGCGGCTTTACGACCCATCTCAATTGCATCCACAATAGAACTAGGGCTACCTATTACTTCGCCGCCAGCAAAAAGTCCCGGAATATTTGTTTCTAAAGTTCCCTCTTTTACTTGAATTAAACCTTCAGGAGAGACCTGAATTTTAATCTCACTCCCTAAGAGAGATAATTCAGGAATTTGTCCTATAGCTATTATTACCATATCGGTTTTCATATGCTTCGTATTATTTTCATCAAAAATAGGATTAAATCTGTCACTTTCATCGAATACAGCGTCACAATGGATAAATTCTACCTCAGACACTTCACCATTCGTATCAGTTACTTTTTTTGGTCCCCAGGAGCAATTAAGTATTATACCCTCATCTATAGCTTTTTGGATTTCCCATTCATGAGCAGGCATCTCTTCTCTACACTCTAGACAAGTTAACTGGACTTCTTTAGCCCCTAGTCGTCGAGCTGTTAACGCAACATCTATAGCTACATTTCCCCCACCAATAATGATAACTTTATCATTGACCTTAACTTCTTCACCAAGATTAACTTTTTTCAAAAACTCAAGACCCCAAAGAATATTTGGCAGATCTGAACCTTCTATATTAAGTTTTTTGATATTTTGAGCACCAATGGCTAAAAAAATTGCATCAAAACCCTGTTCTTTCAAATCATCAAGTGATAAATGATCTCCTATGACTTTATCTGTTTGAATATCGATTCCAATGCTCATAATATGATCAAGATCTTTTTGAAGGACTGCTCGTGGTAAACGATATTCAGGAATTCCTACTCTCAAAAGTCCCCCTATATGAGAAAAAGTTTCAAAAACGCTAACAGAATGTCCAAGTCTTTTCAAATAATATGCTGCTGTGAGACCTGAAGGACCAGAACCTACCACTGCCACTTTTTTCCCTGTTGATGGGCTTATTTTTATTTTTGATTTCCATAAATCATTATCATAATCCATTGCAAAACGTTTTAATGCGCAAATAGCAATAGGCTCATTAATTTGACTTCGGCGACATTCAATTTCACAATCATGAAAGCAAACTCTCCCAAGAACTGAAGGAAAAGGTGTTTTTTCACGGATAACTGCTGCTGCTTCAGAATATTTTTTCTCAGCAATAAATCGAATATATCGTGGAACATCCATGCCTAATGGACATGTGTCTCTACAGGGGACAAGTAGTTTTTCACGTTCAGCCCACAGAATATCTTTATCTGTAAGCGCTCCAGTTGGACAAACCTCAATGCAAGCTCCACAGAATTTACATCCGGATTCCTTGAGAGAAGGAGCAATACTCCCAACCTTAGTTTCTCCATTGGAATAAACAAATCCAAGTGCTTCCACACCCCGAATATCGCGACACACTCTAACACATCTAGTACATCCAATACATAATTCAAAATTTCGAATGTAAAGCGGTTCATCTTCTATAATAGCACGTCCTTGAGGTCTATAACGTGGAGTATCTTCTCGAATTCCTATATATTCTGCAACTTTTTGTAATTCACATCGCCCTAAAATTGGACAGCAACGTTCTTCTACTGGAACATTAGGTGAACACGGTTCACGACTACATCCTTCACGTTGGGCACATACTAAGCATGCATGAGGATGATTTGTAAGGATATTCATTAACTTCTCACTGCGAATATTTTGAATCTCTGATTAATCCGTCCAGATTACCATACCTTCTTCTATTGAAGTATTACAAGATATAGGAAATCCTTCAATGCCCTCTATTTGAACGATACAAATCTGACACCCTTGATGTTCTTGAGTTGCTAAATCAGAAGAATCATTTTTGATTCTAGTATTTCCTTGGAAGATATATTCTTCTGGATTTAATCCTACCAATGGTGGTAAATCAGGGTGGGCACAAAGACTAGGAATATAAATTCCAGCATTTAATGATGCTTCTAAAATGGTATCTCCTTTCTTAGCGTTAACTATAGTCCCGTTTATTGTTATTGATACAGTTTCCATTTTTTACACTCTCTAAAAATAATTAAATCTAGAAACAATCTTAAAAAAAATTATGGCTTGATACAATACTTACTAGTAAAATCTTTTATCCTACCAAGAATGATATATTGCTCCAGATTCACAAGCTATTACACAAGGTAATTTTTTTGACTCACCACTTGGTTTGCAAGGAGCACATGAGTATTTTATTTTTTTGCGGTGTTCTAAAGTAACAATTGCAATGATCTCATCACCCAAAGGATCTAATTCATCTTCAGCCATTTCTAAGACACCAACAGGACATACTTCAACACATTTACCGCATGAGTTGCACAAATCAGTATCTATAGTGATATAATATTCTCCTGAACCGTCCCTATAACCATAATTTGCTTTTGCCATTTACTTCCTCTTATTTTTTATTATTAAAATGATAATTTAAGCTTTTTTACGTTCTTTTTCAACAAGAGCTTTGGCAAATAAGGCAGCGCCAATAGCTCCAGCAAGTTGTGGATCGATATTTGGCTCAGGGGCCTTAATGTTCAATTCATCTTCTAATCTCTTAACAACTCCGATATTTTTAGCGATTCCACCTGTTATAGCAAATTTTTCTTCTATTCCTAGTCTTAATAATAGAGTCACTACTCGATGTGCCATAGCTGAACAATATGCTGCTAAAACTTTTTCTTTTGGCCAACCTTTTCTAAGTAATCCAACAGCTTCTGATTTTGCAAATACTACACATGTACTACTAACTGGATCAGGTTCTTCATCAACCTCTAATGACATTTTGCCTACATCATTAATATGTACTTGAAGTAAATCTGCAAATACTTCCATACCTCTTCCTGTTCCTGCTGCACATTTATCATTCATAAGGAACGCAGTAACTTTACCACGGTGATCACAGCGTATTGCTTTACAGTCTTGACCACCCATATCTAATACGGTCCTAATTTCTGGACCATAAATAAAGTTCGCCCCTCGTGCATGACATGCAATTTCTGTAATTGCTCGTTTTGCGAAAGGAACATTAACACGTCCATATCCTGTTCCAACGGCATATTGAATTTTATCTAAAGTTAAACCTGTACCCTCAAGTGCCCAATCAATAGCATTATTAGCACTATCTGGACTACTACTTCCAGTACGCATGCTTGAATAACAATAAATTTCACCATCTACCATTATTACAGCTTGGGTACTGACTGATCCAACATCCACACCAGCAGAAATGATGTCTCCATCTTCCCAATTTAAATCAGGGTTAGTATAGCGAGATTCGGTCCATCTCCAATATTCCTTTTCTGATTCTGCATTTGACATTATTTTAACCTCCAATTTTATCTTTCGCTATAAGTGCTGCTCCTAACGCACTCACATATTCAGGGGTAACAATTTCATTTGGTATTAAAAAATCAAAACCTAAATTCCTTTGCATTGCATCTACAAATCCAATATTTTTTGCCATACCGCCTATCAATGAAACATCTTTCTCAATCCCTATTTGACGAAGCATACTCGTGTTTCTATCTGCAATAGCATCATGTACGGCTCGGATTATATCCTCTTTCTTAGTTTTTTGATGAATTAATGAAACGACTTCGGATTCTGCAAATATTGTACATTGTGCGTTCATTGGAATTTGTTTAGTAGATTTTAAGGAAAGTTCTCCCATTTCTTCAATATTTACTTCTAATGCTCTAGACATAGCTTCTATAAACGCGCCAGCTCCAGCAGCGCATTTCTCATTTATACCAAAATCTTTAACTTTACCATGTTCGTCAAGCTTTACAACTGTTCCTTCTTCTGCTCCTATATCAACTATAGTGCGTACAGAAGGAAAAATAAAATAAGTTCCACGAGCATCAGCAGTAATTGTAGTTATATTAGTATCTGTAAACTTAATAGCATCCATTCCAGCTCCAGTTGCCGTAATGTGTTTGATTTCTTCACGACTAATTCCTGCCTTTTCAAGAGCACTGTTTAACGCTTGTTCTGCTGATTCTTCTTGATCAAATCCACTTAATACCGAAGCTGTTGCCAATATACTACTGTCTTTCACAATAGCAACTTTAGTATTTTTAGACCCACAATCAATTCCAGCTGTTATCATATTAAACCATTTTTCATTTTTTGTTCTAAATCATTATAATTTTAAATTTAATTATTAAGGTTATTGAATTTTAATCGATTTTGTAAGAGGACTAACATAAAATCGAAAATCATCAAAAATGGGATAGGAAAGATGATAGGAAATAAATTATCTCCATGTGAATTCCGAATAAATATTCTAGGTATAGATAATACTAAAGGAACTATCTCACTAATAATACCAATTAAAAGAAATTGTTTTTTATTATATCTTCCTACAATTAGTTGTAAAACATATATTACAAAGATAAGTCTGAAAAAAACAAATTCAAAGTAATACAGAAATGCACTGAAAAATCTTATTGAATACCATGCAGGGTCTAGAGGAACTTCCCATATCATTGAAACAATACTGTTTGGTCCCTGTGGAGCAAGATCTATCATAATACCAAAAGGAAGTAAGAAAACCCCCAGAATTGTTAAAATAACAATTAAAATTAATATATTTCGTTTCATGAGAATATTTCTTATAATGTATTTTTTTTTCAACATTGCTTTATTTATTTCAAATCAATTTTTTCTATACCTAAGGATTCCATAAAAGCGTCTACACGCTTCATAGTTCGCGCGAGATCAAATTCTCTCTCATCTCCCATGTTTCCTTCAAATGGCATTGTTGGAATCCCAGCCTTTTGAATAGCTAAACGATTTTCTGCTATTCCAAGGCTTAAACCTTCACACCCTCTATTAAAATGTAGAAAAACTCCATCTAATTTCCATTCCTTAGCGATCCGAATCATCATATCAGATTTTAGCTTTGGATGATAAAAATGTTGCCATTCTGGTTTACTTAAATTCCATTCAGCAAGAGCTCGTAAAGCCTCATCCCTATTAGTTAATTCAATATCAGGAATAGATCTTGGACCCCATGTTCCATCTTCTTTTACTTCCCACAACCCAATAAGACCAAATGTATAAAGACTCCCAATTGAAACGCAACCATACTGTTCTAAATAACGAAAAATTCTTAAAAATGCCCACGGAGGTTGAGTATCTGTCATAATACGACATTTCTCATTCCCTACAGCTGCTATACCTCGTGCGACTCGATCCTTTATCTCAGGATATAACTCTTTTTCGTAAAAATCTGCCGTCCATTGAGCTGATTTTTTTAACGTGCCAAGAACGTATAAAGAATACATTGATTTTTCATCTAAAGGTGCGGGAATTGCTTTATTGAGCTCACATATCGCCGACCAATAATGACATGAACGAAACTCATTCTTAACTGCTTTGATTAATAATTCATCATCATAATCTCTTCCAGTTACTTTTTCAAGCCATTTAATGCCATCATGCATTTGTCCTACAACATAGTTGATTTTGTGATCAGTTAGTTCTTCATATGGTCCCACTGATACATCAATACTAAACATAGGAATTCCTCCTTCGAGGTCACTTGCTACTTGATACCACTTAGCATGTGAACAACAAATATGATCTTGCCATATAAAGTCAGGTTTTGGAAATTCTTCCGAAAATTGTGGCCATGCATATTTGTTAATAAGTATAGATCCCCAATAAATACGCATATAAGCACAGAGATCTCGTGCAAATCCCCTAGCTTCAGCTGCTTCATGACATTCTAAAGCAAATTTATCATTATATGCAACAGTCGCACCATAAGGTTCTCCCGTTAAAGAATAAATATCATCTCCTAAACCAGCAGGAATTGCATCAAAAGACCAGGCTCCTCCTGCCCATCGAAGGCCCCCTTTTTCATGAGCCTCAGCATAATCTTTATAATAATTCTCTCTAAGAGTTTTAGCTTTATTCCAACATTTTAATGGTTCGGTTGGATATTTAGTTTCTACCATTTTAATATCACCTAAAATCTAAAATAAATCATCCTCTCTTAAAATTTCTAGAAATGCCTCAATACGTGTTTTGAATTGACCAATTGGTACAGTAACATCAAATTCAAGGAATATTGTAGGAACTCCAACATCATTCTCTAAGGCTTTCTTGATTGCAGGGGTATCCAATTCGTGAGGGTCGCAAAACTTCATTTGCATAACGATAGCTCCTTGTATATCATATTCCTTTGCTAATTTAACAATGTGGTCTACCCGTGTTCTTACAGGCCAGTCTTTGCTTGGACATGGCACACGTTTCACATATCGTTCTGCTATTGAAGATAGGGCATCTCCATTTGTATTTACTTCCTCATAAAAATATCGAGTACCAGTACAATGTTCATCAATAACGATTCTTGCGCCTAAATCTTCAACCATTGCTATAAATTCAGTATCATCATCTTCAGAGCCTAATATCATAAGTCGTTCACCCGGTTCATCTAAACTTCTTGAGGGAAGTTTTTGTAATAGTTCTTCTAAAGCTTTGTTATGTTCTCGTTTATCAGTCATTTGGGAAGATACAACCATAAGCATTGCTTCAAGACCCGTCAATGGTGGATTTGGCTTTTTTCTAAGCTCATATACCTGCTGCAAAAGACGGCGATTATTATTCATAATCTCGATTCCTCGCTTGAGATCCTTATCAGTTATTTCTTTACCGATCCATTCTTCTACAGCTTTCTTGAATTCTTTTAGCTCTTCTATTAAATAAGGAACAGCTTGAGGACTTTGAACGCTCATAGGATGCGGTAAATAATATTTAAAATCCACAGGAATATGGAGATCCCAACTTGTAAAAGTTTGTCTAATATGGAGACAACTTTGAGCAATTGTAATTCCATCAAGATAATCATATCTACCCTTTAATCCTTGTGCTAAGCAATCACGACAGAAAGGGCAAAACATAGCAAAAATATGCGGTTCAGAAACATCTTGTGGCTCGTGACTACCCAATATCCTTACTGGTAGAATATCTGCAGCATAGAGAATTTCTTCGGGTACATATGTACAGAAAGTTCCTATTACTTTTCCACCAGTACGTTCCTTCCATTTTTTCGCATATTCATGTCGGTTTTCGTACCAATCTCTAAATTGTTCAAACACATTAATTGCCTCCATTTATCCTAATTCTATAATAATTATCACAATTAACTATTTTAATTCAAATATCCCCTTGATTCATTCTATTTTGGAAAGTTAAAAATAAATTAAAAATTTTATTAAACCTCTATTTTTGACATAATATTAGTATCCTAATTCCTTCTCCCCGACGCATAACATCAAAAGCTTCATTAATTTCTGAAAGTGGGAATTTATGCGTAATTAACGGTTTAAGCTGAAGTAAACCATTCTTAACTAAGTTAATAATATTAGGATAATCAACGGGACGACAACCAAGGCTTCCCATTATTTCCATTTCTCGAAACATTACACGACCAATATCAAATCCATCCCATCGCTTGGGAGAGTATCCCACAGCCACCAAACGGCCTCCAGTTCGTAAACTATTAAATGCTTGCTTCATTGTTGCTGGGTGACCAATTGCTTCAAATGCAATATCAGCTCCTCCTCCTGTTATTTTACGAATAGCCCCAACGATTTCTCTATCATCCTTATCTTTAGCATTAATAGTTTCTACAGCACCAATTTGCTTAGCAATCTCAAGCTTTTCCGGAACAATATCAACAGCAATAGGTAAACCTCCTGCTACTTTTACATTTTGGACTACATTTAAACCAATTCCTCCACAACCTATAACCACCGCCCAATCACCAGGTCGTACTTGACCTCGATTTTTTACAGCATGGTATGGTGTTGAAACAGCATCCGAAATAATACAACTTTCTTCTAAAGACAATTCGGTGGGGAGATGAACTACATCTTTTATAGGCACTTTAATTTGTTCTGCAAATCCTCCATCAATGTGATTACCAAGCATAATTTGATTAAGACATATATTTTCTCTACCAGTTCTACAATTAACACAATAGCCACAGGAGAGCACAGCGGGAATAATAACACGATCACCTTCTTTGAAGGTACTTACATCCTCACTCACTTCTTTAATACATCCTGAGATTTCATGACCTAATATTAGAGGTGGTTTTTTAACTGTTGGTACACCATGCTCTAAATAACCAAAATCAGTATGACAGACTCCACATGCTTCTATCTCTATTATAGCTTGACCCAATTCACCAGAAATATTTGGGTCAGGATAATCATCATCTAATTTTAAAGGTTCCTTAACTTTTTCAAAAACGGCTGCTTTCATTTCAATTTCCTACAATTTGCTTTATTATTATAATAATTTAAACCTAATTCTTATTAAATTTAAGAAAATTAACGATTCTGCCAATTGGGTGATCTTTTCTCTAAAAATGCTTGTAAACCTTCATTCGCATCATGCGTAGACATTAATTCTTTAAGATAAAATTCTTCGATTTCATCTAATTGGGTATCAAAATCGATTCCTAAAGCTTTGTTGAATGCTTTTTTAGTGTATTGTAAAATAATGGTGCTTATATCATTAAAAGATTCAATAAATTTAGTAAAATCCTGCTCATATGATTCAAGTGGGAAAATATGATTAGAAATCCCAAGTCTATATGCCTCATTAGCATCAATTATATCACCTAGCATGATAAGTTCAAAAGCTTTTTTATTTCCGATGATTTGGGGAAAGACCAATACGGCAATGGGTGGAAATACTCCTACTTTTATTTCTGGCTGCCCAAATTTTGCTTTATCTGATGTGAGTACAATATCACAGAATATAGCAATTTCACAACCTCCACCAAGAGCAGCTCCTTTAATGCTTGCAATTGTTGGGCATTTTAATTTGTTAAGCTTTCTAAAAATTCCATGAAATTCTTTTATCATTTTAGGAGCCTTATCACCCATATGATCACTAATATCAACTCCCGCTGAAAACGCTTTTCCGCGATGATCGAAAATAATTGCTTTTAATGATTGATCTTCAAGAAAACCTTCAAGAGCTTCATTAATTTGCTCCATCATTGCTATTGTTAAGATATTTAATGTACCATTGTTGAATATTATCTTTCCAATATTATTGGCTTTTTCAACTATAATTAAATCATTTGTCAATTTATATCATCCAATATGGCTATTATTTTCTTTTAAACTACTTCTATCCTATTTTTTCTAGAATAAAAAAAATTATATTTTACTATTCTAGTTTCGTTCCACATTTTCCACAGTAATCAAATTCACTCGGAATATTTTTTGCTTGACAAGAAGGGCATATTTTAGAAGGTGGTCCCCATAAAAATTCTGGATGCGGACTCTCACGTACACCTCTATAGTTTGGAGGTCGTTTTTCTACAAATGCAGACATCCCCTCAAGTGGTTCCCAACTCGTATAATGAATAGATAACCAATCTTTAGCATGTCCAATTGTTTGATGCCATGCTAAATCCTTCCAGAAATTAACTTGTTGTTTAGTATATCTCATGCATTCTGGAAATTTATCAATCAGTTTCTGGCACATTTTA
>Ga0114923_10003790_pt1 | contig 10151 bp, 6 predicted proteins | sample SumtaG_FD_89578 | JGI IMG/M metagenome (GOLD analysis project Ga0114923, IMG submission 89578) | Deep subsurface microbial communities from Indian Ocean to uncover new lineages of life (NeLLi) - Sumatra_00157 metaG | ecosystem: Environmental > Aquatic > Marine > Oceanic > Sediment | place: near...
AGTTTGATTTTTGGTGAAATTTGCGCGCAAATATCCATTTTCCTGCGCTCGGTTGAGTAAATTATTACTGATTCTGTTATAAAGTTTAGTAGCAAAAACTTTACCGGTTTTTTTTCTTAATCTGGTTAATAATTTTTGTAATTGTTTATTATTTTTGCCTGGTCCGGTTATGTTAATGTGTAACGTTGTGATGCGTAATTGTCGTCCTTGGTTTACAGAATAAGTTGCGGTCCAAGTATTATTTCTGTAAGTTAATTTTTTGGTAATGGTAGGTTTAAAATAACCGAACGGCTCGATAGCTTTGCGAATTTCTCGCGGCCCATGTTTAAATAGTTTTTGGATAATATTTGGGGTTAAATGATCTTTTACCGGTTTTTGGCGAATTTGCAAGCGGGCGAGAGCGTTTTTAAGTTCGGCATTTTTCAAACCAGTAATTTGAGCATTAAACTTTAATATCCCTTGAGCCAATGCGGTGTAGCAAAAGCCTATTAGGAGCATTATAAGTACTTGTTGAATAAAGCGACGCATCTTTTAAGCTTAACCCAAATTGTTGCGATTATCGAGAAATTCGCATTATTCATGCTTTAATGAGGCTAGTAAAGCTGGTAAACTATGGGTTTTATTCAGGAATTACGTGGTATTTGACTATGGTGTACCTGCTGGTTGTCAAAATATCGCGTTAGTAATTTTACGGAGTAACCATGTCAATTCGTACCAGATTTGCGCCAAGTCCTACTGGATATTTGCATGTTGGTGGGGCCCGTACGGCACTTTTTTGTTGGTTATATGCTAAACAACAACAAGGTAAATTTATCTTACGTATTGAAGATACGGATTTGGAGCGTTCTACAGCGGAATCGATCCAGGCTATTTTGGATGGAATGGCCTGGTTGGGCTTGGAATATGATGAAGGACCAATTTTCCAGACTGATCGGTTTGATCGTTATCAGGAAGTGATTCAAAAGCTTTTGCAAGAAGGCAAAGCATATAAATGTTACTGCTCCAAAGAACGTTTGGAAGATCTTCGCCAATGTCAAATTGATAATAAAGAAAAGCCTATGTATGATCGCCGTTGCCGCGAATTAATCGAGACCAAAGATTGTCCATATGTGATTCGGTTTAAAAATCCTGATGAAGGAGTGGTGCGTTTTACTGATGCGGTTTGTGGCACAATTGAATTTAAGAATAGCGAACTGGATGATTTGGTTATTGCAAGAGGTGATGGCACACCAACTTATAATTTTACCGTGGTAGTTGATGATTTAGATATGGGGATGACGCATGTTATTCGGGGAGCTGATCATCTCAATAATACTCCGCGACAAATCAATATTATGCAAGCACTTGGAGGTACCCCGCCGATTTATGCACATGTGCCAATGATTTTGGGCGACGATGGTAAGCGTTTATCCAAACGGCATGGGGCGGTTAGTGTATTGCAATATCAGTCCGATGGTTATTTACCGCAAGCGTTATTAAATTATATAGTACGATTGGGTTGGTCATACGGAGATCAGGAAATTTTTACTCAGGAAGAAATGATTAAATATTTTGATCTTACGCACATTAGTCATTCACCAGCAGCGTTTAATACTGAAAAATTATTGTGGCTGAATCAGCATTACATGAAAACTATGGATTCTAATATTGTAGCTAAACATTTAAAATGGCATTTTGATCGTTTAGGCATTGATATTACCGTTGGGCCTGATTTAGCTGATGTGGTTAAATGCCAGGCGGAACGATGTAAAACTTTAGTTGAAATGGCAGAAAAAAGTAAATATTTTTTCGTGGAAGTTACTGAATATGAGGAAAAAGCTGCAAGAAAAAATTTAAAACCAGAGACGCTAAAGATTTTGCAATTAGTGCGTGAAAAATTAACGCAATTATCAGATTGGCAAGCTGAGCCGATTCATCAAATTATTATTAATATTGCGGAATCATTAAAAATTAAATTAGGTAAAGTAGCGCAACCAATTCGGGTGGCAGTAACCGGCGGAACAATATCTCCACCGATTGATATTACCTTGCAATTAATTGGTAAAGGCAGGGTGTACCAAAGGTTAGATGCTGCAATTAAGTATTGCAAGTGAGATTCTTCGGCTTTGCCTCAGAATGACAAGTATTTGTGTCATCCTGAGAGAGCTTGCGACCGAAGGATCTTATTGTCGGAGTTAAAATGCAAAACATCGGTCAACAACTTAAAATAATTCGTAATAAAATTTCTGTAGCAGAAAAAAAATATCATCGCAAACCAGGTTCGGTAACTTTAGTTGCTGTAACTAAAACTCGAGGTGCCAAAGAAATTGCTGAAGCAATAAAACATGGTCAGATTCATTTTGGTGAAAATTATTTACAGGAAGCTTTACCAAAAATTTCAAGCTTAGCAAACGAAAAAATAATTTGGCATTTTATTGGTCCGATTCAATCAAACAAAACTAAATTAATTGCGGAAAATTTTGATTGGGTGGAAAGCATTGATCGTGAAAAAATCGCCCAAAGATTAAATGACCAGCGTCCGAAAAATTTACCACTTTTAAATGTTTGTATTGAAGTAAATTTGAGTGAGGAAGCAACAAAATCCGGCGTAAAATTGGATGAAATATCACTTTTGGCACAAAAAATTGCCGCGATGTCAAATCTGAAATTACGCGGTCTAATGTCGATTCCGGAACCTTCCAAAGACTTTGCGCGCCAGCGGCAAATCTTTTGTAAATTAGCGGAAGCTGTGCAGCAACTAAATCAGCAGGATTTTACATTGGATACCCTAAGTATGGGCATGTCTGATGATTTTGAAGCCGCAATCGCTGAAGGCGCTACCATCGTACGGATTGGCTCAGCCATATTCGGCCCCCGGGTTTGACAAGGATCTGTTTTTAGATATTAATCTGCTACTATAATTAAATCATTCAAAACTTTGTATTACGTTTTCCATTGGCACATTTGGTTTAGTCATCATGCTAGGAGTTAAAATTTTCTTTATCTGTTCAGGAGTTAATAGTTTAGATTCTTTCAATACAGATAAAACTGATCTATTAGTTTTTTGAGCTTCTTTGACAATTGCAGCAGCTTTTTGATAACCAATATATGGAGCTACTGCAGTTGCAATACCTGCAAAACGTTTAACTCTTTCTTTTAATAAAGGAATATTTGCTTGTATACCGTTAATACATTTCGTTTTAAAAATAAAACAACCTTGCCTTAGTAAATGGATTGACTGCATGATATCGTAGAAAATAACTGGTTCAAAAGCATTTAATTGCAATTGTCCTGCTGCTGCGGATAAATCAACCGTTTCACTGTATCCTATAACTTGGAAAGCAATTTGATTCACAGCCTCAGGAATTACTGGATTTACTTTACCCGGCATTATTGAAGATCCCGGTTGTACTGCGGGTAAAAAAATATCTCCCATCCCCGCTTCTGGTCCGGAAGATAATAGACGCAAATCATTGGCAATTTTAGTTAATTTGATCGAAATACCTTTCAGTGCATCCGCAACCCTCACAAAACTACCTGCATCACTTGTAGCCTCAATAAGATCCGATTCTCTTACTAATGGAAATTTTGTGAGTTTCACCAAATTTTTTATCACAGCCTCTGAATAACCTGGTTTAGTATTAATTCCGGTTCCAATTGCTGTAGCTCCCATATTTATGCCATATAATGATTTCATCGCATATTTTAAGTGGATAATTTCATCATTTATAGTAACACCAAATGCACGAAACTCTTGTTCCAAAGTCATAGGCACTGCATCCTGCATTTGTGTTCTTCCAATTTTTAAAATACCATGAAATTCTTTACTTTTAGCATAAAATGCATCGCGCAAAGCATTTAATGAAGGAATTAATTGCTGACAATACCAAAGAATTGCTATTTTTCCCGCGGTTGGATAAACATCATTAGTTGACTGAGAAGCGCCTGCATGGTTATTAGGATGAATATATTTATAATCTCCCTTCCTATGTCCAAGTGTTTCAAGCGCAATATTAGCGACAACCTCATTCATGTTCATGTTTATTGAAGTACCAGCTCCTCCCTGAATAACATCAATCGGAAATTGATCATTGTATTTTCCTGTTGCCACTTTCTTAGCAGCCTCAATAATTGCATTAGCAACCTTTGGAGTTAATGTTCCTTGCTGTTTATTCGTTATTGCAACAGCTTCTTTGATAACAGCTAATGCTTTAATAAAATAAGGAAAGGCATTAGTTTTAATTCCTGTAATAGGAAAATTTTCAACCGCCCTTAAGGTTTGAATCCCATAATACATATTATTTGGAACTAACTTTGATCCTAATGAATCCGTTTCTGTGCGATAAGTTATAGCTTGTGCATTAGCAATTCCCGTCATGGCAATTAGAAAAAAACATATTACAAAGGCAAACCCCAATCTTCTTTTGTTTTGCCATTCTATTTTCAACATTTACCTTCTCCTCCATGTTTAAGCGCACTACTACAATAGATAATATATATCAAGCCAGGGTCGGTTTTAATTCCCCAAGTGAAACTGTTATTTTGTAGAAGAAATAGACAATTTCCTTACCGAGCTTCTGGTCTTCGATCGTATTAGCATTTTGGTAAAACTCAAGAATAGTTTTTTTCACACCGCTGGTCTGAGCTAAAACATGAAGTTTGGTTTGATATGCCATAATAAATTTGTTTACCGTTTTACTAATTCTAAAGTCCGAAGGAGAAGGGTTTTTTTGCCAAAATCTCGGATTACTATTGCGCATGATTTCCCATAGAACAACAGCCTGTTCTCTAACTGGCAGATTAGCAACCGATCTCAGTAGTTTGTCAGTATTAGGGTTACGTAAGTCACCTGCAATATGAAATTGAACCAAAATTTGCAACGGCAAGGCATCTTCTTCAACATTTCCTGTTTCAGCAATTTGAACATGTTTGGTAAATAATTGATAATGATTTGACTGTGTAATGTTAGCTATATTTGTAGCTCCTAAAACCTTACGGTCATAATAAGATATAAATTTAGCATTGATATCCCGAGATTGGAGAACAACTTTTGGAAACATTTGTTCAATTTGATCTAGAAAACCGCTATATCCAAATTTCTGCAATATGGTAACTATATTATTTAACACAAAAACAAATCCTGGTGCTTGTGTAATTTCAGGATTTTTGCTTACCTGTTCAAGATCATTCATCAAGGGTTTTATTTCTGAATTTGCAATTGGAACACTAACCACGGCTGTCGGAGTTCCAACATTGCCCACAATTGCCAGTATATTCTTGTTTCTCGCCAATTTTAGCATGTTTCGTTTCGTGAGATATGGCTCATAACGATCATCCAGTGCTACTAGTTTTAGCTTGTTTCCAGCAATACCTCCGGTTTGATTGACATGATTTAGGTAGGATTCAATTCCAAGCTTCATTCCTTGTCCTAGATCTTTAGCAGGACCAGTTAGTGCTGCAGACATTCCAAGCAGCAATGTTTTAGCCTGAACCACTGAAATGGAAAGTAGAGTAATACCTACTATAAACAGAATATATTTTGTAAAGTCCTTAAAAATTTTTACAATCATATTTGAGTTTTCCCCTACATTGCTCTTATTAATAAAGTATATAACTAATAGCTGAATATCGTCAATAATTGTATGCCATTTTTCTCAATTACCCTAAAAATGTTCGAAAAGCAGAGTTTATAAGTAATAAATGAGCATTTGAGCAAACGGCACAACGAAGTATTGAAATAAAAAGGCAATTTTTATAGGTGTCCTTAAGATTTCTTTAAATCCGTGAGAAGAACGTTCTTTTTTGCGGCTTTCCCAAAACATGATAAATATTCCTTGGGTTTGTCTCCGGGAACGTAATTTCAATAAATTAACCGCGGTCTTTGATTACTTCCTCAAAATTTTTGGCGAATCTTGGTAGCTTTTACTAAAAGAAAGTTAGCGAGAACCTTGCGGTTTACTTTTCATCTCATTTTTTTAATTTCCGGACGATTTTGAAGCCGCAATCGCTGAGGGTGCTACCATCGTCCGGATTGGCTCAGCCATATTCGGCCCCCGGGTTTGACAATAATGTGTTGCTTGCTATACTTCTGGTATGAAATACAAACTATTAATTTTTGATTGGGACGGAACTTTGTCGGATTCTCATTCGGCGGTTGTCGCTTGTATGCAACATACTGCCAATGAGTTACAATTGCCGTGTCCGACCCCTGAAAGCATACGCACAGCTTACGGTTTGCCTTTAGACAAAATGATTGAAAAAATCTTTGTTAATGTTGAATCTCAGCTTTTTGAAACTAAGTTTTACGAAAACATTATTCATTATCGTGATCAAGAGCAATTGTTTCATGATGCGATGCAAACATTGCAATATTTGCAACAAAAAAAATATTTAATGGCAATCGCTACTAACAAGGAACGTAAAGAATTATTATTTGCCTTGGATAATTTTAATTTACATAATTATTTTTGTGCAATACGTTGTGGTGATGACGGGTTTGTTAAACCTCAGCCTGAGGTATTATTAAATCTTTTGGATGAATTATCAGTTAAGCCGCAAAACGCAGTTATGATTGGTGATAGCATTTATGATATGCAGGTAGCCCAACGTGCCAATGTTGATGCCATCGGCATATGTTGCGAAGCAAGCCGCAAACAAGAATTATTACAACATAAACCCATCGTCTGTGTTAATAGTTTAACTGAATTGCAAAAATTTCTAGCGCCCGATACTGATCTTTAGCAAAATCCTCTCGCCATACCCAAAAACCAGCGTTATAATCTTTATATAGTTTGACATAACGCAACAGGACAATTGATATGCTTGCTGCATCCGAAAAGCAACGGCAAGAACTAATTCAACAGATTATTCACGAAATCAAAGAGAAGTATCCGGCTGAGCAAGCTGAATTATTGTCAGCTTTTGCCAGGAATTATTACGGTAATATCGCTTACGAAGATTTGGAACAGAAGAATCTTAATGATTTGTTAGCCATATTGATTTCACATTGGGAAATGGTGTGTTCCCGCTCTCCAGGTGAAATTAAAATTCGTGTGTTTAATCCTCAGCTCGAGCGCGATGGTTGGCAATCTGGTTATACGGTCATTCAAATCGTATGCGACAATATGCCATTTATTGTTGATTCGGTGCGCACTTATCTTAATCGTCAGGGCTTATTAGTTCATTTCATGGTGCATACCGGAGGTATAAATTTAGTACGTAACGATCTTAATCGAGCGGAGCAAATTTTATCCGATGAGCAAACTTCACAGCAAACGACTACTGATGCTCCGGTTTTTATTGAAGTTGATTGCATTATCGATACCAAGCAGCAGGAGGAACTTGCTAATTCTATTCGCAGTGTTTTACAAGATGTGGAAGTTGTAGCTGCAGATTGGCCACATATGCGTGAATATTTGCAACAATTATTGGTTATGTTGGAGCAACGTCCTCCACAGTTAGATACAACTGAAATTACGGAATCTCGGGATTTTTTACAATGGCTTTTGCGGAATAATTTTGTTTTTTTGGGTTGTCGGGATTATCGCTTAATTGAAAGACAAGGGAAGAAAGGGATGCGTGCAATGCCGGGAACTGGGTTCGGTATATTGCGTAGGAGAGGGAGCAAAAAAATATCTGCTGAGTTTTCCGCCTTATTACCAGCGGTTGAGGAATTGCTTTTTTCGCCGCAGATTTTGTTTTTTGCCAAAACCAATACTTTAGCAACGGTGCATCGTGATGCTTATACCGATTATATTGGGATCAAACGTTTTGATGAGCAAGGGCAGGTAGTTGGAGAAACTCGCTTTATTGGTTTGTATACTTCGGAAGCTTCTAGCAGCAATCCGGAACAAATTCCTTTTCTGCGGTATAAAATTGCCCAGGTATTAAAGGAGTCGAAATTTAATTTATCAGGTTATGCAGGTAGGGCATTGCGGGCAATTTTACAAACATTGCCGCGAGATGATTTGTTTCAGGCGTCATTGAGTGAATTATTGGATTTATCCTTAGGAATTTTACGTTTGCAAGAGCGGCAGCGTACGCGTTTATTTATTCGTAAAGATGTATACGGCCGATATTTTTCGTGTTTAGTTTATATTCCGCGTGATCGTTTTGATATGGTAATACAACGTAAAATACAACATATTTTAATGGCGATGCTGCATGGTGAATCCAGTACTTTTACCTTAAGTTTTTCAGTTTCGGCACTGGTTGGCTTACATTTTATGATACGGGTTAATTTGCATGAAGAAATTACTTTTGATGTGGATGAAATCGAGCGCAAAATTGTTCAGGCAACTCAATCCTGGAGAGATGTTTTTCGTGCAGAATTGATCAAGCATTATGGTGAGACCATAGGTTTGCAATATGCTGATCGATACAAGAATTCATTTTTGGCAGGTTATCGTGAAGAATTTAGTGCGCAAACCGCAGTGAACGATATTAAATATATTGAAAAATTGTCAGAGAAAGACACACTGAGTTTAGATTTTTATGCAACCACTGGCCAATATCGTGGTCATAAATTGATCCATTTAAAGTTATTTCGACGTTACCATACCATATCTCTATCTGATGTATTGCCAATGTTGGAGCACATGGGGCTTAAGGTCATTGATGAATGTCCGCATCAAATTATTTTATCTGATAATACGGTTATCTGGTTGAATGATTTTGAAATGATTTATACCGGTGATAGAGAGATTAACATTGCCAAAGTAAGGTCTATTTTTGAAGAAGCTTTCAAAGCGGTGTGGCATGGTTATGCAGAAAATGATGGTTTTAATTGTTTGGTGTTGGCGGCATATTTGAGTTGGCGTGAAGTTGTTATACTTAGGGCATACGTAAAATATTTGCGCCAGATTGGTTTTGCGTTTAGCCAAAAATATATCGGTAAAACCCTAAAGAATAACTCTAATATTGCTCGATATCTTGTTGATTTATTTAATATTAAATTTAATCCTAATTTTGAAGCAACGCATGCTGAAGAAATGGAAATATCAGATGAAATTATTGCCGCAAAAATATTGCAGGCTTTAGACGCAGTTGGAAGCCTTGATCAGGATAGAATTTTAAGAAAATACCTGGAAATTATTCAGGCGACTTTACGGACTAATTATTTTCAGCAAAACCGTGATGGTAATTTTAAATCTTATTTATCGTTCAAATTTAATCCATTACAAATCTTAGACATGCCGTTACCGCGCCCAAAATATGAAATTTTTGTTTATGCGCCAGAATTTGCAGGAGCGCATTTGCGCAGTGCCAAAGTTGCTCGCGGAGGAATACGTTGGTCAGATCGGCAGGAAGATTTTCGTACGGAAATTCTTGGTTTGATGAAAGCGCAACAAGTAAAAAATGCAGTGATAGTCCCATATGGAGCTAAAGGTGGTTTTGTGGTGAAGTCTTTATCTAAGGATGCCAGCCGAGATGAGATTTTAGCAGAAGGTACTCGGTGCTATCGTAATTTTATTCGAGGATTGTTAGATCTTACCGATAATCTGCAAGATGGCAAAATTATTTCGCCGTCCAATACGGTGTGCTATGACGATCATGATCCATATTTAGTAATAGCAGCGGATAAAGGTACAGCAACTTTTTCTGATATTGCTAATAAAATTGCCAAAGAATATAAATTTTGGTTGGATGATGCTTTTGCATCAGGAGGTAGTACAGGTTATGACCATAAAAAAATTGGAATTACTGCTCGTGGTATGTGGGAATCAGTTAAACGACATTTTCGTAATTTGGGAATAGATACACAACGGAATGATTTTACGGTTATTGGTATCGGCGATATGGCTGGTGATGTATTTGGAAACGGGATGTTGTTATCCAAAAATATTCGTTTAATTGCCGCTTTTAACCATATGCGTATTTTTATCGACCCTAATCCTGATCCACAGATTAGTTTTGATGAACGGCAACGGTTATTTTATTTACCACGTTCAACCTGGGCTGATTATGATACAAATAAAATTTCAGCTGGTGGAGGAGTATTTTTCCGTTCAGCAAAATTTATTAAATTATCCCAAGAAATTAAAGACTTATTTGGCATTGTTAAAGAACTTGTTACACCAAATGAGCTGATTCAGGCGATTTTAAAATCCGAAGTAGATTTGCTTTTTAATGGTGGTATCGGAACTTTCGTTAAGTCTACTAATGAAACCCAT
>Ga0114923_10003791_pt1 | contig 10149 bp, 6 predicted proteins | sample SumtaG_FD_89578 | JGI IMG/M metagenome (GOLD analysis project Ga0114923, IMG submission 89578) | Deep subsurface microbial communities from Indian Ocean to uncover new lineages of life (NeLLi) - Sumatra_00157 metaG | ecosystem: Environmental > Aquatic > Marine > Oceanic > Sediment | place: near...
ATTAGAGCTAATAATACAATTACCGTAGCTGGAGCTACGGTAGCGGCCCTCGCCATTATTTTAACGTGTGTTATTTTAACAACGGTTAAACCTCTGTTATTTTAACAACGGTTAAACCTCTGTTATTTTAACAACGGTTTAAGTTTACCGTCAATAAAATTGCAAATTTGAGGGTACCATTTATGATTCCAAGCTTCTCGATCAAATGGAATTCGCTGTTTAAATACTTTACCTTCAAGGATACAATATACAACATAATCATACCATTGTCGATTCATGATGGCTAAACATGTTTGCATTTGAAGATAATGGCTAATTGGAATATGGTCATAAGTTTTAGGATCATGTCCCATCTCACAATCAGTCTGATATTGAAGAATACTACGATACATTTTTTGTGGACATTTGATCTCTAACAACCCGTAGGTACCCACAACTCCATCTGGTGAACCACCTAACATTGTATTCCATTTGGGGACTGCATGTCCAGTTTCATCAACACTGAAACCAGTTTCTCGGGTGTACCATTTTCGGGCATCATCTTCATGGTCTATTCCAAATTGCATTCTGACTTTAGCCTCAGCTGTAAATACTTTCTTTTCAATACCAGCTATCTGTCGAGCCACCCGTTCTGGACAATCATCTTCGTTATATTTAACAACTCCTAAAGCCTCAGCAACACGCGAGCTGGTCAGTCGATTAGCTCGGGCTCTATACCACCCGGCTTTACATTGTTCATCTGGATATAACCAGAAAGTATCCATATCTAACCAATTCTTAAATTCATCCGACATCTTATCAATGTCAATATTTGAGATATTTAAATTTTGATTAGGGACAATGATATCAACATCAAATATATGCTTTCAATCTAATTTATCATCAACAATTTACGAATTTACAAATCAAATAAAAAATAACAATAGTTCTTAGTGATCACTAAAATAAGATATGCCGAAACTCAAGAAGGGTAAGAAGAGTGCAAGTTCTTTGCCATCTCCAGAAGAGGTTATGGATGCAGTCTGTAAAAAGGATTATGATGAACCTGTCGTGATCCCAACCGAAGAACAAGAAGACAGCGAAGAAATTAAGTTGGTTGAAGAAACCGAAGAAGAGGAAGTTGAAGTTCCAGCTCCAATTAAATCTTCAAGTTCTGCCAGTATTTTGAGCAAGCGAGCTAAGAGCGTTGGTGGCGGTAAAACTGAACTTTTTGATCCTACCAAAGAAGTATCTAACGCTCACGAATATTTCAGGGATAACTATTTCGAATCTATACCCCAGGCTTTGTACAATCTCATTAAGGGGTATAAGAAGATTCCTAAGAAGAAATATCAGCAAATCTATCTGGCTTTTGGTTATGTGACCGTCGGCAGTGAGTCTCGAAAAGACTCGCTGATGACCAGTATCAATCAACTTGGTGGTTCGTTCGAAGAACTCAAAGTTACTAAAGATCGATACGTACATCATCTGCAGGAACTCAGGAAGGCAGCTAAAATGGTTAGGTCCACTGATCACAAGTTCACTACAGTGATTCAGGTCGATTCCGATCGTGGTACCTTTACCTGCAAGGGTAAGAACATTTTCAGTTGTGCTAGCCCTTCCCAAATTGTGGTAGACGGGGAAACTGACCTCCGAAAACTGCATGTGAACGGATCTGTAGCTTTGAAGACTGGCAAAACTAAGAAGACTATTACTGGGGAAATTACGTGTTTCCTGGTGCCTATTTCTTCCAAGGTTTTGTACGGCCAGGAGATTATCCTGCCTGGTCTACTAGACGATGTTCATGAAGGATATGGTACTAGTTCGTAGTTACTATCCAAATTACATTACCCACGGGTAATGTAAGTATTATCAGCAATCTCTAGATTCTAAAGCTCTAATTCTAGACTCAAGACTTGACAGTCTTATAGTATACATCTCAGAAGTATCAATTCTGCACATTGCTTCGTTCAGGTATGATTTAACTTTACTTTCAACAATACGTCTAATGGTTTCATTGAGGTCGGCTTTCAGGTTATCAGAGTACACTGATAACTCGTATTTAATTTTAGAAACAACTGCTTCCTGGTCCTTGCGCATTTTATCTTTAGCGTCACGAGTTCGATCGTCGATCATCCCCATGGCAGCTTCGGATTGACGAGTCACATCCTCATACCCTGTAGATCGTATGTCTTCGAGTTCAGTCGACATCTCTATGTATAAATTTTGAAGTTTATTCGTATACTCATCGATCATACCATCGACACTACCGCCGAATTTCTCCTTAGCATCGCATATTCTGGCTATTTGCATCGAAGCATGATTTTCCAAACATTTAGCAATATTTGATTTCAGCGTATGTTGATTATTATTAGTTATCATATATTGTATACAACTTGTAATAGCTCTATACATAGATTCACTACAGTCATATGCAGAACCTACACCAAAACAGTGACCCCAAGTATCCCAGAATGATATGATTTGTTTTGACCACTGACTACCAATAGATGCTAATCCTGAATATAATACAATCTTAGCACTATGACTATAATGATCGTACATACTCTCGGTAAGCAATACGGTTTCCGAATCTACGGCTCTGGCTTCGTTTGGTAGAATTATATCAATAGGATAATAAGGATTTCCAACATCAGCTGGGTCATACTTTGCCATACAATACGCGAACATTGTAATGACAACTCCCGCCACAAATTCATTCACCAATTTCTGTTGGGAACTATCATCGTCAGTATCAACATCTTCTTTGATACAGTATATAATCTTGTCTAATAAGCTCCGGCAATGAGGTCCGGCATTCACCACCATTTCCGTGATATTTGGATTATCATAGGCCCTGTATAGACTATCGCATTCTTGCATACCGAACATATATACACATTGTATTTTATCAATATCAGATCCATCTTCGTTTGGAATGATTTCTAGCAATGAATATGGGGGAACTTCTAGATCACTATCTGGGGGCCCTTCTGTTATTAATGTTTGTGTTGGTGATGACAATACAAACAAGTGCGGTATTGTAACCATTTTACAAATTGAAAAATACAGACTTAAGTATCTAATTTTAAACACGATAAAACTTAATTATGGATATCCGAGCTCTATCAAGGGCTCGCAGATCCGGCAGAGATAAAGTTACAATTGGTCCTAGGACCAGTGAACGTAAGAAGAAATCGGAAGCTGATACTTACAATGAACAGTTAACTGGCAAAGCGTTTACAAAACCAAGACCTCGTCCGTCTACCGATCAGATACCCGCAATGGTGCCTGTCGCCATCAACATGCATATATTGAGCACCGAAGAGAAGTTGAAGATGAGCGTCCGTAAAATTACCAGTTCAACGTTAGACCCGTCCGACGACAATGGTGTTAATTCTAGATGGCTTGGTGTCACTGAAGATGTTCAATGTAAGAAATGTAATCAGGGTCTTATGAGTTGTTTCGGTCACTACGGTCTAATAGAATTTCCAGAAGGAGTTAAGATATATCATCCGATGCAGATGGAATATGTGATTCTGGTGTTAAGGTCTATATGTCAAGGATGTGCTGAAATGCTACTAACCGACGATATGATTAGTAGCATTGGTGCCGACAGTTTAAATGGCTATAATAAGCTCAAACTTATCGCAAAACATAGTATATCCGTTTCCAAATGTCCTACAGTTACTGGCGGATGTATTCCCGAATCCTGTTCAGAGTGCATTCCGAATCCAGAATATCTGCTTAAAATGAGTAAAGATAATTTGGCGGTAACATTCAAGACAAAAGGTGGCTCCAAAGACAATGAGGTATTAGATATCAACGAGGTATATAAAATACTATCATGTATAAGTCGAGAAACTGCTAATAAACTGGGATTCTTACCCCCGTCACACCCTAAAGATCTTATTTTAGAATCATTGTTGGTACCACCAGTATGTGTGAGATTTCCGATGAAACAGGGTGCATCTCAAGGTACCAATAAAATCAACGAAAAGTATGCCACCATTGTGAATAAAGTTCAAATGATCGAGAAGAATGGTCCAACTCCTGATAATGTCATGAATTTGACAAACGCGGTTAAAGACATCATGTCTACGAATGACAATCAAACCGGTAAAATGTCAAACGCGCAAGGTATGTCCTTCAAAATTCTACTAAATGGTAAGAAGGGTGCATGGATGGGCAATGTTACGGCTAAGAGAACTGCATTATCAGCTCGTACGGTAATAACTCCCGAAGCTTCGTCAGAATCTGACGAAGCTGGTATACCTGAAATTTTAGCTAAACATCTTACTACCGACCAAAGAGTTACTACCTTGAATCGTGAAGCTATGATCAAATTGTTGGAAAATGACAAGATTACTCATATCAATAATCGGAAAATAGAGCGTACCAAACGTATACTTAACATTGGAGATACCGTTACTCGTCATTTGCAAAATGGCGATTATGTGATGCTCAATCGTCAGCCTTCGCTAAGTCGAAAGAGTATGATGGCGTTTAGGGTCAAACTTATTCCAGGTTATTCAATCAGATTACACTTGTCGGCTACTACTCCTTATAATGCTGATTTTGACGGTGACGAGATGAACTTGCACGTACCTCAGACATTTGAAGCGATGTCAGAATTGAGAGAGATTGCTAGCGTCAAAGCGTGCATGATGGACGCCAAGTCTAACAAACCCAGTGTAGGTTTGATATACGATGCGGCTGTGGCTAGTTTTCTACTAACAGATGCCAGCACTCTCGTTAAAGAAACTCTATTTATGGACGCGTTAGCTATGCTTGTAGATCCGCCACCATTGAGTGAACTTAAAGCTAGAGTTGAAGGTCAAGGTCAACTATTTAAATCACCAGTCAGATCACAAATAGTGATTGAAGGTGATGCTGATCTTATTGACAATGAAACGTTTAACGTCGAAGTGGTACCAGTAAGAGCACGTTCGAGTCTCAAAGTTGATATCGATAGTCTAAGAGCTATATTTGACGACTCACAACTGGCAACACTTAACGGCACTAGGGCATACATAGATTCAAATGCTAGTTACAGCCGAACGCCACTCCTGGTAAAACAGGTTAGATTTATCATGGACAGAGGGATTCTGAGTCAAGAGCCAGCTACTGGAATTGACAGTAAGTATTTGCTGTATTCAGATGAGCCTGGTACCGGATTACTATCAGTGATCGCTGGAAGATTCAAAATCAGAACTCTAAGAACCGGTAGCAGAAGCATATATTTTGAAGCCACCCCTCATGAGGTCGACGTAAAACCAGATCTAGCGGCTCCGCTCCCGGTTGGTACTAGTGTTACTCGAACAGTTATCGATCGATCTGATTATGTTAGATCACTACAAAACCCGAACTATGAATTGGTATATTCAGCTTTACCAGCCTCTGGTACTACTGGTGGACTAGCCTATGAGTATTTTGTTCATCATCCAGGTGTCAGCTACAACCCAATGGATGTATCTCCCGGTAAGATTACAGATGGTTCATTTAAACCAGATAACATAGTAGCTAGTGCGATTATTAGACCATTGCCAGGCGAGACTATAACTAATCGTGAAGCGTATATGGAATCTGGAAGTATAACCGGTGCTAGAAATGGCGAAAAGTTGATAATATCTAGAGTTAAACGTATCGGCAATACGTTTGTAGTGGATGACAATGGTACTGAGTTTATCGTATACACGCCAAACCGAAAGTTAGAAGCGTTGTCTGATAACGTCGCAACTATCAAGGGTACGTTGTTGGCTAAAGGTAAAGCTAGAACGATCACTAGACTCAAGTTTATAACCAACGGAGCTCTTATGAGGAGAAACTCATCGCTAAGCTCTAAAGGTAAAGAACGCGAAACCCGAGTTAAAACTTCAGGGTCGCTGCTAAGCGCTGAGAGTAAACTTATTAAGATTAAATCAGCGCCACCAGAAGCTTTAGATCAACCAGCCAGACTTGATATGATCAGTTTTGACCGACAGTCTAGAAAACCTATCCGATCAAAGCGTCCGTCGGACCCTGATATTATTGGAAAGTACTTAAGTGGTCAACCATTGTTACCGCCAACTATCACTGAAGAACCTGAGTTGCCAACCGATCTAATCGTTACGGCCACTGAATTTATACCTGAAAACACGGAACGAGTACCAATTAAAGAGTACTTGGTGTCAACTGAAGACCGGGTCGAATCGGCCGCTACTGATGATAAATTTATCATCGGTCGAATTGTGAGAAGTGGTGGTGAACTATTTTTCGCGAATGACGCTCGATCAGATTTAGGACCAGATAGTCGACATGAAGTTGGGTACTCAGGTAGGGCACTATTTTCAGCTTTATTACCAGCCGGTTTTAAATATGAGAGTAAGAACAAACACGGGTTAGAAGACGTAATTATAAGAGATGGCGTAATAATTCAAGGTCAGCTCACAAAGACGCAAGTTGGACCAGTTGCTGGTAGTATTATTCAGTATCTATACAAAGATTTCGGTCAAGAAGTCGCTTCGAAATTCATAACCAATGCTTATCTACTTCTAACTAGATGGTTGACTGAGAATATGTTTAGTACGGGTATTTCTGACTGTTTACCAGGTCCAGACTTATTTGGATTTACCGATTTTGAGGACGAAGATACCAAGCGGGAGATGGAGCGGGTTGTACCTAACATTAAGAAGATCAAGTCACTTTTGAATAAGAAACAGCAGGTAATGACTAAAACTAAATTAAAGTTAGAATCACTAGGTCAACCGCCTACTGATCCTAAAGATTTAGAGCGATGGACTTCTGATGTCTCAGCCATTATGAACATTACTAATGAAGCCGGACTTGGTATTTCTCGAGATGTACTCGATAAGAGTAACCCGTTTAACATCATGTATCAGTCAGGCGGTAAGGGTAGTGCCGCAAACATATCACAAATGATAGCATTTGCTTCTCAGCAGTTTTTATATGGTCAAGTGATGCCAATGACACTTGGCGGTGGTACTAGATGTTTGCCGTACTTTGAGCCGGGATCTACCGACCCAAGGGCTAGAGGTTTCTGTAGTGATTCTTTCACCAGTGGTTTAGACTTACCAGGTTGGGTATTCTCAATGACAGCTAGTCGCCCTCAGATTTTAGAAACAGTGTTGCGTACTGCTGATGCCGGTACTCTTCAACGATATATGACTACTGCCATGCAAGATGTTAAATTAGCTCAAGATGGTACCGTTCGTAACAGCAAAGATCAAATTATATCGTTCGCATACGGTGGTGATAACATGGATGGTTCTAAGTTGTTGAAGATAAATACCAGCATGGGAATGTATCGCACATTCTTGGATATTAAACCTGAGGTTGATCGGTTGAATGCAAAATACAGCTCAATGTTCTAAGTTTAGACAACTTTAAAAAAACCAACTCCAGAGTTGGTTTTTAAAATGGCACCGGTCATATACAAAATGCATCGGCCAAGAATATTAGTGACCGGTAGTTCTGGTTACATCGGAAGTAACTTTATCCGACGAACCCAAAAATTGGCCAAAATTAAGGGGTTAGATATGGTTGAAGGCGAATTTACTAATTTTGTATCTGATATGACTGATAAATTAAGTCTGCTTGCAATAATTGACAAGGTCAAACCATCGGTAATTGTACACTTAGCCGCTAAGATTCAAGTTGGCGAATCTCAACATAAACCCGATATCTATTGGAAGCATAATTTCGTAGCCACTATGAATTTACTAGATGTGATCCGAGAGGTTGATCCAGGTATTAAACTAGTATTCATGTCAAGTGCAGCTGTATATGGTCACAGTGACGCTGAACTCACGATTGATAGTGATACTAAACCAGTATCAGTATACGGTGAGACCAAATTAGCCTGTGAAATGGCGATTCGTAGTTATTGTGAAGCTTATGGGCTGACAGCCGCCGCCACTAGGCTATTTAATGTAGGTGGCGGTATTAGAAGTACTGACAGTTGCTTTCACCTCATTCCAATTGCAGTTCGCTGTATTCTCGAAGAAGACACCTTCAAAATACTTGGAAATGACTACGATACTGAAGATGGTACTTGTGAACGTAGTTATGTTCACGTATACGATCTTATTGATACTATCATGAATATCATAAAAGCCGATATTAAGACCGGTAGTTTTACCGTGTATAACGTATCAGCTAAGAGTAGTCATACCGTGACTGATATTATCAGTAGTGTTATTGAAATTACGAATCAGAAGATGATCGTAAAAATATCAGATCGAAGACCAGGTGATCCTGGAAGATTGATTAGTAAGATTACACCTCATGATCTTAAGGTACTCGAATGTAATTTCGCGCTAGCCGATATTATAACAGATGAATGGAACTCTAGAAAAAATTCACACGGAAATAAAAAGTAAAGATGTCGATGGTGTATGCACAACCGGCCGCACCGCAGTACACTAATCCTGATATTAACGATGCAGCCTTCAACTCCGAACTTTTCCAGAGTTATTGGTTTTGGCTATTAGTGTTACTAGTGATAATAGCATTGGGTATAGCTATTGGCGTATTAATCTGGATCGGAACTCGTGAAGATACTGTCGTAAATCCAGACTTAAGTATACAACAAACTAGTGTTGCTACTACCACTTCTGATACTTTCAAAACCAGTGAATTTGATTTATATATCGGTATAAATACAGGGACTATGACCTTAAATATACCAGCTAACGATACTAATCGTAAAGGTCGGGTGATCTATATTAAGAATGATGGCACGGCCAACATTAACATAGATACTAGAAATTTGGTTAATTTTAAGGGTGGCCAAATCACAAATCCTCAAACGGTTGAATCGGGTGCATATGCGATATTTGTATTTGAAAGTCAGAATTTACTACTACGTTTACAGTAAACGTATGAGTAAACTAAAAACCATCGCTGGCGATGGTTTTGTGGGTTTCGGAAGTGATTGTATTTTTCGAAAAATCGTATTGTAAAGCTATAAAATGGAGAGTATACTGGATGAAGCCGATCGCAAGGGCTTCCGAAGATTTATCAACGGACTAATATGGACCACGATCCGAGAATCGTGGATCGCAAATCCGGGCATGGAGATACCTGGGTATACTCAACAAAAGATTTTGAGCCTGCAACGAGATACCGCCAAGTTTCTACCAGCGTTACCGGAAGCTAAACAGAGAGTATTAACACAACTGATACAGCCGACTCCTGGTAAACCGTTTCCAGATTGGCTAATCGCTAAAGCCAAGAACATGCGATCTCCGATTGACTATGGCAAATTGGTGAGTTCAGACGAATCTAGATTTTCATCACTACGTCCCAGAGACTTGGCTCAAGTTGCGGCTTCCTATCGTAAACGTATTCCAGAACCAGTTACCCGGATCATCGATGTGACCGCTCATATCGGCGTCGATACCCTGTTCTTTGCTTATTTGTATCAGACAGCTACTGTTGACGCTGTGGAGATAAATCCAGACACTTGGTTACTACTAGCCAACAACATTTTGAAGATCAACGAAATAATAGGGCCTGATCATGCTACGGTTAATATTTGGTTGCAAGATGGAGTTGACTACTTACAGCATACAGCTAGCTTCGGCGAGAAAGCTAGTGTGGTGTATTTTGATCCACCTTGGGGTGGCACTGATTACAAAACTAAGGCTAGAATCGAATTGACCCTAGGTGATAAACCCATTGGTATTGCTGTCGGTTACACCCTCAAATATATTGCAACGACGGTCATCGTTAAAGCCCCCAATAATATGGACTTTAACGAGTTTGAATTGGACATACTAAAATTCCTACCCGAAGCCAATTTTGTGATAGCTAGCGACCCTATCATGTCTGAAAAGTCTGCGGTTTCGTATTATCTACACTACGTACAACTGGGCACCCGAAAACCATTCCCGTATTGGCACAATGTGATGAAACCAGCTACTGAGATGTTCGCTGCATTAAAATCAGCGAACTTGGAGGGAACACCGGCGGATGGTTATAAATCGGTGCTCGAACGCCGGTATCCAGAAGATTACATGAATGCTGATGGTATTTCCAATCATTTCACTGAGACTGAACGAATGAAATGTAGCTTTGGTGGTAAGGCGTCTCCAGAAACTGTCTGGCGTACCCGCTATAATCAGGTCGTAAAATCCAGTTTGGCTTTTGATGATATGCCGGAGGGAA
>Ga0114923_10003792_pt1 | contig 10149 bp, 5 predicted proteins | sample SumtaG_FD_89578 | JGI IMG/M metagenome (GOLD analysis project Ga0114923, IMG submission 89578) | Deep subsurface microbial communities from Indian Ocean to uncover new lineages of life (NeLLi) - Sumatra_00157 metaG | ecosystem: Environmental > Aquatic > Marine > Oceanic > Sediment | place: near...
GCACGTACTTTTCCGCTAATTCCACATCCTTTTTGCTCCCTATAAATAGCGGCACCCTCTGGTGGAGCTCTTCAGGTTCTATTTCAAGGATCGGTTTTTCCCCGTTGCTGGCATAGCCGCCCGCCTCCTTTACCACAAAGGCCAAGGGATTGGCCTCGCACATCAGGCGCAGTTTGCCGTGGGGCTTTTTGGGGTCTCTGGTGTCCGCCGGATACATAAAGATGCCGCCCTTTAAAAGATTTCGGTGAAAGTCCGAGACTAAAGAGCCGACATACCTGGCAGTATAGGCCGGCTTGGTGTCGGGAGATTTGAAATGGTCGACAAGGCGCTTCACGCCGTCACTCCAGTAGTTATAATAGCTTTCATTCACGCTGAATATCGTGCCGCGTTCCGGAATCTGTATGTTTTCGTGGGAAAGCAGAAATTCTCCTACACCCGGAAGGAGTGTAAAGCCGTGTACGCCCTGTCCTGTTGTATAGACCATTATGGTGCTGGAGCCGTAAACGAAATAGCCTGCGGCGACCTGCTTGTATCCCGGTTGTAAGACATCGCTTAAGGTGCCGTCTTCGTCGGAGCTTATTTTTCGGTGTATGGAAAATATGGTCCCGATACTGACGTTCACATCAATATTGGATGAACCGTCCAACGGGTCGAAGATAAGGACATATTTACCCTTGGGGTACCTGGGAGGGATTTGAATAATGTCCGCATCTTCCTCGGACGACATAACACAGAGCTGGCCGATGTGCCTCATCCTATCAATGATTGTGCGATTCGCAAACTCATCAAGTTTTTGCACCTCTTCCCCTTGAATATTTTCTCGACCAACATACCCCAGGATATCTGCGATCCCGGCCTTGTTTACTTCCCTTGAGACGATCTTTGCGGCGACAGTAAGCTCTGAAAGGAGCCGGGTGAAGGCGCCTGTGGCCTCAGGGTTTTCGCGCTGTTCCTCAAGGATATGCTCCGTAACCGTCATGCCTATGGATGATTTCATGGTGTTCCCTCCCACACGGTATTGGCTTTGCAGATATTTTAAAGCGGACTGCAGGGATTTTCAATACAATTTACCAAGAACGGGCTCTTATTGTCAAGCACAGACCAGGCCGTAAAATCAGATGGGGTGCTTGACTATATTCCCTGAGATTGATAAAAGAATCTGAACTTTGAGAGCTTTGAAAAACCCCTTTTCACTTACTAAAAATACATTAGCTACCCAACATCATACACAGGGGTCATGATCTCTTTTCTGGAGTGACTGGCGGTAGGGCGCACCAGCCTGGGAGACTCGGAACGAAAGAAAAGACACCATGAGCCCAGGCCAATGTTGGGTACAAAACGTTCTCATTAGTATTTGCATGAACTTTCTGACTCATTTACAAGCTTGCCGATTTGTGGAATAGTGTGGGTGAGAAATGAAAAACAAATTAAAAACACAGGAGGGATTGCCATGGCAGATTTAAGACGATTCAGGATTCTTGGGGGGATTTCAGCGCTATTGTTTATCTTCGTCATCTTTTTGGGCTGTGCTCCAGCCAAAACAAGTACCAAAAAATCGGGGAGGTTAGAACCTGCCGTAAGCAAGCGGGATAAGACTCCAGCGCCCCTTTACTATGACTTTGAGGATGTTCTTATCCCTGCAGAGCTCAAGGCGGATAAAAAGAGGTCTTTTATTTATCATTCCCCTGACTTCACAGCCGGTGTCTTGGTATTGACAGGACGTGTGGAGATAAACTCCCTGATCAGGTTCTTTGACAACAACATGGCAAAGGATAACTGGCATCTGGTGAGTTCTTTCAAGTCCCCGCGAACGATCATGTTTTTCAACAAGGCTAGTCGGGGTTGTATCATCAACATAACCGACAAACAGTTCAAGACCGAGGTTGAGATCTGGGTCGCCCCTACCGTGGAGACCACAGAAAGCGGGCTGTTGAAATAACGATTAACGAAACATGCCAGATCCATTCAAAGATAAGCAGATCGTCCTTGGTGTGTCCGGGGGGATTGCCGCTTACAAGGCCGTGGAGCTTCTAAGGGTCCTTGTCAGATCCGGTTGCCGCGTCCGGGTGATTATGACCAGGAGCGCCCAAGAGTTTGTCGGCCCTCTCACATTTGAGGCCCTCTCAGGACACCCTGTATGGACTCGTATGTTCGGCAGGCAAGGAGATGCCACCTTTCAACACATCGCATGGGCGGAGGACACGGACGCCGTGGTCATCGCTCCGGCCACTGCTAATATCATCGGCAAGATCGCCCATGGGGTTGCGGATGATCCCCTTACTACCTTTGTCTTAGCTGTTGGTGCGCCGATTCTGGTTTGTCCGTCCATGAACGTTCACATGTATGAAAAGCATGCGGTTCAGGAGAACATAAAGAGGCTTGAGCAGGCCGGGATCAAGGTGCTCCGTCCCGAGACCGGATCACTGGCCTGTGGCCATGAAGGGCCGGGCCGGCTGCCGGATGTAGAGGCAATTGCAGAGGGACTTCGTTTGCTGTTGTCTCCACGGAATCTGGCCGGGGAGCGGATCCTGGTCACTGCCGGACCTACTCAGGAACCGATCGATCCAGTAAGGTTTATAAGCAATCCTTCTTCGGGCAGGATGGGACATGCTGTTGCGCGTGTTGCCCGGCGGCGGGGGGCAGAGGTTCTGTTGATTAGCGGGCCCACCGTACTTGCCGGCCCCCAGGGTGTCAGGGTGATCCGGGTCAGGACTGCCGAAGAAATGTTCAATGCTGTGATGGACCATGCAAAACAGTCCACGATTCTAATAAAAGCCGCTGCAGTATCGGACTGGCGGCCGGCCGGTCTTTTTGAACATAAAGTAAAAAAGAAAGAGATGGAGCAGAATTTTCGCCTTGAACAGACCCGGGATATCTTGAAGGCACTCGGAGAAAACAAGAAGGATCAAATCCTGGTCGGTTTTGCGGCCGAGACCCGGGACCTCCAGGAGAATGCCCGTGCCAAGCTAACTGCAAAGAACTTAGACCTTATTGTTGCCAATCTCATCGGCCGGACCGATTCAGGGTTTGGTTCGGACACCAACCAGGTGAGCCTTTTCTACAGAGACGGCCGGACCGAGGCCCTGCCGCTTATGGACAAGGAGGACCTTGCAGATATTCTATTGGACAGGGTGTTGGAGATTAAGAAAAAGTGAGTAGTGATCAGTGGTCAGTAGGCAGTAAGCAGTAGGCAGTGTCGAGTTTCCAGTTTCCAGTATCGAGTATCCAGCATCAAACCAATGACAAATCCCGACTGATCACTGACCACTGACCACTGGGCATCCGGCATCAGGGAATGGTACCCATGACCGAATCCGTTCAAACTTACAATGACAGTTCCACACGGCTCTTATCTGAAATTACGGATGAGGTCAGGGGCTATCTCCAATATATGAAGGGGTTAGGGTATGCGGGCGTGGGCCTGTCTGAAAACTCTCTCAGGATCTTAGACGGATGGTGCAAAGATGCCATGGCGGAGACCTTGGACATGATACGAGATGATCTTGGCGACTGCCAGAGATGCAAACTCCACAAGGGGCGCAGACATATCGTTTTTGGAGTTGGGAATCCCATGGCAAAGCTGGTTCTGGTGGGCGAAGCCCCGGGCTACGAAGAAGACATACAGGGAGAGCCGTTCGTGGGTGCGGCAGGTCAGCTCCTTACCAGGATACTCCGGGCCATTGGATTGGCCCGGGAGGATGTTTATATTTGCAATATCATAAAGTGCCGCCCTCCGGGGAACCGAAATCCCGAGCAGGACGAGATCGATGCCTGCATCCCTTTTCTCCGCAGGCAGTTGAGGGCCATAAGACCCAGGTTGATATGTGCCCTGGGTGCATTTGCGGCCCAAACACTCCTTGAAACAAATACGCCGATTTCTCGATTGCGGGGCAGATTCCATGCCTATGAGGACATTCAACTCCTTCCTACATATCACCCTGCTTTTCTCCTGCGAAACCCTGCCAAGAAGCGCGATGTTTGGGAAGATGTGCAGAGGATTCAGGAGGCCTATGAAAAGGCTTAGAGTCTCCCCCAGAAACGCTTTCGCTGTCGTGATGCTGCTGCTAGCAGGTATCGTTGTTGGACTTCCCATTGAAGCTCAGGCTGCCAAAGGAGATGTGTATGCGGTCAAGGTCGCGGGTACGATCAATCCCGGCCTGGCGGAATTCGTGATAAGGAGTATAGAAACGTCGTCCGGAGAGGGTGCTGCCTGTCTTGTGATCCAACTTGATACGCCAGGGGGCCTGGCCCTCTCCATGCGTTCAATCGTTATGGCGATGCTGGCCTCTGAGATTCCTGTGGTCGTCTTTGTCTCTCCCGGTGGGGCGCGGGCGGCCTCGGCAGGGGTGATGATCACCATGGCGGCAGACATCGCGGCCATGGCCCCGGGCACCAATATTGGTGCAGCACATCCCGTAAACCTTGGTCAAAAGAAGATGGATGAGACCATGGCCGATAAGGTCGTCAATGATATGGTGGCATATACAAAGAGCATTGCGGAAAAACGGGGCCGAAACAGCGAGTGGGCTGAAAAGGCGATTCGTGAGAGTGTTTCCGTGACCGAGAAGGAGGCCCTGGAACTCAAGGTCATCGACCTGATTGCCAGGGATATGCAGGATCTCCTTGAAAAGATTGATGGGCGAAAACTAAAAGAAAAAGGCATCTTACGCACCAAAGGGCTGAAAATAGTCTTTTTAAGCGAGACCTTCAGGGATAAGATCCTTAAGACCCTGAGTGATCCAAACATTGCCTATCTTCTTATGATGATCGGCATGGCAGGGTTATATTTTGAGCTTTCCCATCCAGGTACTATCTTCCCGGGCGCAATTGGGGCCATCTCCCTTATTTTGGCATTCTTCGCCTTTCAGACACTTCCGGTCAACTATGCCGGGATCTTGCTGATTGCCATTGCTCTTATCCTCTTTATTCTTGAGATGAAGGTGGCCAGCTATGGTCTTCTGAGTTTAGGCGGCATCATCTCGCTCTTTTTAGGGTCCTTGATGCTGTTTAAGGGGGGAGCCCCTGAGTTGCGTCTCTCCTTGCGCGTACTGATTCCTACGGTTATCATGGTTTCAGGTTTTTTTGTGTGCGTGGCCGGCTTGGTGTTTCGATCCCAGATATCCAGACCAAGGACCGGCGACAAGGGGTTGATCGGGGAGGTCGGGGTAGTCAAGGAAAGGCTCGCACCCGGAGGAAAAGTCTTTGTTCATGGGGAACTTTGGAACGCTGAGGCCCTGGAACCGATCGAGGCGGGCGCCCGGGTCCGTGTGGTAGGGGTGGAGGATCACCTTGTCTTAAAGGTCGAGGAGGTTGAATAGATCAAGGCCACTTTTTCTTTACAAAATTGTAAGAATATCATAAACTATATAAGTTAGAGTTTATTGCGTTGATTCGAGATAGGTTGTTGTCCAAATCCCTTTTCACGAGGATATTTTGCAAAGGTCTCGCAATTTGACCCAGATCATATGGGCCATCCTTTTGATTGCAATGGGTGTGTTCCTTTGCGTCAAAGAACCGTACGCCCTTCGCTCATCGAATTCTTGGTTCTTGAGCTTTGGGCGATATTTTATCGCTCTCTTCCTGGTAGTCGGCGGGGCCAAGAAATTATTCAGGTTGTATTTTTTTAAGGACAAAACTTTACCCCCTTCAGAGGGGTAGGGTGGATATAGATTTGGTGAGTTGTTACTTTAAATGGAGATTTGATCTGTCATGGTCATATTAGAAATGCCTGAGAAACAGGCGACAGGCAACAGAACCGCAAATGACCGCGATGTGAAACAGGGCGTGGGCGGCGGTGGGCTCTTAGATATTACGAATCGTATCCACGCCGCGAGCAATATCGACGAGATCCTGATCGATCTAAAGGATGATATTGTCAAATTATTTGAAGCCGAGCGGCTCACGGTTTACATAATCGACGGAATCAATAAGGAACTGGTGTCCAGGGTCAAATCAGGAGATGAGATCAGCGAGATACGCGTGCCGATCTCCGCTACCAGCCTTTCAGGCTATGCGGCATATAAGGGAAAGTTGATCAACATCAAGAACGTTTACGATAATAAGGAATTGGCCTCTATCGATCCGAGTCTGAACTTTGATAAGAGTTGGGACCAAAAAAGCGGGTTTCAAACGCGACAAGTGTTAGTGGCGCCCATAAGCTTCCAAAAGTATCTGCTGGGCGTCGTCCAGCTTATCAATCGTAAAGATGGCACGGCCTTTACCGAGCGGGACGAAGCAGCGGTTCAAGAGCTGTCCAAGACCCTTGGGATCGCTTTCTTAAACCAGAAAAGGATGGCAAAGGCCCGTCAGGGTAAATTTGATTATCTAATAGAGAACGGGCAATTAGTCCAAAAGGAACTTGATAAGGCGATCCAGGAAACGCGCAAGACCGGGCAGGATATTGAACTTTTCCTGATAAGAAACTATAAGATCCCCAAGAAGGATATTGGGAAGGCCCTGAGTCACTATTATAGGGCGCCGTTTGTTGAGTATAATGAGCGGACTCCGATTCCGGGTGAACTCTTGTCCGGTCTTAAGGTGCCGTTCATGAAGAAAAATTGCTGGGTTCCAATCGGAAAAGACGGCGAGAAGGTCGTAATCGCCATTGACAACCCGTATCATCTTCAAAAGATAGATATGATCAAGCCGCTTTTTCACGGGAAAGAGCTTCGGTTCCATGTAGCACTTAAGGAGGACATACAAAAATACATCAAACTCTTCTTTCATGGCGATAAGGAACAGAGCTCTATTGACGAGATCATTGGGCAGTTGGCAATAGATGAGAATGAGATTGAAGAGGCGGAAAAAGGTGTAACCGAAGAAGACGGCGCCATTGTCCAGCTGGTCAACAAGATGATCCTGGATGCCCACGCCCGGAATTCTTCGGATATTCACATCGAACCGTACCCTGGAAAGAAGAATACCGAGGTTCGGTTCAGAGTTGACGGCGCATGCCAGCTTTACCAGACCGTTCCGTACAATTATCGTAACGCACTCGTTTCCCGCATCAAGATCATGTCTGATCTGGATATTGCCGAACGCCGCAAACCACAGGACGGCAAGATAAAATTCAAGAAGTACGGCGGCAAGGACATTGAGCTCCGCGTGGCAACAGTGCCGACGGCCGGCGGCCTGGAAGACGTGGTTATGCGTATATTGGCGGCAGGCGAGCCCATACCGCTTGACAAGATGGGATTTTCAAAAAAGAATTATGATAACTTTCTGACTATTATTATCAAACCTTACGGGATTATCTTTGTATGCGGGCCTACCGGGTCCGGAAAAACCACGACCCTGCATTCCGCGCTCGGCTACATTAATAAGCCTGACATTAAGATTTGGACGGCCGAAGACCCGGTAGAGATCACACAAGCCGGCCTGCGGCAGGTTCAGGTCCGGCACAAGATAGGTTTTGATTTTGCCACGGCCATGCGATCGTTCTTGAGGGCGGACCCGGACGTTATTATGGTAGGTGAAATGCGCGACAAGGAGACCACGCATATCGGCATCGAGGCTTCACTGACCGGCCACTTAGTCTTTTCGACGCTGCATACAAACAGCGCACCTGAGAGCATCACACGGCTGCTCGATATGGGAATGGACCCCTTCAATTTTGCTGATGCCATACTCGGCATACTCGCACAGCGACTCGTTCGTACCCTTTGTAAAAAGTGCAAGAAGGAGTATAACCCTTCTAAAGAGGAGTATGATGAGATGGTTAGGGAGTATGGCCCGGAAGATTTCAAGAAATTAAACATCTCATATTCAAAAAACCTTAAGCTGCGCAAGGCGGGAGGTTGCACTGAGTGCCACAATACCGGATATCTGGGTCGTATGGGTCTTCACGAACTCTTGATGGGAACCGATAAGGTTAAAAAGCTGATCCAGCAAAAAGCCAAGATAGAAGAGATTCGGAATCAGGCCATCAAGGACGGGATGACGACCCTGAAGCAGGACGGTATTGAGAAGATCTTTGCCGGCTACACCGACCTCTTGCAGGTGAGGAAAGTTTGTATAAGATAGAGGTCACTTGTCATCAGTCATTAGTTGGGAACTGTTACAATTTAAAGAGCTTTGTAAATAAGTGAAAAGAAGTTTTACAAAGCTCTCAGATTGTGCATCTTTTAGCGCAAACGTTGCTTCGAAATATCCTTTATTCCATCAAACCCATCACTCCAGTACTCCATCACTCCAGTACTTTCCGCCTTCGGCGGATGAGCGGAGTTGAGTCTTGTCCGCATTCAAGCTGACCTCCGACTTTACGCCTAAAGGCGACCAGCCGAAGGCGATTGAAGAACTAAGCCGGGGGGTTAAAAAGGGCCTCCGCCATCAGGTGCTTCTCGGCGTGACCGGTTCCGGCAAGACCTTCACCATGGCCCATGTGATCGCCCGGGTCGACAAACCCACCCTTGTAATTGTCCCGAACAAGACCTTGGCCGCCCAACTCTACGGGGAGTTCAAAACCTTCTTTCCGGACAATGCGGTCGAGTATTTTGTCAGCTACTATGACTATTACCAGCCCGAGGCCTACCTTCCGGTTACAGATACCTACATTGAAAAAGACGCCTCGATAAACGAGATGATCGACAGACTGCGCCATTCTGCTACCCGGTCTGTGATGGCCCGGCGCGACGTGATTGTGGTGGCGAGCGTATCGTGCATCTTTGGTCTGGGCGCCCCCGAAGATTACCTGGAGATGTGTCTTGAACTCAGACCGGGCACCGACTTTGTACGGGACGTGATGCTGAGACGGCTGGTTTCAATGCAGTATACCCGCAACGACTATGATTTCCACCGTGATACATTCCGGGTCAGGGGCGACCGGGTGGAGATTTTCCCGGCCTATGAGGATGAAAAAGCCATCCGCGTAGACTTTCTTGGTGACACCATCGAGCGCATCTATGAAATCGATCCTTTACTGGGGAAGGTGACAAGACCCCTTAAACAGGCGATGATCTATCCGGCCAGCCATTATGTAACCTCAAGGATCACCTTGAATAATGCTATTAAATCCATAAAAGAAGAGCTCAAAGAGCGCATCGAATACTTTAGAGGCGCCAAGAAATGGATTGAGACCCAGCGAATCGAGGAGCGCGTCGATTTTGACCTCGAGATGATGCGGGAGCTGGGCTACTGTCACGGGATCGAAAACTATTCGCGGCATCTGACCGGCAGAAAGCCGGGGGAGCCGCCCCCCACCTTGGTCGATTATTTCCCGGAGGATTTTCTCCTCTTTATTGATGAAAGCCATATTGGGATTCCCCAGTTACGGGGCATGTACCACGGTGATCGATCGCGAAAAAAGACCCTGGTCGAATACGGATTCAGGCTACCTTCGGCCCTGGACAACAGGCCTCTCGCCTTTGAGGAGTTTACAAAGAAGATACCACAAGTGATCTATGTCTCGGCCACGCCTGGTGACCGCGAAATTGAAGCGTCCAGAGGGCGTGTCGTGGAGCAGGTCATCCGTCCTACAGGGCTCATCGATCCTATGGTCATTATCAAGCCTGCCGAGGGCCAGGTGGATGATCTCTTAGAGGAGATAAGGGTCCGTGAAGAGCGCAAAGAAAGGGTGCTCGTGACCACACTGACCAAGAGAATGGCGGAGGATCTGACCGATTATTACAGTGGTCTTGGTGTCAAGGTTCGCTACCTTCATTCTGAGATTAAGACAATGGAGTGGGTTGAAATCATACGCGATCTGCGTTTGGGGGTCTTTGACGTGCTGATCGGGATCAACCTGCTCAGGGAGGGCCTGGATCTGCCCGAGGTCAGTTTGGTAGCCATCCTGGATGCTGATAAAGAGGGTTTTCTGCGGTCTGAGCGCTCCCTGATACAGACCTGTGGCAGGGCTGCCAGGAATGTATTCGGCACGGTGGTCTTTTACGCCGATAGTGTTACACGGTCCATGCAAAAGGCTGTTGACGAGACGAATCGGCGGCGAAGGCTCCAGGGGGCATACAACGAAGAGCACGGCATCACCCCTGAAAGCATACAAAAAGAGATTACGAACATACTCACCTCGGTCTATGAGGCGGACTACGTCACGGTCCCTGCGGTCTCAGAGCCCGCGGCAGAGTACAAATCTCTCGATAATCTGGAAAAAGCGATTCATGATCTCGAGTCTGATATGAAAAAGGCGGTCAAAGA
>Ga0114923_10003793_pt1 | contig 10148 bp, 2 predicted proteins | sample SumtaG_FD_89578 | JGI IMG/M metagenome (GOLD analysis project Ga0114923, IMG submission 89578) | Deep subsurface microbial communities from Indian Ocean to uncover new lineages of life (NeLLi) - Sumatra_00157 metaG | ecosystem: Environmental > Aquatic > Marine > Oceanic > Sediment | place: near...
GATGAGGACTTAATCACAATCGGGACGGATGATTTTGATACTCCAGATGGAAACTTTGAGGAAAATTTAGACTGGTATAAACATGATCTTGAAAGACCAATAAGATTCATGGGTCAAGAGAGAGAGTTCTTCTATATTAATGCTGCGCAATGGACTTTTAGTGGGTTGCCATTTCACGCAAATTTTTCACCAGCACCAATGATCGATTTTATAGCTGGCAATGATTGTGCTGGTGGTGGAATAGATTTCTGTGGGCAGAACGTCATTAACGGTAATGGTGTTTGGGACAATTTTGGAGAAGGCATCCTTTTCAATTGGGGCCACTCGATGGCTATCCACCATCCTCCTAGTCGAACCCCAGAGGGAGTAACGGGGTTAATTGATAATCTCAATGGTGGCACCCGTCTTTTACGGATATATGATGGACCTTTCATACAAACAACCGCTACTGGTCAAGCAAACGTGAGACGGTGCGTCATCTTACAGCTGAATAATTTTGAAGTAGTCTACGTTTATTCTGGACAAATTGGCTTTGGTGATGCTCGTGCCAGTGGTTGTCCTGCTGCGATTGGTTGGTTTTTCAGAGATCCTTCGTTTCCGGTGGTTTTCCCTGGAGATGTACTTGACGTTGATACTGGATCAGTTTTCGGTGGTTCATGGCTGTTGCCAGCGGGTTGTGCATCAGAGTGTGAGGGTGGTGATTCGACTCCAATTTTTACTGCGTGCGGATTGACTGATGAAGCCTTTATTGCTCTTGCCTTTGTGAACTTGACGTTCAAACACGAATTGAATAAGAAGTCATTTTGGGTGTATCTTGATGGAGACGGGTTCCCAACTGGTGAGATTACGCAGAGTTTTGACGGGGATTCACTTATCAGCTTTCAATAATTTTTGCTACACTCACAAAACCTGGGGAGGTCGGAGGTCGGAATGCCAGGTGACGTATTTGAAGGCGGCGGTGGAACATCACAGCAAATATTGCCTGCACTAGAGTTTCAAACGCTTGAGGCTTTGCCAGAGGCACAGTCCTCCGTTGCGGATACCGCCTTATCGCAGGCCGCTGCTCTCTTTGAGGCTGCGGTCAGTTTACCTGTTGTCCCAGCTATTACGCCATGCGCGCCGCCGATATTCACTGGTGGGACCTTCAGTACCAGCCCGGTGCCAATTGCCCCTGACGATCCTGTCATTCCCGGACTCGCTAACATTACTTCACCTGAGTTTCAGGGAGGTAGTTTCTTTATTCCTGTTGCACCTTTGCAGCCAACCGACATTGCTGCGCCATCTGTTAGGGACTTGTCGCCGCCTGCGTTCACTGGTGCAGAATTTACGCAACCTGATTTTCAAGGGGTCGAGCCTGGTACGGTTTCGTTCCCGGTCTCTCCTGATGCACCGTCCTTGGCATCTATATCTATTGATGCCGTAGATCCTGCACCGGTACTGACGGCTGTAAAGCCAGCGGTAATCATTCCTTTGCCACCAGCGGAATTCACTAAGCCAGCACCTACGATCGATACGTTGCAGCCAGTTATTGTGCCGCCGCAACCTGATGACACTTTGCCCACGCCACCTACGCTCGAACAAATTGTGATCCCTGCCGCACCAGCTATTATTACACCTACATTCGATGCTGTTCTGCTAGGAGGTCCTGCTGATCCAGATGCCTTATTTTCGTTTACACAGACCGAATACGTAGACCAACTTCTTACTGACACCAAGGCGAAGCTGGAATTCTGGTTGGGTGACAATCAGACAGGACTGTCCGATGCAATATTCCAGGCAATATGGACTCGCGCCAAAGAAAGGGAAGATGGTATCGCCGCGCAGGCGCGTGAAGAGGGTTTCGAGGAATTCGCGGCGCGTGGATTTTCAATGCCACCCGGTGCCCTGGTTCGCAGGAACCAGGAAATCATCCAAGGCAATCAGGATAAGTCCAGTTCACTGTTGCGCGAGCAAGCAATTAAACAAGCCGAAATGGAAGTTGACAACGTCAGGTTTGCGATCACAGAGGCAAACCGCCTTAACATCGCACTTGTCGATAACCACCTCCAAACTGAAAGGCTAGGATTTGACATTGCTCGTGCAACGGTGGAGTTGGCATTACAATTATTCGGGGCGCAAGTTAATCGATACAACTCTGATGTGAACGCGTACCGCACAGAGGCAGAGGTCTTCAAGACGCTGCTTGAGGGTGAGGTTCTGAAGCTGGATGTATTTCGCGCCGAACTTGAAGGCGAGAAAATTAAGGGTGAGATCAACACTCAAAAAATTGATAATTACAGGGCGCAGATCGAGGCAGTGCTGGCGACGTTCGAACTTTTCAAGAGCCAGTTGGAGTCAGCAAGGTTCACCATCGATAGCAACAAATTGCTCATTGAAAAGTTTCAGGCTGAGATCGAAGGCTTTGCTACTGAAACTCGTGCAGCAGCTATTTCCACAGACATCTACGCAAGCCGTGTCAATGCCGAGCGTCTGAAGATTGATGTTTTTGGTAGTGAGGTAAACGCATTCGAGGCTGAGACTGGTGCGTATAGTGCGTTGGTTAATGCTCGCGTGGCATCGAAGGGACAGGAGATCGATGTCGAACGCTTTAAGATCGAGGACTTCCGTGCCCAAGTTGATGCTGTGCGTGCGCAGATCGAAGCTGTTGTCGCCCAGTTAAATAGTGAGACGAACATCTTCGAATCTCAGGTCGGTCGTTTCAGTGCTGAGTCAAGTGCAGAGGCCAATAGGTTTGGGTCCGAGGTCGATAAGTTCAGAGGTGACACGGACGCATACACGGCACAAATCGGCAGGGATATTGGCGCTGCTGGCATTGTCGTAGACACTGCTCGTGTCAACAATGAGAAGTTTGAATCTACGGTGCGTTCGTTTGCGGCACAGGTTGACGGTGAAGTACGTCGATTCGAAGCAGAAATAAGTAAGTTTGATACAGAGATTCGTGGTTTCGCCACTGAGAGTCAGCGCGAGGTTGACACTGCTCGCGTACTGGTTGACCAATCAAATGCTCGTGCCGCTATTTATGATTCTCGTGTTCGTGGCTTTGTTGGTGAAACGCAGGCAGAGGCTGCTCGTTTCGGTGCTGAAGCCGAACTGTTTCGTGCACGAACTGCTGTGTATGATGTGTGCAGTCGAACTAGCGTAGACGCCGCAAGGGTGGCTGTAGAGCATCTGCTTGGAATTCTTGGTTTTGCAGAGGCGCGTGTGATCACTGCTGCGCGTGTTCAGGGTCAGTTAGGTGCCGCTTCGATCTCTACGAGAAGCGACTCAACTGTCAGGTCTCAATCGCAGAGTATGAATACGAGTTCCAGTCACAGTACTGGCGGCCATGGCAACACAAATGACAATTCGATAAAAGGTGGGACATGGAACGACATTTCCACTTGTGAATGTGATAATTAGGAGGTTGCCATGGCGACCAGTGAAGAAGAAGTACGACGACGGGCGGCAGAACGTAAAGCTGCTATTGCCTCACTAACTCCTGAACGTCCCGGTGCATTGGCTACCGTTGGTCGAGCTATTGGTTCAAGCATGAAAAGGAGTGGTGAAGAGACGGCAGCTAACCGTGCAGATATACTTTCGACTCGGCTCGAAAAGGAAAATGTACGAAAGTTAAATCTTGAAGAATCTAATGCGGCGTTCGGTGCTGGGGTTGATAGATTCAGGGAAGGCTTGACTTCTGGTCGTGAGGGAAGACCGATCGATGTCGAAGCATTAAATCCAGTTCCTGATGTTACTGAAAACGCAGCCAGACCACCGGAAGCAACACCAGAAACAGAGGTGTTGTCTGCAGGCCAGCTTGGTCCATTGCCACCTGGTTTTGTAGCACCTGAGACAGCCGAACCAACTGTTGCGCCGCCGCGACGAGAACCAGCACCTGCACCTATCACTGTTGCTGATGGTGCGACTTCTGTTGTTCGTGCGACGCCACGACCAGATCTATTCACTGAGCAGGGAGGGTTCGAGAAGGGATTGCCAGATGATGCAGTCGAAGTAATCCGTGGCACTCAACGAACGTTCCAGGAATTTGGGCCGCGTGGCACTTCGCAGGGCATCCCTGAGTTCAGGGGTATTCCGGGACGATCGTTTGATGAGTCACGACGGCTGGCTGGTGCCGCCACACCTGAGGCACAGGCTGATGTGACCCAAAGAGTTGCGCTTCAGGGTGCTGCTTCGCAGCGTATAAATGCCGGTGCGAACAGGCTTGCTGCACTTGCCAGTGGCAGGGTTAATGCGATTGATTCGGACGGCAATGCTCGTATGTTCACCATGAATGAAAGGGGTGAATTTATACCGTCAGCACTAACTCCTCTCATAACTGAAACGATTAATAGTGACAAGCCTTTCTCGATTGAAACTATCGAAGACCCGAACAGTGTTAGCGGCAAATCATCTGTTATTTTTGATGCTTCTACCGGTGCCAGAGAAAATATTACCGAAGCGGAGAGGCAGACGGCTGGGTTGGCTATATTTTACCAGTTGGTTCGTGACGGAGAAGAACCTGAAGATGCGGCGCAGCAGGCCGAAGAAGAGGCAGGTGGACGACCCCTGCCTAATGTTCGGTCGCTACTGGATCAAGGTTAGTGATGAATGGCACTTCGGGAACGTAAACCTGGAGAGTTGCGCCGACCACCTGGGCGACCTGTTGATCCACTCGACCCCGATGTCATTATTGAGGACGCCGAGCGTCTGCCCATCCTTGCCAGGAATGTCAGTAATTTACGGAAAGGGTTGGATTCTGGTGCGATAACTCCTCCTGCTGGGCGCAGGTTTGTGACAGAGGTTGACGAGGATGTCCGTGGCGTCATCACACCTGTTGGTGATGCGCCCCTGACCACTGAGGCTGTAGCTACCGAACCTGTAGCTGACTTCGATAGTCGTACCCCAAGTGATCGGGCGCGGGAGCAAAATGAGTTCCGTCAGGTATTCAATAAACCTGAACCACCGGCACGGCAACAGCTTGCCTCACTGAATAAACCTCCAGCCAACGGTCGGACAGCACCAACGGTAGAAGGTCCTGCTCAGAGGGCAGTTGCTGCTGCCATTGACCGCAGTGGTGCGGATCTACCCAGACCCGATGGGGCACCGGCACCGGCTGATCTTGTACCTGTCCAGCCGTTACCCGGTAGAACTGTGGCAGAGGCAAGGGCATTAACTCGTGCTGCTGCTGCAAAACAGAGGGAAACCCTGCGCGTTTCCAGTGCATCCAGACAGCCCACCAGGCAGCCTGAGAGGCCGCTGGTGGACCGCAGTCTTAGGACGATCCAACCTCAACTGCAACCTTTCCAGGCTCAAGAGAACGCGATTCGCGTAGCTACAGGGTCTGGTGGAGGTCTTTTCGCCAGTGGTGCTGACATGAAGGCACTGGCTGAGATAGTCGAGCAACGTCGTGAGGATCTGCCACAAGGCGAGGGATTTGAGCCGGTCAGGAACCTGTTCAGGGGTCTTGCCGCAGGTGGACTCGGTCTAGGTGAATCGACGGGCACCATCCTGCGCTACCTCGGTGGTGAGTTGGGATTGGAAAGCGTGGCGTCATTAGGTGAGAGCATCGAGGGTTTCTTCCGGCCAAGAATGCGCAGCTTCGTAGAGAGCGCGGCGAAGACGTTCAGATCTGATCAGAACCTGTTCGATAACCCTGAGTTGCTGCTGGACCCAGACTTCCTGACGTTCACGATAGGTCAGATCATACCGTCTCTACTGGCTACCATTACTCCAGTTGGAGTGGCGCGTGCCGGTGTACGTAAGTTGATGTTATCAAGCCTTGCGAAAAAGACTGCCGGTGCTGTCGGTGCGATCGGTGTTGCAGCTGAAGAGGGTAGACGCGTGGCACTGACTGCCAAGCAGTTAAGTGGTGTCGGCAGAAAAGCAGGCAAGGTTGATGCTGCTGGCAAAGTGGAACGGTTTGTCAAGATTGGCGACAACACGCTAGATCTAACTGATGCCACGGTGCTTGCTAAGTTGGCACGTATTGGCAAGGCATCAACAGCCGTAGGACTTGCTGCTGGTGGTGTCAGTGGTGGTGCCTTGGAAGGTTCGGCTACTTACCGTGAGACGCTTGATATTTTGACCGCGCAAGGTGTGCCTGAAGACGTGGCACGAGAGACTGCTGAAAATGCATTCCTGATGATGACTGCAGGTTCTGGTGTGTTGAACTCCATCGGTCTGCAGCGAATTATGAAGCTGGTTGGTGGACAGGTGTCCGGTTTCAAGGCGAGGACGCTTGTTGGTTTGCAGGAAGCACTGACTGAGTATCTTGAGGGTCCACTTGAAGCTGGCATCCAAACAGCACAGGGAACCATCACTCCAGAGCAAGCAATTCAGAAGATGAAGGAAGAACTGAACGTTGCCCCGGCTGCGTTCATAACAGCGTTCTTCCTTCCCGGCGCAGGTGGGACCTATGGGTTGGGTAACGACAGCGTCATGCCCACGGCACAAGAAGCTGCGGAGTCAACTCAAGAAGGTGAACCTGGTGAGTTGCCGCCAGTAGATCCAGGTGCAGGACCAGCAGGACAGGCAGTAAATGTCACGTCGGAGGAAGCCAGTGGAACAGCGCAAGCAGAAGCAGAAGAAGTCGATGGTACTACCCGGCAGGAAGATGACGAGGGAGTTGCCGCCGAAGGAGCGAAGAAAGCCGCACCGACTGCAAAAGATACTGGACCTGTCACCGCACCTGCTGCAGCAGATGATGAGGTTGTCTCAGCCGAAGATTTAGTTGTTGAGCCAACACCAGGACCTGAAGACGAAGGTGATGTTGAGCCAGAACCTACGGCAGCAGAACTAGCAGCTGAAGAGGCTCGCCCTGTAGAGCTAACCGCAGACGAGGTGCTGCGTTCACGTTCCGTACTTACCACCGATGAGGAAGGTGAGTTCGACATCCTCAGGATGTCCAAACCAAAACTGCAGGATCTGGCAGACGAATTTGGAGTGGCGCGTAGTGGTACGAAGCGTGCGCTTGTTGATCGCATTACCGACCAGGCCAAACTAGATGTCGAGGGACTCGACGTTGAGGAGACACAAGATGCCAAAACAATTCGAGACACTGAAGGACAAGTTCAGGAAGGAGGGGTTGTCACCGAAAGCGTCAGCGGGGAAGGCGGCGGCAATATTCAACAGCAGAAGCGACGTGCAAAGGGGAGCAAGAAAACCGATCGGAAAGGGACCAAATCATGGCCAGCTAAAAGCGGGACAAGTAAGCGACGGAAAGCCGACGAAAAGAAACCCGTTGCCAAGACCGCAAAACCACAAAAAGAAAAAGTAAAGGCCAAAAACCGAAAATTGCGGGACGCTAAAAAAGCGAAAATTCCCGAACAAGGTCGTGCCACCGTGGTTAACCTTGCCGACCGCAAGCGAGAGATTCAGGTCAAGCACGATGAGATCATCGAAGAAATTCGGCAGAAGGTGGGTAAGGAACTTAATGAAATAGAAACTGCGGCACGCATCGCGAAGATTGACCCAGAGTCTCTACACAAGATTGGCGATAGGTTTGTAACGGAGGGTCCAGCAATCGTCGGTGGTCGTAAAATGCCCGGTCGTGTTCGTTTAGAGATTAAGGGATACGATCGGGTCAATAAAGATGGGACGGTTCACTACGATGTGGAACAGACGTTCCCTGATGGACACAAGGGGAAGGTTATTCTCACGAACGAAAACTTGGGGTTTGCGGAGAAGGGTGGCGGGCTTAAATCAGTTCCATCATCCACGGCAACACAAGGTAAACCCAGGCAGTTGCTCGATGCTCGCGAAGTAGAGAAAGCCTTCAACGACCCCAATCGCATTATCACTGCTGACGAACTCGACCTGAACGTGCTTGAGGCAGAGGACATGCGTCAGGCACTACGTAATGCCGATCTGCCGTTCAGCGGCACCAAGAAAGCCCTGAAGAAGCGGATTGTTAATCTCCAGCAGAACGGGATAGTTGTTAAGGGTAAAACTCCATCTGAGCGCATTAAAAACGCAGAAAAGGAAACGCAGAAAAAGCCTGTTGCGCCTGATGAAGAGTTGTTGTCTGCAGTTGCAGGGGAACAGAAATTCCAGGTCAGTGAAGATACTAAAGCGATCGACATAATGTCTACCACTGAGGACGGCAGACGCGTTTCGTATATGGGCGCATACAAGGTAGGTAAAAAACTAAAGATTAGCGGTGCAAGCGTACGTGACGCTTCCCAAGGTCAGGGCATTGGGCAGCAATTAATAATAAAGATGCATGCGTTAGCAACTACTCGTGGAATGGTACTTATATCCGATTCTGTTGTTTCAACCGATCAACTACGAGCATACGATGCGCTTCGACGTAAGGGTTGGGAAATAATTTATTCAGAACCAGAGGCGGTAGCGGAGGTACAAGAGCGAGCCTTAGAGACTGAAGAAACAAAGTTTATTGCGACACTTACAAGTGGCCCTGTTGTTGAAACGATTCGTTCCCCTGAAGAGATCGCTAAAAGCGGAAGATTTGCTGAAAGCGAGCAGGACGAATTATTGTCAGCAGTTGGTGTCAGCTTGGAGTCTGGTTTAAGCATCCAACGTGGTGCTGAACCAATTAAAGCCTCAACTGTTGCTCAAGAAAAGCAGGGGATTAGTGAACCACCAGTTCGGAAAGACGGAAGGGTAGAGCTAACGCATTTCTCTCGTGTTGAGAGAGTCCAGGAGCTAGATCCAGCGTTCCATGGTCGCGGTAAGACTGGCGCAGAATCCAGACGTAAAAGAAATAACTCAAGGCATTGGGTTGATCGCACCTATTACGGTATTGGTGTTGGCCTGGATGGTGGTTACGTCAAAGAACCTGGTCTTGGTTCTGTCGAGTACAAAGCGTCCGTTACCCCAAAAGAATTATATGATCTTAAATCAGATCCGAGTGGTTTCTCCCAGCAGGCGGCTGATGCCGGTCACCGTGGTGGCACTGCCATTACTGTCATTGAGAAACTCATCAAAGATGCTGGGTTTACTGGCTACTGGATGAACGACCCAAGTGTTGGGTTAGTGGCTGCTGTTTTCGAAAAACTTAATACGGAGAATGCCGATGGCAAACCTAACGCCACCACGCAAACCGCCACTGCAGAGGAATCAACAACAGGCGCGGTTCCTGCAAAGGAAGATCTCGGACCTACAGGAAAGGCATCCGACATCACCGAGACTGAACGCTTTACGTCAGCAGCTGAAGGGGCCGACGAACAACTTTCAGACCCCGTTTCAGACGACATCCTCTTCACCACTGACGACAGAGTCAGCACCTTCACCGATCCGAAGAATCGCGGAAAGAAACCAAAGAAGAAGTTAACTGCCGACCAGGTCAGGTTTCATGTGCTTGAGATAATTCAGAGGCTCGCGCCGCTTGTTAATTTCAGGATAGTCCAGACGCAGAAAGAACTGCCAGCCAGTGTACGCGGCAAGGCCGAAACTATCAGGGGCATGTTCTCACCTAGTACTAAAACCGTTTGGTTGGTTGCGGATAACATGGTTAGCTTGAAACAAGCCGAGCGAACTATCCTGCACGAGACATTCGGTCACTTCACAATGCGTACGCTACCGAACTTCGATCAGGTCCAGAAATCTGTACGTGAGATTATAGATCGTGGTGATGACCGGGTGATGGCTGGCGTCGTCAAAGACGTTGTCGGTAGAGGTCATGTTCCAGAGGCGCAGTTCATTCAGGAGGTCATCGCTAACTTAGCTGAAACATCCAGTGCGCGATCTGCTGTCGTGAAAGAAGTGGTTGCCATCGTTAAAGATTTGGTCCGTGGCATGGGCTTCCAGGTCAATGTAACCAACACCGATATTATTGCTCTCATAAGGATAACTAAACGCAATTCCGAACGTCGTGCACTTATGGCCGCTGGTTTGGGAATAGACAGGAGTAGTACGAAATATCGTGACTACCTGAAGTCTGATAATTTAGCCAAGTTGCGGTCGGCAACTTCGGAACAACAGATTGGTGATGCCCTGCTGTTTCTCTCCGAGGAGTTTGACGCACCCCTATTCTCTGCTCACGCCACGATGACCGAAGATCTGACCGGTCGCTGGGACGAGAAGATGAACACACCTTTCCGCGAGCAATCGTATGTGGATAGGTTCAAGACCGCGTTGCAGACATTTCACAACCTGTCGTTTGATGAAATCACTCAGGGGCTGATCGATACCGCAAACGCCGTTAAGAC
>Ga0114923_10003794_pt1 | contig 10147 bp, 10 predicted proteins | sample SumtaG_FD_89578 | JGI IMG/M metagenome (GOLD analysis project Ga0114923, IMG submission 89578) | Deep subsurface microbial communities from Indian Ocean to uncover new lineages of life (NeLLi) - Sumatra_00157 metaG | ecosystem: Environmental > Aquatic > Marine > Oceanic > Sediment | place: near...
CTCCATGGCGGAAGACGGCGTCCAGTCGCTGACACGCGAGGAAGCCATCCACGGACCAAGCGGCCCGAGGGACTGCTGCTAGATGTCTGAGCGAATGGACGAAGCCGCGAAGCTCGCGGTCATCGAGGAGTACGCACGCACGCGTAGTGTGGCGGATACTGCGGAGGCGACCGGTGCAACCGAAGAGCAAGTGCGAAGAACCATCGAAGATCCGAAGTTTCTCGTGCACGCGAGGGCGCTGGTTCAGGCTAACGTCGGTATTGAGTTCTTCGGCGAGTGCGCGCAGACTGCGCTGTCAATCATGCGCGACACGCGGGCTCGTGCCACAGACCGTATGGGAGCAATCAAGTTCCTCAACGGACTGCTCGAAACCGTAGACGTCAAGGAGCGCAAGCGCAAGGATCGGGAGCGCAAGAAAGCCGAAGCGGAGGTTGCGGAGCGCGACGAGTCGCTGACTGCGATAACATCACGTCTCGCGTTAGAGGAAGAGGCGCTAAATGCCAGCGTGTCTTCGTGAGTCCTGCCCGAATCGGGAGAAGCATCTAGCGGGTTATGACTACATCGACCTCGAAAGTGGAATCACTTGCCCAGCGGGTGACTCGGTGGAAGAAGGACTTCCCGGCCTTTTGCGCAGAAAACCTGTATATCAAGACGAAGGACGGAAGGCTAATACCCTTTCGCCTGAATCGCGCTCAGTTGCTGTTTTGGTCGAAGGTGCAGCAGCAGTTGGACGCTGGGAAGCCGATCAGGATGTACGTGCTGAAGGCACGCCAGTTGGGGTTCTCCACCGTGATCAAGGCGTTGGAGTACTGGTTGGACACCTTACATCCGTACCGGAACTCTCTGACCGTCTCGCACTCGCTGGATTCCGCAGCGGAGTTGTTCGGGAAACATCAGATTTTTCACTCGATGAGTCAGCCCGATGTGCGACCGGAGACCAAGCGCTCGAATCGCAAGGAGATGCGGTTTGCGCGGGAGCCGAGCGACGAGGAAGTGCGGCTAGCGGACGAGCGGGGGGAACTACCGGATATCGGTCTCCAGTCTTCCCTTATGGTTCAGACCGCCGACAACGCGCATCTAGGCGCGAGCTTCACGTTGCACTTTGTGCACCTCTCGGAGTTCGCTCGCTACGAGAAGATTCGTGCAGACGTGGCTACATCGATGGCTACTCTGATGGCTACGGTGCCGCACTTGCGAAAGACGTTCGTGTTCATCGAGACCACGGCGTTTGGTCTAGGGTATGCAAAGTCCTTTTGGGACAAGTCCGACAATGGCTTCATCAAGCTGTTCGTCTCGTGGGTAGCCGACGAGACGTATCGGATGAACGAGTGGGGCGACGAGCTACCGAACGGTCTCTCGGACCTGGACGACATAGCGGATGGTCCGTACGGTGACGAGCTTCGAGTGCTTGTGTACATTCGTAGCGAGCTTCGCTACTGGTGTTCAGCGGAGTCGGAAGATGAGGAGTGGTTTCAGAACGAGTGCTTGGCGCGACTGGCCTGGAGGCGACACTCGATCCGTGTGGCTCACCAGGGCAGTCTCGATCTTTTCCGGCAAGAGTACCCGATCTACGCGGAAGAGGCTTTCCTCACAAGTGGTGACCATGTCTTCGACACGCAGAAGTTGTCGGACATGCGCACTGCTCTCTACGGTGAGGACGGCGCTACTTCGTTGCATCCGGTTGAGCGCTATCGCTTTCATCGCAAACCGTCACCAGGCTTCACCCGTGCGAAGTATGGCTCGTTGCGTGTCTACGAGCGGCCACAGAAGGGAGCGCGCTACGCTATCGGTGCTGATGTCTCGGAGGGTGTGTCGCACGGAGACGCCTCCGCTGCGCAGGTTCTTCGCGTGCCGGAAATGCGACAGGTTGCCGTATTCCACGCGGGCTACAGGGATGATGAAGAGACACAGCCTCCGATTGACCCGGACGACTTTGGGCACGCGCTTGATGCGCTTGGCCGCTGGTACAACGCCGCGACGATGGCTGTCGAAGTCAACGGTCCTGGCTTCGCCACGAATCTCGTACTTGGTAAGGCGTTGCGCTATCCTCTTCTCTACCAGCGCGAGGTGTTTGACGCCAAGTACAAAGCGGTCCAGAAGAAGTTTGGATGGCATTCCAACAAAGCGACAAAGAACGTCGCCATCACTGATCTTCGCGCTACGCTACGCGAGGATACGCTCCTTCTTTTGGACGAGCGCACTATTGCAGAACTTGGCTACTACGTCAAACATACTAACGGGTCGCTTGGTGCGTCGTCTGGTGAGCATGACGATCTCGTCACCTCGTTGGCTCTCGCCTACCAAATGGCGATATCGATGGGGACGGTTCGTGCTGCTCGTAGAGAACCGGAGAAGCCAGAGGGCTCCTTCGATTGGTGGATGGGCCTCATTGACAAGCAGCGCTACGTAGACGCGAGACAATAATGGAAATCATCAAGTGGGAAAAAGACAAGGGGCCGGAAGCTGAGAAGCTGTGGCGCGAGCGTATCGAGAAAACAATCGAGCACCGAAAGACAGCTCCGTTTGGCGACGTGGTGATGGACCGGAGCCGCCGCTTGTTCGTTGGTAGGCATTGGGGTGTGGATCCAGACGTGGACATTATGTCTATCGATCTGAGTTCTCAGGATCCCGCCAACGAGATTACCGTCAATGTCACTGGCTCCACGGTACAGGACTTCATCCCATTTCTAGTGCGAACCAAGCCGAGGTTCGAACTCATTCCTAAGAAGGACGCAAATCTCGCCGATGCAGCGAAGCGCGCCTCTGCGTACATGAACTACGCGTGGACGGAGTTCGGGATGCAGAAGCAGTACCGGCGTGTCGCACAAGATGGTCTGGTGTACGGTAAGGGCATCATCAAGACCGGTTATCGCTTCGAGCTGGAGGAGGCAGAGCCGCGTGAACCTGGAGACGACCGTGTCGCGTACAACGATTCGATTCGTTGGGATGCTCCGCACATGCAGCGAATTAACCCCAAGCGTTTTTACAGCGAGCCGGGTGCACCGGGTTTCGATGTAGAGAGTGCGCGTTGGGCGTTTGAGGTGATGTTCCAGCGGCTACAGGATGTAGTGGAGAATCCGAGCTACAGCAAGGCCGTTCGCGGTAAGTTGAAGAGCGGTCGAGAGACTGCACAGACGGTCAGTGATTTCCTTTCCAAGAAGGGTGAGGACATCATGTCTGAGGACAAGAAGCTGGAGGCAGACATCAGTACAAGTCAGCAGCTGATTGTGCTCGTGGAGGTGTGGGACAAGAAGTACAACAAGGTGTGGCTTTTCGCTATGGGTGTGGACAAGCCACTGATGGAGGAGAAGAACCCCTATCCGTACCTGGACGGGTTGCCGTACTTGGAATGGCGGTATCAGGAAATCAACGACGAAGTCAACGGTCTCGGTGTACCGGAAGTAATGCGCGACCAGCAGTTGGAGTTGAACCGTGTTCGGAGCGCGGAGTTCAAGCACATCCGTGAGTTCGGTGCACGTAAGTACGCCATCGCCGATGATGGGGTGGACGAGCAGGAACTGGAGAAGCTGCTGGATGGGCAGAGCGCATACGTGAAAGAGCGCATCCCAGGTAACCTCCGTGTTCTGGCTAACCCACCGTTGCCACAGGATCTGTATCGTGTTGACGGTGTGATCATGAATGACATCCGACTGCTCACGGGACAGGACGCGTTGCAACAGGGTGGTGCCTTGCCTTCGAGAACCAGTGCACGTGAGGTGCAGGCGCGGGTAGGAAACGCCGGGATCAAGACTGCGGGACGTACTGCACTTTTGGATGAACTGACGGACGCCGTTGGTCGGCAGATTGTGCAGCACATTCGTGCGAACATGGAGACGAAACAGGTCGTGCGCGTTACCGGAGATCGGGGAGATTACTCTTGGCTGACGATCTCGCCGGAAGACATCAAAGGTGAGTACGATCTCGAATTCGAGTCTACGTCTCGCAGTGAGGAACCACCGGAGGTCGAGCGCGCAAATCGCGCCAACATCTTCGAGCGTGCGGTTGCGGCTGCGCCCTTCATGGCACAGCAGGGCATGCAGGTAAACCTGGCCGAATTGTTCAAGTGGTCGCTGGAGCCATATCAGAAGACTGTTGAGCTGGATCGTTTCTTCATTGCAGTGGAGCCACCGCCCCCGGACGACACCGGTGGTGCGAGCAGCTCTTCGGAGGCGTCTACGAATCCGGCGAAGGCCAGCATACACCGACAAGGTGTGAACGTGGGATCGCAGGGAGGCTAACATAGTGCCGATCAGAGAATACCGGTTTGCGGACGGTTCGGTGGAAGAGGTCATCATGAGTGGCTTCGATCCGCCGAAGTGGTACGTGATCAACGGTCGAAAGGCAGAGCTGATTCCTTCCGCTGCTGCAATCAAGATAGAGGATGGAACTGAGCAGTTTTACAAGATCACCGGTCAACGTCCGGTGGAACCAGGAACGCGAAGGGAAACAGAGAACAACAGGAAGGACCGAGTGAAAGCGCAGGACGTCGAGCGTCGGGTTGAGCTGGACAAGATTTTTCCAGAGGTTCTGGATGAGGCGATGCACTCGGAGGAATTTTCAACAACGACTGACGTAGCGAGCGGACCCCCGCCCATCGATGTGATGGAACGGGACACCCAGGCGCACGGCTAGTTGTGACTACCAGGGAGACTGCGAAATGACGGACGAAAACACAGGTACGGAGGAAACGAAGGTTGATGAATCGCATCTGCCAGTGGAATGGAGAACTTCGGAGTTTGAAGGTCTTACTGCCGAAGTGAATCCAGATACCGGCGAGTTGGAAATCGGCACGGCTGTAAGCACCGAAGACGACGACGCTCCTGACGGGGACGACGTTGTGGACGACACGCAAGCGGACGATAACGATGACTCCAACACCCCAGACGATGACAACGACAGTGATGACGACGACGATGGTGACGGTGCAGACGCCGACGCCGGGGGCAACGACGATCCTCTCATTGTGGCCGAAACACGTTATCGTGAACTTCAGTCGTTCAAGGACAAGCAGCTCGGCGAAGCGGCCGACATGGTCATGGAGCTGCAGACGACAGTCGCACGACTGGAAGGGGAGATTGCGGGACGTGGTAAGAGAGATTCATCCTCGTCGGAGGACACGAATCTCGATGACCTCGATCAACCGGACACCGATCGATCCGACATCCAGCGCCAGATTGATGAAGGAATCACGAAGGCGCTTCAGGGGATCGATCTACCTGCAGTACAGACCGCCATGGAGGACAGAGCGTTGGTGTTGGAACTGACAGCATTCAGAGAGGCACACCCGGAGGTGGATTATCCTGCGAACGCCGCCCTGAAGAACGCCGCTGCTCAGCTACTCAACAAAGACGCTGAGTTGTCCTTCGAGGACGCGTTCGCAACCGCAGTGGAACTGTTTGGCAAACCCAACATGGATCCGAATGTGCAGCCGAAAGGCGGCAAGGTGACACCCAGCGTTGGGAAGCCCGAAGTAGCCGATGAGGAGCGGAAGCGTTTGCGTGACAAAGCGCAGCGACTGAAGCGTCCTGTGTCGGTGTCAGGGGACGAAGATCACACAACCGATTCTGAAGAGGTCAACGACGTAGGCGACGCTATTAGAGCGGGCATGCGCGAGGTCGCTTCGGGATCTTAGGAGGGCCAAATGGGCTCCAATGATGGACTTGCCTTTTCGGGCACCCCGTCGCTCGGCAACGATCTTGTCGAGAGTGGGACTGTCCAGAAACACACGCTTGGCACGCGTGTCGTATCGAACACCGGTGATGTGTTCGTGTACGTACAAGCCAACGGCGCGTTCGCCGTGGGCGACATCATCGTCTATGCGGCTGGCTTCGACTGCGCGCCCCTCGCGGGTGCCGGTGCAGCTTGGGCTGTAGCCAATACCGTCATAGCCGACAACAGCTTTGGTTGGGTCCAGACTCACGGATCCGTTGCCAGCGCTGGTGTCGAAACCGGCCCGACGACCGCCGCACGGCTCATGCCTGTGACCGGTTCGAACGGTCTTCTGAACGACGCTGCCACGCCTGGTGCGGCCGACGGCGTGTTCGCAATCCAAGAAGGTGCGCAGTCCTCTAACCTGGCTGCGATCTTCATTCTCTAGGGAGAGACGAAATGGCTGGTAACCCAACATTCGACGCTATCGTCACTTCCACCCTTCGCAAGTACCACAAGAAGCTGCAAGAGAACCTCATGGGGCACAACGCCCTGCTGTGGCTCATGCGCTCGAAGGGATATGTCGACTCCAAGAAAGGTGGTCGATCCATCGTTCAGCCGCTGTTGTACGGCAGCAACTCGACCGTTCGTTCGTACTCTGGTTACGATATTCTGGACGTTTCACCGCAGGCTGGTATCACCGCTGCGGAGTACGTCTGGAAATACGTGGCAGGTTCGGTCACCATTTCCGGTCAGGAAGAGTTCGAAAACTCCGGCGCGGAGCGGATCTTTAGCTTGCTCGAAGCGAAGATCAAGCAGCTGGAGATCAGCATGCAGCTGGAGATCAACTCACAGCTGTTTGCTGTCGGTACTGCCAACGGTGGCAAAGACCTCACGGGTCTGGGCATCGCCGTTGAGGACGGTACTGCGTGGAGCACGTACGGCGGTATCGACCGCAGTGACGCTGCCAACACTTTCTGGCGGAACCAGTGGTTCGACTTCGACACTGAGGTGAATGGCGGCAGCGCCACGACCTTCGGTGCAACGAAGGGTAACAGCGTCATGGGCCTCGCGGCCATGCGGCGTATGTTCCTGAACTGCTCCATCGGCAAGCACACTCCCGACCTCATCGTTACGACTCGCACGCTCTACGAGGAGTACGAGGCGAACATCGAGGGCGACAAGCTGCGTACCCAGGACACCAAACTGGGCGACGTTGGCTTCATCAACCTCAAGTTCAAGGGTGTGCCGATTGTGTTCGATGACGACCTTGCGGCCGAAGAGATGCTGTTTCTGCGGAGTGACTTCCTCAGATTCGTCATCGGTACCGGTCGCGACTTTGTGTCGAGCCCCTTCGTCAAGCCGCAGAACCAGGACGCCAAGGTGTCCCAGGTTCTGTTCGCGGGTAACATCACTACGCTCAAGAGCGATCAGCTCGGGCGTATTAGCGGGATTACCGCTTAGCCCAATTCGTGGGGTCGGGTCGATCGTTCGTCGGCCCTCACGCTTTTTTCTCAAAGGGAGATAACAACATGCCGCGCAAAAACGTAGAGAAGGACACGCCCGTCGAGGTCGCAATCGTTGAGGGCGATAGTCGTTCCGATCCTGAGTTCGTAGAGCTACAAGAGCGGGCCGTTAGCGACCCGGCAGTGACGGATCTGTTGGCCCGAATTGCTGCACTGGAAGAAGAGAACACAGCGCTGGCCGAGCGCAACGTGGAAATCGAAGAGCAGTTGCCGAAGCCCCGCGATCCCAATGACCCGCTATGGGTGAAACGCGCTGTTCGTGTGGACCGTACGTCCACTGTGCGTGTGATCGTGCGAGCAACGCCGAGTACGTGTCTTTCGTGCGGCTTCGACATGCTGGTTCCCACAGAGGGCGACGAGGTTCCCGAATGGAACGAGCTGGACAGCGAATCGCAGGAGACCGCGATGCGCGCACTGCAACGGCACATCAGAAATGTGCACGGTGGTGCGATGAGCGAAGAGGCAATCGTGGACTACGACGCGATTCCGAAGTCGGCGTTGCACAAGCCGCAGCCCGTATAGGTTGCGTCAGGAGGATAGGTAGGTGACGATACTACAGTTGGCCGAGGAAATGGGCCTGGAGTTCGGTGAGGAAATCAGCGACCTCGACATTCGTGATCAGTTTGTTCAGTTCGCCCAGGAGGTCATAGACGATATCATCATGTCGGGCAGATGGGCGCATCAGAACACGCGACATGTTGTGACGTTGGTGGATGCCACCTACATCTACGATATGCCGGTTACGATGTCAGAGATCGTGGAAGTTCGACACGATGCCAACCACAAACGATTGGCGCTCGTTTCAATTCAACAGTTGGTGCGCAGGGGAGAGGATCTGTACCCGGTTTTGGTGACCCCACCGGGGCCGTTGGACGTACCGACCGCTTGGTACCCGTATGGCGCCAGTGCTTCCGGTGCGCTGCAGATTGCAGTTTGGGGTGTGCCTGGTGGGGTACAGACGGACACGTTGACGGTGTTCGGATTGAAGCGCCCCGCCGCTCTGGCGCTCACGGATGAGATTCCGCTACCGGAAGAGTTCATCACGATCTCTCGCTCTGGTATTCGCGGACTGGTGAGGTACAACGAGAACAATTTGGAAGCTGCCACGTTGATGCTGAACCGGTTTGACCAGAAGCTGCAGCTGCTCAACGGCCGGTTCACGGGCGCACCGCGTGCGGGCTCGCAGCTGATGTCGAAACGTGGACTGCAGAGCACGCAGCAGGCACCGGCAGCGCCGGGAGGCGACTAAATGGTCACCGTAGATAGCCTTGCCGCGAAGTACGCTGTCTTGGTCGGAGAGAACTACTCCGACCTTGACGTGTCTGAGTCGTTTCGTTCCTGGGTGGCGCAGGGGCTGGAGGAGCTGCTTGCAGACGAGTGGCCGTTTCGATCCGTGCTCGGTGCGGTCACGACAATCGCGACGCAGGCGGTCTACTCTTCTCCGCAGAGTGTGTGGGACATCGAATGGGTGTCCAAGGCGGGTGAAGCTCCGCTGCGTCAAGTGAGCCGCGCTGATTTGATATCTCGCGGTTACGATCTGACCGAGGGTGGATCGGTGACGTGTTGGTACCCGGCAGGTATCGATTCGTCAGATGATATGTTGATAGGGTTGTGGCCGGTGCCTAGTACTGCGGACCTGTCCTATCAGGTGCTGGGTGGTGTCGTTGAGACGATCCTACCGGACAGCACCGATGAGTACATGATTCCGCCCGACATGCAGCGTCTCATCGGCTACCTAGTTAACGAGGCGTACTACGAAAACACAGCAGACGTACAGCGCGCTGCTGGCTTTCGCGGTAGGTACATTCGTGCGCTAAGCGTAGCGCGCAAGCGACACATGGCGCCCGCCAACAAGTCACGACAGATAGCACGAGTCAACCTCTCTGGGCGTCGTGGCAGCAGCTTCCTGCGGCTACCGGGAGACTACCAGTAAATGCCACAACAGGCGCAGCTCACCAGCTTTGCCGGTGGGATCAATCAGAGTTTGCCCGCCGAGTCGATTGCGGACGACGAACTGGCGGATGCCACCAACTATGAGCTGGACGATCTTGGCAACCTGCGTACGCGCAACGGGTTGACCAGGGGATACGGTACCACTCCTGGTACCGGTGGTACGCCCGCGTGGGACGCCGGTGTGCCGGGTACACCCTTCGAGCACTTCCCGGCCGGTGCGGCGAATCCGCACATCATTGTGCCAAAGGGCAATCAGCTGTACTCGTTTCCCTTTCCTGGGTTCGACAGCTACGTTGACGTGACAAACGCGCTGTCGCTACCGGATGGGGCGAAGTGGCAGTGGGTGCAAATGGACAACAAGGCGATTGGTGTGAATCAGGCTACCAACGCTTCGGGTTTTGTCAACCCTATTGAGATCCCGACGCTGGGCGGAAACGCTATCGCACTCGCGAATGCACCGGAAGGGAAGTTCATCGAGTACTTCCCAGGTACGCGTCGTATTTTCATTGTTCCGTCTGATCGAACCACGGACATCGACTACTGCGCAGTTGGTGATTCCATCGATTGGACGACTGCCGGTGCTTCAGGCGCTGGTACGATTCCGGTGGGGGGCGACGAGTTCGGGCCGATCACGGGTATCAAGGCTTGGCGTGGTCGCTTGTTCATCTTCAAGCTGAATGCGATCTACATGTTGGTACCGGGCTCACCGCTGACGGATGCTAACCAGTGGCAGATTGTGCCGTACGCAACCAATGTCGGATGTGTGTCGTCGTGGACAATTCAGCAAGTGGGCGATGACATCTTCTTTCTTGGTGCGCAGGGTGTTACGTCGCTGCAGGCAACCACGGGTGGAGTTGGGGAGTTCATGCAACGTGCGTTGTCCGATAAGGTGCCTGCATTGTCCGGTGTGCCGAAGGATGACCCAGAGTCGTTCACGTCAATTGTGTGGCCGCAACAGCATCAGTACTGGCTTGGCATTCCAAGTGCTTCCGGGTCCACTGCGCCGGATACGCTGTGGA
>Ga0114923_10003795_pt1 | contig 10145 bp, 1 predicted proteins | sample SumtaG_FD_89578 | JGI IMG/M metagenome (GOLD analysis project Ga0114923, IMG submission 89578) | Deep subsurface microbial communities from Indian Ocean to uncover new lineages of life (NeLLi) - Sumatra_00157 metaG | ecosystem: Environmental > Aquatic > Marine > Oceanic > Sediment | place: near...
AAGCCATTTGGCCTCAACGTGATAACAGATGGGGGAGAGGAGAGGTTCCTTTCTACCGAACATATTGAATCTTGGCAACAAGCAGAGGCAGGACAGCCAGTCTTCAAATTTAGGCTCTCAAACGCCCTAATTCAATATATAAACATTACCGTAGGTTCAGAAGTCTTATTTACTTACTATTATCTCAAGGATACCCTGGAATACTATACCAATTACCGGGACATCTTATACGGAAGCGATAAGTACACAATGGTTATTAAAGATTCCCAAGGCACAGAAATTCCAAAATATGAAGTGATTGATTCAGTTGAAGATAATAAGATTACCTTTAACGATGAGATTAGGGCCCACCTTGCCATCGGACAGAGGTTTACCGTAGAATATGAATTTAAAACGCGAGGCGGGCTTATAGAGTCCAAACATATATTTATCGAAGTTCAGCCTTATGAGATGCAATTTTATAACAGCTACAATATTTTATCAGGCGGTTCAATTGTCGCACCATTATATTATAACTTATCATCCAACTTTAATTATCAGCTTGCCTTAAATTATAGGCTTATGGAAAAAGGCATTCATACTTATGAAGTGAAGGTTGATGGTCCTGCCCTTAGTGCCGGAGAAGTTGAAATTGCTCTAGAGTATAATGATCCGCTCCAAGAAAATAATGAACCAATCCTATTTGCCCATTATTACAATGATAACGATGAGAAAGTATGGATTGATGAAGAGAACCATATTACCTATAATTTCGAGACTCATATTATAACCATCAATATTGATCCATATATTAATGCTGAGTCGCAAGAAAATAAGCTTAAGTTAGATGATATAATCTATGTTAATTTAGCATCCGATCTTCATAGTAAATATCGCTATTATCACGATTTTGATATTAATCTAAGGTCCAATGATATTATTTTACAAGACTGGACCGTTACCAGCAACCCCGAAGATAATTTAATTGCTAACTATGAATCTGCTCACTTTATTTATGATGTACAAGAGAAAAATGATTGGGCAAAAGGCAAAGTCAAACAAATCTTCGCCACCTTGGATGATTCTAACAGCCTTAGATACTACTTAGATGAGGATTTAAGCGATCCAGATGGTTGGACGGACTATAAAACGCTTATCATGAAGATGGGCTTACTAAACCCCTATGTATTGGATTATTTAGAAGTGAAGTTTTACTTTACTAACTCCTCTGGATTACAACTAATTGGAATTTCAAAGGTTACTCTTGAAATGTTTGACGATGATACGGGAGCCGTCTATATTCCACTGCCAGAATCAGATGATTTCGATCAATTTACCATGAGTAAAAATGCTTATATCGAATTCACGCCGGTATTTTATGAGGCTGAGGATTTCGAAGGCTATTTCTGTGAGCAAGGACTCCCTACCATGCAAACAGTTATATGGGATGCTGATAGTGTTGAAGATGGGATGTTATCGATTGCTTTAGAGCAAGACGTATTTAATACCAATGAAATGGTCTATGTGCTAAATAACCTATATGAATATATCTATGCGGTAAATATCAGCACTTTTACCCAAGAATTTAGCTATTATGATGACAACGACGCTTATGAATTAGAATTTTATAATATTTCCCTTCCGATGTATTACAACGATACCAACGGCAGTCTTATCGATATGCGGGATGAAGATTTCTTATACCTCAAATATAATGCCACTTTAGAAAAATCCATTGGCCTTACTATAGAAGAGATGGTACTTGAAAAAGATAATTACTTGCCAAACTTCGAAGATGGACAGCCAAATGTGCCAATTGCCGAAATTTCGTTATTAGGAGTTAATGTCAACAGCGATGAGTTTAGCTATAGCACTGTAGACGATTTATTCCTTAACAGAACCGAGCTTGTTGCGTGGAATGAGGCTCTCCCATTAACTCCATTCGAAGATAAGTTCCTCGATACTTACAAGCAGGCGGTATTTAATATTTCCTTTGGCGACATTAACGCTAATTTCATTACCACCGATGAGACTGGAGTGCAATACAGCTACATAACAGACATCCTTATTTCCAGCAACGATCCATCTTATGAATTAGTGGTCGACTCGTTCTTTATTTTCGAATTTGACTATAATTCAACCCTGTATGATTCACAGATTTTTGATTTGTACCCTTATAACCACATGCAAGAATTTTACTTTAATTATGATAATATTTATGACACTATTATAACGCTCAATTGTAGCGATTATCTCCCACTTTACTATTATGATCAAGATATCAACGAGACCATCTATTTTGAAGCCTATGGCAGCCGGGATAATTATTATTACTTTGGAGAGCATCTGTTTGCACAAAATATTTCGGAGGGAGTCTATAACATTACTTGGAACGAATGGTATTCAAAAGATTTCTATTATGAAGCCAAACATGCTAAAGATTATAAAGAACTAATGGGTTATTATGAGTATTACAATCCTTACATTTCTAATTATTCATACCTCTACATCTCCTGGGCAGATCAAAACAGCGTGTATGAGTGGAGAACTCTTGAACAGTACAATGTCATTCCAGATACAATAGAAGTGGTTTATGAACATTATAACGAAGCCACCGAAGAGTTTAGCACGGTCTATTACAATCAAACCCTTGGAGAGTTTGAAATTAGGCAACTTGCAACAGAATACTTCTATCCATACAACATTTCTGTCAATAATTATGAGTTTACCCTCTCTCAGAATTACTCTCAAGCACTCGATCTTAGCATCTTAACCTGTGAAGCATTCTATTTTGATGAGGCTAACCTTACGCTTACCGCTGAAGTCCTTTCGGATGGCATGACCGTAAATATCACCGCCCCGGCAGAAGTATCACTTTCAGACTTTCAATTTATTATGGTCATCGTTTCCTTTAGTGAGGGAGCATATTCAGATTATACCCAAATCAGGCTTACCCAAAATGCGTTAAATAACCATCCAGAATCGCAAGATTGGTCCATAAATGATAGTTTATGGGTTGATTATGAATATTCCGATATGGATTACTTTCTACTGTTTGAAGATTACGATGTTGGCAACGAAGAAGAAAGCTGGTTTGAATATATTCCATATATCAGAAATGAGAGGTTTATTAGTTACACGCCACTGGACCATATTCCGTTCTTAGATAATAACACTCAAGAGCTTGATTTTGAAGCCTTCACTGAATTTGATGATAAACGCCACGTCATTGAGTTTTATGACTATAACATGGACGCGGAATATGAACTTATCATGGAAAAGCTCGATATTACTGGAGACGGCAGATATGATTGCGTTAAGTACGGTGAGGCCAACGCCGCAGGGGAGATTGTATTTCATACAACTGTACAGTTTGTTTCCTATACAGAGCAATATACTGAAAAAACTGATCAAGAGCGGGAAAGTCCCGAGAGATTCCAGCTTAACATGTTAAATTGGATTAATAAATTTAATTTAGGTTTATATGATATGTTCACCTCTTGGTATACACATCAAGAAACAACCGAATGGAGTGATATGGCAGAGGAACTATTAAGCTTATATAATATATATGCCCGTAAAAACATTAAGACTGATACGACTACCACTACGAAAATCGATAAATCTTACTTCCTCGTCCAAAAAGATACTAATTATGACGGTGTTGCCGATATAGAGTTTAGTTACGAGATGACTTTCTCTAGCATTTCTGCAAAAATAGATACCAGGGAGAAGACCACCATTTACTTCCAGCCAAAAGACACTATCGAACTTATGCAATTGAATTCGTATATTACCAAAGAACAAGCTGAGTTTATGCAAGATGTTGTGTACGATTTATTCGGTTTTCATGGTAGTGAACAATATATCAAACAATACTTAACCACCGAATATAACGAGTATTTCTCAGGATATTCGCTCATGTTTAGGGATTTCGAGACCGGAGAGGTTGCCAGCTCCCGACTTTACTCAGATGGCTTCCCTAACGAGCTTTCTGAAATGTATAATTTGGATAATTATATGCAAACCGCTGTAAATGATTTGGACGACCATGATTCTTATAACGATATGGTAATAGAGATGCAAGATAAAGAGCCATTGCTTTCCCTTGCCCACGATACTGATAATGTGCCCGCCTATTTTGATGCAGTTTCCCTCTTTTTCGACGGAAAAATTACCCATGACAATATTTTAGCTACCGCTAAAGATATCAAAATATACGGCAATATCGAGCAAATAACCAATATTGATGCGAATGATCTTTCGCTGGACATCATTGAAGTTATCCCCCAAGACGGCGTATTTTTCGATAATGCCTTAGATTATCAGCCAGAGAAGACCGAGGGAAGATATTACTACATCGACGGGGATGATGATAATCGGCGAGAGACACTGCTCATTACAGATTCAGAGGGAAATATCATCGCCGCCGGATTTGACTATAATTTTGACTCCTATTTTATCCCTCACGACAGAATCTTAGTAGAGCGCCATGTGAGAAATTCCATATTTTCCGAAGATGAGGGGCTATATAACGTAAAACGCTTACTTTCCAATGAATTGCTGGGATATCATGATGAGGATGATAATGATGAACCTATATTGGAGCAAACCTTTTCAGATTCCCTTTTTGATATATGGAAAACTCAATTTAACGACGGTGCTTCGACAGTTCTACTGGATGAGGTATCCGAACTTACATTCAATAAATTTATGGAAGATACCTCCACCAGGCAGATGGCTGCCGACGTATTATGGCAAATAGAAGCTCAACTTATCTCCAAGGCTACTTGTAAATTTTATTTAGTGACCTATACCGCGCTTAACATCCTTAAAGGCTACTTAGATCTTCAAGAGCAGCAAAACTTTATTAATTCTATAACCTTTCATGATGAGGGATACAAAGGAAAGGAGACGCTTTCTAAAGAGTGGTGGGCGGATGATTGGTTTGGCGGCTCGATCACAAACTATTTTGGAAGCCCTATGGGCGTCTATGCTCCCGTGGTCTATGAGACGGAGAAGCACACCTATGAAGGGCAAGTCATTTTGGCGCCAGTTCAATTTAAATCGTTCCCTGATCCTATCGATGCGGCGTCCAGCCTCTCTTCAGGAGACTTGGGAGGCACCATGACCAGCACCAAATATCTCAAGGTCGACCCCCAATTCGGATTTAACCTACAATCCCGAAATCTTATGGCATATTCTGACCTTGATGATAGACGATTCCATCTATTTATTAAAGAGAAAGAGGGATGGGGGGTGACAGAGGAAGAAACGGAGCTTTACTGGGAAACTCGTACTGCCAAAAATTCCATTACCTACTTGGAAAACGAGGTTGCCAAGAGAGCGGAGCAAAACAACGATGACGAACTTAATAAAGTGCTGCCCTACATGAGCGACTATTATCCGATCCTCACGTTCACCAGTTCCGATATCTCCGTCCCTGTTCCCCAATTTTACGAGGATTATCCGATTATCGTGTCCGATGAGGCTTATGAAAGCGGATTAAAGGACGACCATCACACCATACTTAAGATTTGGGATGTTAACGATGACGCTGAGATTCGACTGGTTCCAAAGAATAGCCCCCATAAAATATATGCGGACATTCCACTCATAAAAGTTCATATGTTTACATGCGAAGATTTAGGAGAAGAATTTCAGACTGAGAATGAATTCTTTTCGGCATTTTATTACGGACTAGATGGGGATTATAATCATTTCGCATATATGGCAGATTCGAAGCAACTTGAAACCCTTCACGATAACGATTTTATCTATGATGAGGACTCGGGGAAAATAACATTAGATCACGATATAGTTCAACATCTTAAAAAGAAACTTTATGAGCGCTATGATGCCCTTCCAAACGATTATAAAATCTTCATTGTGCTTGAAATTCAAGTGGACAAGTATGTTTCCATGGACGATATAGATGACCTTACTTCCAAGCAAATAAAGCAAATTATTACCATGCAATCGCTTCAAGCTAATATCTTAGAATATTACTATCAATTCCAGGTTGCCACGCAAACCCAACAGGCTCTAAATGAATTGGCATATACAATCGCTGTGACAGTGCTTAGTACCGGCATTACCTCGTTAACAACTAAACAAGGTCGTAAACAGATTTTAGGAAATATCAAGCAAGAGGTCTTAGAGGAAGTATTTACAGACCCTATGCTGGAGTCCGTTTCCGGCGGTATTACTCGGCAATATACCGATGACGCCTATACAGAAATGATGGTCACCACCATAGTAGAGTCGTTAAGAGAGTCCAGATCAGCCTTCAAATATTATTATAGCAAACGCTCCCAGAACAGGCATACCCGCAAGATTATTATGACCGATAGTTATATGAAAGAAATGAATGAGTTGGACCAACAAATTGCGCTAGCTGAAGCTCAAGGCACCGATCTCGACGTAATATCTGCCACCGCCGCCACGTCTATCGCCATGGTCGAAGCATATATGGGAGGGGGAAGCGCCTACGCATTGTTCGGTCCAATTGCCGAATCTTTTGCATACGCCGATGAGACGCCGGGACTGTCCAAGAAAGAGATTCTCAAGCGCACCGTAGCCGAAACTCAAGAAGAGCCTCCTGATGACAGTAAACTAAAGCCCATGATGAGCACTGCCCGAAAGGAGATCTACGATCCGACTCAATTTAACTGGCATGAGTATATGAGCCTCTTTTCCAATAAGTTTAGTAAAGCATCTTTTGAACAGAAGTCAGAGTCAAAGCCTACTAAATCAATTTTGGACAAGCTAAAGAAATTTATTCATCCCTACCAGACTATACAAGGATGGTTCATTCAAAGGAAAATGAAAGATATTTTGGTTCAGTTATGGATGGAAAAAGAAGTTTCTAAAGAGAATCTTAAATTTGCTTTTACAGGGGACAAACCAGGTTCTTTAGGAAATATAGATCCTAATGTTTTGGCTAGTGGAAGGCCTTCAGATATTTATGAGTGGGAGGATTATGGGTTTATATCTGAGCCCTTGTATAATAAGATTTCTAAGCCTACTTATATGGAGAGAATAATCACTGATGCTGCGATAGATTACTTTGACCAGGTTAAGCGTACAAAAAAGTATTCTCTTGATAAAACCGATCTAAAATTCGAAAATGGTATAGCAATTAAAAGAGTATTAGACTTAAAGAAGCTCCATAGAAAGAATGTAAAGGAGAAAATAGATCATTATATTATATATCGAATTGTTCTAAGGAAGTCACCACAACCACAATATTCACCAGACATGCTATATGGAAATCCTTACGAAGGATTATTTGAGAGATCTTATCAGTATCTAACCCCAGAATCAGAACCATTTTCAAGACCATTTTTAGATCGTAAAGTCCGTGTCGGATATGCATTAAATTATTTTAAGGAAGGTAATACTAGGACATTAAACAATAGGGTTAATGAGTATGTTTTTGCTGCATTTAACCCTAATAGCCAAGAATATTGGTCTTCTATGAGTAGGGACATCCGAGCAATGGTTGGAGTTGCCGATTATGAATCCGACTCTGAAATTCTTGATGTGGCAAGATATGAAGCTAGGAGACTTTTGAAGGTTGACATCCTTCATGTTACCAAAGATGTTTACGAAGCTGGAGCCGCCGAAAGATTCTATATTTATTTTTTTAACGCCCGAGATCCTGACCTTGGATATAATACTCAGTTTGGAGGCACGGTAAGTCGTTTTGATATTTCGGCTCTTGACGCCATGGCAATTATGAAAGAAAAAGGGCTAACATGGTGGGATATTGATGGGGCTATGAAAAGGGCAGCCTCTTCGCGTGATATTTCTTATACAATAGCGAAATCAATCGGATTATCAGTGAAAGAACTTAACAAAATTCTCAAATATTATTATTCAGATATTGAGACTTGGGAGGAGAATGGTGAATTATACGAGATAAAATATAAGTTCCCTGGACTATATGACAATAGACCAAATAAATTTTTAAAGGTTAGGGATTTATATAGAGGTATAAAAATTCTAACACTTCTAAAGGCAGGTATTTGGGATTATAAGACCATTTGTGACAAATTAGCGATAAATAAAGACACTCGAGTGCTCAACACGATTTGTAGAAGAATATTCAAAATGAAGTTTAAAGATTTGGTAATTAATGAAGTTGAAAATATCATATATCCAGTTGCAAGTAAGACTCCCATAAAGCGGAAGACCACACTTGCAGGACTTGCAAGACTTATACCTAATATGGATGCCAAAGAGTTAAAAAAATTAATAAATATAAAATATGGCGTCGCAAAAGACAGTGACGAAAAAATTGGAGGGTTGATGAATTACTTCAATGAACTTAAGAAAGATATACTAATTCCCTGTTTAATGATGCATTTGACTCCAAGGCAAGCTCTGTCACTGATGGGTTTCTCCAGTAAATCTAATGTGAACCCCGTCGTAAAGAGTATTTTAGATTGGAAAGTCGGAGTGGTAACGAATGGAAAAGGTGATATTCTTACAAATCAAGATACTACGATCGACTCACATTTAGCTGTGATGTTCTTTACGGGGCATATTCTAAGCAGTTCCTGGATATCTACGAATTTCCAAGATTATCTAGATGAAGTTCAGAAGATTTTAAAAGGTTTCTATGATTATGATGTATTAATAGATATGGTGCTAATGTTGGAAGATGAAGGGTAATGTCTTAACATGCGATAAATACATTTATTATAGGTGTTTTTTTTAATATTATTGGAAGATAACATTTTAGATAGTAAATAATAACTACTCAACTTTGTAAATGAAAGAATTTCAAATAAATGAGTTTATTACTCTTAGATTAGAGGATTGTAGAACTGTTATATATATATTAGGGGAGCCGTTTTTGCAGTGTGTCCAATTATTATTAAATGTTCCTATTACTCTAGAGGTTAATAATGTAACTTCAATAGATGCAGCTACAGAGACTTATGAAATATTGGAGGACGAATTACAAGTTGAAGATGAACTTCAGCTTATTATCCCTCCAGATGTGGAATTTTGGGGTCACTGTTCTAATTTACAGGTGTGGTCAGAAAGTAAATATAATACTCGGCTCATTCACAGAAGTATTGCATTTCCCTTGCTAAAAAAATCGTCTGAAGTTGGAGATCTAAATGCAAGAAAGATCTTTAAAGAAGAAATAGGCGAGAGATTTAAGGAGGGTTCTACCTCAGTCAGAGATTATTTAATTATCGAAGGATATATGAGATATCTGAGTGTCGAAGAACTAAGTGTTATTTTACCTAAAGAATATACCATATTAAAGGAGTTAGGGCGAGAATTATCGAATGATTTTTCAATTTACACTTTTGATGGAGAGGAGTGTTTTGATATTCAAAAAAAGCAGAACCAAATGGTTTTTTTTCTTAATGAAGAACTACAAATAAATGCCATTTTATTTGCCTATTGTAATTACAGTTATGATACATGGGATATGATATTTAAAAAGTTAAAATCTCTTAAATTCCTTGAGTCTCTATACATTTCTCATTGCAATTTAAGACGAGTTCCGAGTTCAATTAGACATTTGACATGTTTAAAGAATTTAGAAATAGATGAAAGTCAAGTAGAGATACTTCCAAAAGTAATTAATAGTTTAAAGAATCTTGAAAATCTTAGACTTAAAAGAAATAAGATATTATATCTTCCTGATTCAATAGGAGACTTAAAGGCTCTTACATCTTTTGATGTAAGCGAGAATCAGTTAGAGAAGTTACCAAATACGATAGGAAACTTAAAGTCTCTTACGTTTTTAAATTTATGTGAGAACAATTTATCATATATTCCAAGTACCATTGGTTTTCTAAAATCTCTTAAGTCGCTTCTTTTGACAGATAATAAGTTGACAAAACTTCCTAATGAAATGGTAAATTGTAGAAATTTAAGAAGAATATTTTTGCGAAATAATAATATTAGCAATTGTGCTGTTTTAAAAAGATTAAAAATTATGACATATCCCAAAATATTTTTGTGATTTTTAAAGTCAGTAATTCCATAAATCCGATATTCTTCTATAGATATTTCTAGAGTGAAAGTATGAAGGAATTGTTTAAAGTAGGTGATAAATAATCACAACAACAGAAAAAGATATTGTAGAATGGTTTCTCCAACTTAAAAAGTATAGAAAATCAGAACCAGAAAGAGAA
>Ga0114923_10003796_pt1 | contig 10145 bp, 13 predicted proteins | sample SumtaG_FD_89578 | JGI IMG/M metagenome (GOLD analysis project Ga0114923, IMG submission 89578) | Deep subsurface microbial communities from Indian Ocean to uncover new lineages of life (NeLLi) - Sumatra_00157 metaG | ecosystem: Environmental > Aquatic > Marine > Oceanic > Sediment | place: near...
CCGGTATGTGAGAAAAAAGCAGAGACATTCTGGGCATTACAACAGAAAAGTTTTATGTGTGCTGCATGTCAGCGCCTGTATAATCCACCTTACATGACTCTACTAAGGTTTGATCAAGGCAGCTACAACAAGCTGTGGAATTTAGAAGTGGGTGACTATGAAATGTTTAGTGAAGTTGAGGACATTGAATTGTGTGGTTGGCTCGTCCGAAGCGAGCAGGAAACCCTGTACAGTCTTGTGCCAAAAGTTACTGCTTTTGTTTACCACATGGAATACTTTGGAGATGTTACGTGTGGTCGTTGTGTAAATTATCCATACTTTGAATCTGACAACAGATGCCTGGCTGAAGCTTGTGCAAAAGTAGCTAAACCCTTCAAGCCAATGAAAGATATACAATATCCACCAGAAAGGAGCAGATACGCAAAATGGATGAACATAAACCATTGATGAAAGAAAAGAAACTAGAACCACCCCAGCCGCTGGCCAAAAGGATAATCAAAGAAGACGTGGCCGTAAAAAGAAAAATCTTACGTTTCATGGAGAGAGGTGTCTACATCGTGGCTATCTTTGGGATGGCTATAACTATGTTCTATGGTTATGCTAACTATAAGATTAAGGTGAACATAGTAGATAAGTTGACGCACGACAAGGCTGACCTTAAAGCAGATGGGATAGTCTTGCAGTATACCATTGACGCACTGATCCAGCAACGTTCAGGCCTGGAGAACAAACTGGCCAATCTTAAGAACAAGGAAGACCTGTCTCGTCGTGATCTTGAAGCCTATATCATTAAGAAGTTCCGCGTGATACCGCAGGTAGTTGCCCATGAGGTAGCTGCACAAGTTGTAAAGCTCACTAAGGAGAGGGGTGTGCCCTTCTCACTTCTCGTTGGGCTTATTGAAGTTGAATCTCAGTTTAAACCATGGGCTATCAGCAAAAAGGATGCTCGTGGGCTCATGCAGGTGATGCCTTTCTGGATCAAGAAGAAGAAAGAGATAGGTATGGATCTAAAGAGTAAATACGACTTGCATGACATCAGTACAAATATTAAGGCTGGTATTCAGGTGTTCAAATACCATCTGAAAGAGGCAGATAATGATATTAATCAGGGCTTATACCTGTATGTTGGTAAAGATCGTACCTATGCTAATAAAGTATTCAACGCGATGGGGCGCTTCGAAGTCTTCCGTTCAACACTGGACACTACGCTACGAGATGAGGAGAATAAAGAGCTCAGCGAGAATAAGGCAGCGCCTAAAAAGCGCGACAGGTTCGTCATCAACTAAAAGAAAGGTGCGTAATGCTTAAGATTCAAGAATTCATATCATGTTTCGATGATATCCTCGAGGCTTACAAATATCTCAGGAGTAATCTGAACATTGACGTTAGCATACATACTCTTGAAGACGGGGACACTAAGCACAACGTTGCTCTGCTTAAACCAGGCCAACGAGCTGACTTAGCAGATCCGCTTGTGCGAGAAGCCAATTGTCTCATACTGGACGATGATGCTGAAGTCTTTGCCAAGGCGTGGAACAGACCCTATGTTGCAGGTGAAGCTGATCAATTGCCCGATGACTTTGGCCTTACCGGAGCCATTTGTGAGGAAGTGCCAGATGGTGAACTAGTAGTAATATATAATGTAGAAGGTACCTGGTTTATAGGTACAGCCGACTCGGTAGATGGTATGAATTATTTGCCGGGCATGTTATTGCCTACCTCCACCTATGACAATGAGGTTAAGCAACGTTTGAGTCGTAATTCCACAAGATGGGATAGCTCACTGAAGAATATGAACCCGCTCATGTGTTTCGTGTTCAATTTCGTTAGTCCGTCTGCCAATAGCGTCATGCCTATATTAATGTCAGAGCTGTATCTAACTGGCGTGATAAACTTGGAGAACGATAGGGAGGTGTCTAATGGCATGCTCCAAGCCATAGCGGACAAGATGGGCGTTGCTCGTTCGCATTGGAGTGAAATCAATAGTGCTAGCGCTCTTGCACAGAGAATATATAATATGCGTGCCTTGGCGCCAGGTTTGATGCTACGAGACATAAATGATCATCGCGTGTTCATACCTAATCCAATATACAAAGCTGTTAAATGTGCCAAAGAGTCAGGTGATAGAGTTCGTCCTACTCACATCGCTAAAATCCTACAAGTTTGTAGGGATAGGGCAGACGTGATGGCCATTACTGCTGCTTATACCAACTATACTCCACTGCTAGAGCTGTTGCAAAAGGTACGCGATGATTTGGTTAAAGAGGTTTTGCTGTTATGGGGCGTGGCAAGGCATCAAATATCTGCCGCGAATTTTGCGTCAACGATCAACCATCACCCACTTAAATATCTACTGTTCATGCGCAGAAATGATCCATCAACAAGCTTAAGATCTGAAGTACGCGCAATCAAGCCGATAAAGCTTACAAGAATTGCTGAAAATAAATGGGAGAAAGAGTACGTCTCTGCCTCTAAATTACTCAAATTTGCGGGAGGATCTAATGGCGATAGCGAAACTGGTTAAGAAAGTAAAGAAGACAGTAGAGAAAGGCTTTGGGGATGTGGCTCCGGCAGCCAAAAAGAAGGTGATAAAGAAGCCTGTAAGTAGGAAGGTGATTGAAGAACCTATAAGCAAGCCTGCCGGTGGCGCTGAAGGAATTAAATTCTCCCTGTACCCGACCAAAAGTTACTCTGAGGAATATCAGGTAACTGGTTTCCATTATGCATTCATGTCCACCGACAACAAGATGTGCCATCACTGGATCAAGTGTCGGGACTTCCTACAGGATGCATTACGAAATCAGCTGACTGGAAGAGCGGATCAGATATACAGCTTTCACTATCAGCCGGGCAAAGATCCTAAAGTGGACACCAAAACGACCCGGATGCTGGTAAAGAAGATTCCTGCACCAACAAACGACAAAGCCAAGCAGGAATTCAACGATATGATGAAGGCCGCCCTCAAGCTGGTCAATCATTACGAGCGTGCGTATAAATTTACACCACGTTCTACGCTGATCAAAGCTGCGCATGACGGCACAGATCAGTACGTATACCTCTTCAAAGGCCCAGGGATTTGGTCTCAAGGGGCAATAATGATTGCCATATACACCTTCCTGATCCGATTGGGGCATTTCAAGCCCACGTTTAAAGATGAAGCTTCGCTCTTGAAAGAGTACGATCGTATCATGAAAGATTCAAGCAACTCAAACGACACGAGGTATTTGAAAACGGTGCACAAGAACCTGCACCCGGCCCTTGAACATCGTGGTAAGCATTTATTTAAAGGGCCTGACTGGAAAACAGGAGACAAAGTGCTGTTTCATAACAGTGAAATGAGCAGCTTCCACCACCATTCCGGTATTGTTTCGCTGTCTCAATTTAATACACCAGAGAAAGGATTAAACGAAACATTCAGGAAGATTTTTGCTAATGCTAAAAAGAAAACGTAGGTTCGTAAACCTATTTTTGTAAAGGCTGGAGACTCAAACGCCCTCGAGATCTTCAGCCTTTTCAGTTGTCTCTCCATATACAATAGCTGACCACAAGGTAGAATGTAGAGAATTAGAATAAATTGTATACGGAGGTAGTAAATTATGTCTGATGAACAAGTTAAAAACACAATCGGTACCGACCCAGAGTTCTTCCTGAAGAAGGGTGATGAGTTCGTGTCTTCGCAGAGCGCAAAGATCCAAGGTACAAAACATGAACCCGTCGCACTGAAAAATGGTGGGACTATCCAGCGAGATAATGTAGCGGTAGAATTTGCTACTCCGCCCGCCAATGATGGCAAAGACTTTGTAGAAAAGGTGAAGCTTTGTCTGATGGATACGTATGAAATGCTGCCGGAAGGGCATGATCTTATAGTTGAACCATCGGCAACGTTCGACAAGGTTCATCTGGTTGACCCTGAAGCCCAAGAGTTCGGGTGTGATCCTGATTTCAACGCATACACGGTGAGTATGAATGAAAAACCGTGGTGTGGAGACTCCGGGTTCAGGTCTTGCGGTGCTCATATACATGTGGGCTGTCTTGGTAGCGATGGTAAAGCCATTAAGGGCCTGGAGTTCCTGCTTGAATTTCAGGGTAAAATCAACGCCATCAAGTCCATGGACTTATGTCATGGTACCATCTCCACGGTGTTTGACAATTCCAGCGCAGCTGTTAAAAGAAGAGAGCTGTATGGGAAGGCTGGTGCCCATAGGCCGACTGATTACGGGGTAGAGTACAGAGTCCTGAGTAATTACTGGATGAAGTCTCCCGAGTTAGTCATGTTGATGGACGGCTTAACAAGAGATGCCATGGCACTGATCGTAAGCGATAAACTGCAGAAGATACTGGATATCGTTGGTGAAGATGAGCTTCAGAGTGTGATCAACAACGGCATAGTCGTTGACGCTCAAAAGATCATCGAGATCTATGTCATGCCAAACATGTCCCCGGAAACGCTTGATTACTATGACATGTGTGTAACTAACCTGCCCAAATACAAATCTGTTAAAGAGGAGTGGGGCATATAACATACCTTAGGAGGTACATGACCATGAGAATTGTAATACCTTTAGGACCAGAGGACACCCAGTTTAAGCTGAACAAAGCCTACATCGAATACATCGACCAGGCTGGCTACGAACCGGTGGCAGCTGTTCCACAGAACGTCGCTATTGACATGGCGAAATACAATGACGGACTGCTGTTGCCTGGTGGCAAAGATATTGATCCGATATATTACAACGAAAGTAATTGGGGATCTTATTGGGCCGACTCCGACAAAGATGACTTCGAACGTCAACTTATGTGGGCTTTCGTCAACTATGACAAACCTATCTTTGGCATCTGCCGGGGGTTTCAGCTCATTGCCCGTGAGTACATCAAACATGTGGGACATGAGAAAGTGACGCCGGCTTCTGAAGAGAATATCAGTGATCGTCTGATATTTGCCCAGGATATCGCTGCTCATGATGGGCCGGGCGGATTTAATTTGTTCCGCTATCGCCCGCATCACTATGTTATGGCCAGAGAAGACCTGTTACATGGGTCTGAAGACAAACTTCCTCAACAAGTACCGGTGAATAGCATGCATCATCAGTATGTGCACCTCAATGTTGAGCCGGAAGTGTTGGCCAGGACAAACAAAGTAACGCCACACATGCGGGCGACTGCGTGGACGAGACGTGGCCTATCGGATGACGAAGGCGGGGTAGTTTGTGAAGCTTTCGTCCTTAAAGGCTGGACAGACAGTCGAATTGCCGGCGTTCAATGGCATCCTGAAGAGCTGAAAGACTATCAATTACTCCACAATTTCTTCGGTAAGAGCAAAAACTTCCGTGGGCCGGAACTGGTGGTAGCACCAACAGCGGCGGCGGCGGCGTAATGAGAGCTTGGCATACCGTTTTGACTACAGAAGGTGGTGTGGGATCTAGAAGATCCTGCATCACCAGTTACAAAACATACAATCTGAAGCTGGCCGGTGAAGTAATGAATAAGGTACGCTCTGTTGAAGAGGCCGCAGGCTTACCAAAACGTAAGATAAATCCTATCTCAGTCTACCTGTTGGAAGGACTAATCCAAACATATTTTAAAAGTTGTGCCAGTAAGGGCGATATACTCATAAGTATTGACATAGAGGAGCGAAATGGATAGATACGACAACGGAGAAAATCACCTCGAAGAAATAAATCACGTGTCCGTGCTCGAATCCGTTGATGAGGTGTTCGACAGTGCTACATCGTTGATGACCCAGAACGCCGTAATGTATGGGAGTACTGTCACTGCTTTGATCACCGGTTTGCCGATCTGTGCCGATCTAGACATCGCTGTGTCCAACCAAGAATACATGAGGCTATGCAAGAACTTTGCCAGCTCAGTCAAATGGCTGCAGGTTGATGGTAAGAGAGTGCCTGAACATAGGCCATCAGATTCTCCGCATAAATTTAATCTGCCCGGTGGAACAACTGCTTATTCCTCTGGAAAGAATCCATATCAAGAAGCCAAACACCTGGCCATTTCTAAAATGGTAGCGTTTGAGTCAGTCAATCGAAGCCGTGTACAGATTGTAGAATCCAAAACTATGACGGGCGATAGACTTGAGGATGCATTAGAAGTGGTCCGTAGCGTCGACTTTACATTCTGTGGAATGGCAATCGATAGATATGGTAGAATACTAGAGGTTATACCTCATGCCTATGACGACTGTAAGCAGAGGATCATCCGCATTCAAAACTACCAACCTGCCATTGACCCTGCCCGAATGAAAGAACGGCTTCACAAATACATAAAACGTGGTTGGGGATTGTCTATGTCAATCGACCAAGCTGTGGCTAATTTGAACAGAGCCAAGATGGAGCAAGCCAAAAGGTTAAGCAAGAAAAGCAAGAAAAAGAAACCACGTCCAATAAACCTGTTTACGGTGAAGAAAAGCATAAAATGGGGCACCATCCTGGAAACTAAAAAGGAAGTCCGACAAATGATAGGAGCTACCAGTCCTATTCGAGATGCTGTTAGAACTATGGCAGCCAAACATTTTGGTATGGTAGGCATTGAATCCACGGTTAACGATAATAGCTCTTTGATATTCTGGTCAGATGGGAAGACTATGTCTGGAACTACCGCTAAGCAGCTGGCAACAATAACAAGCGAACATATCATAAAGAAATTTAAACTAGACCTCAAGAGACTAAAACAGGAAGAAAAGATACGCAAGCTGAGCAAGATGTATGTCTCACCAAAGGAAGTGTCGCATGGTGGGTATGTCTCATCAGGTGGCGCCTCTTCAACTGATAGTAGCTATGACTATGCTACTAAGTGGTAGCCCACATCGTGGTTGAACATCGTGGTCGATGTCTAAAATAAAATTCAGAAAAAAAAAGGAGGTAGTATTATGAAAGATTTAAAGGTTTTCGTTTACGGTACATTAAAAGAAGGTAGGCCGCTGGATCGTAAGATGCTTGCTGATCTGCGCACGTCCGTCAAAGAAGCTACCATTGAAGGTAGCATATTCACCTTCAAGCATGCCAGTTTCCCTACCATCAAACTGGATGGTGAGGGCCTGGTCATTGGCGAGGTGCATACTTTCCCGGAGAAACACATGAAAGATGTCGTTCGGACAATGGATGCCATCGAGGGATACAACAAAAGCCAGCCCGAAAAGGGGCTCTACAATCGCCACGAGGTTAAAGCCACACTGAAAAACGGAAATGTGGTAATGGCCTGGGCTTATGAATACAACGGTTCAGTAGACCCAGAGCTCCGCATCGAAGAAGGCGTGTGGGAACCTGGCCTGTGAAAATGGGTCAGCTTTGTCTATCGTCCCGCAAACATGGTAAAGCACAGACTGTTACCGTTTCTCTCTGACCGGTTTTGTGCGGCAACTAAAACAAAGTGAGGAGGTAAGTCAAAATGTCAGGAATCGTCGAAGTTTGGAGAAAAGAGCGCCATCCACAGCAGCCAGTGAAATTCACAGTTGGAATGCCGCCAATGCTGGCCAGTAGTGGAGAGATTGAAGATTTGATAGTTAAGAGTATTGTCTTCCGTGAGCTGAAAACACTGGGCAAGTTGCGCTTCGAGGAACCGCTATTCTGTATCAATTTCGTGGACGCAGCAGTACAACATTTTATTCCTGCCTCAGAGGTGACTGAGATAGCTTATGAAACGAAGGAAACTGATGAGGTTAAAACACCACCATTGGAGGCGTAAGATGCCAACCTTGTCTAATTTCAATGTAAATAAAACCAGGATATTGATCGTGAATGATGGGCAGGACTGCGGGGCATCATATACTCCCTTGTTCAACGAGTTTGGCAAGGTAGTTAACGATCCGAATGTACTAATGCTCCAGCCGTTCACATTTAAACTGATAGTATTCACCGGCGGCGCGGATGTTTCACCTGAACTTTATGGTGACACTAGCCCCAATAATGTCTGTCATTCCAATGTTGAACGTGACAATGAAGAAGTGAAGATATATAAATACGGACAAAATCGTGGTATCCCGATGGTTGGTATCTGTCGGGGTATGCAGTTCTTAAATGTTATGACCGGTGGCAAAATGATGCATAACCTTAGCGGCCACAGCGTCGGTAGTCATACAGTCATGACCAGAGATCGAGACGAACCGTTTGTCACCAACAGCTTCCATCATCAGATGTGTATACCACACAAGTCTACTCACATATTGGCCTGGTCTAACTCCAAGCTCTCGAAGGACTACATCGGCAACGAAGACAAGATCATGAACTACGTGGGGCCTGAAGTAGAGGCTATTTATATGCCCTGGCTAAAGGCTGTAGGCGTGCAGTGGCACCCAGAAACTACACCTGCGAGTGGAAACTGGAGCACAGGCCTGTCCTGGTTCCGACATCTAGTAAGTGATCTGTTGGATAAAATTCCAATGACATTCAAGAAGCTATACCTTGGTGAGTTCTCAACCATGGACTTAGTAGAGGTCAAGTAGTATGGACAAATATCTATACAAAGAAGTATATGTGGTGGGCACGGACTGTGCGGTGACGATCAGTGGTGAACTCACAGTGTGTGGTTCTTTTGAATCTCTATTAAACCATCTCAAAACTAAAAACGTCAGCATTAATTCCGATCTTCGTGTACTCCATGGCGTTTTAACCTCTGCTAAGTCAATACCAAAAGATTTTAAAGACAAGCAGCCGTTCCTTCTACTTGAAGATCCAGATAGTAAAGAGCATGGCATTGTGCGTGATGCCGATGCTGATAGCTGTGAGGAATTAGCTACAGAGATCATGACAATTCTGGATAGCGAAGAGGTAGCCAGTTTCTTTTTCGAGATAGAAAATGTCTATATATTATACGGATATGAATTAAGTCTTGCTATGTCAGTAGACGATGACGATCTCGACGAAGATATTATCGAAACCTGTATAGAAGTTGCGGAAGAAGCTAGAAAACTAAACGAGGATAATAAATATGAGTAAACAACAACAACAGTTGATTGATCTTACTACTACGATAGATGGCAAAGAACGAAAGTATACTGGCCGCTTCCTTGGTTTCATAAAAGATTCCGAGTTCAATGCCTTGGTTCAGAACCCCGACAAAGTTCCGACCAGGCTTGAGTCTAAAGCCACACAACCGATTATGGAAGTTGCTTCCAAGTTCGATCAAATGATTGGCCATCGACTGGTAATGTCCGTAAAGAAGGTTGATGATAAGAATGTCCCGAAAAAGACATTGTTCATCACCGAAGGACTCGAAGTGATTGATGAGGTAACCCCTCGGGCTGAAGAAGACAAAGCAAAGAACAAGAAAGCAGTCATGGGGAAAGTAGCCTTCAAATCTACTACCGATGAAGTTATAGAGGTCCAGGAGACAGAATAATATGGCAGACAAAGAAATCTTAATAAGTAAATTGCTCGAGCCAGGAGCAATGTTTGTGGTGACTGACGCCGTCAAGGACAACATGTTTCCACCAGGGAGTCTGGGGTTTATCTCTTACATAAACGGAATCGACGACTCTTACCAGGATATTGCCAAAATACACACCGTTATGATACGTAAAGGTAAGGGCGGTAAAGATAGAGTAATGAAGACCACTCTGTTCAGCCCAGTCTTTTATGTAGATCATAAAGGCTTCAATAAATTACTACCAGAGAGTGATGGTAACAAGAAAGGTTATGTGCATATAGAACGTCATATGTCTGCAACCATAGACATAATGAAACTGTCGCCGATGATGTTCATAGGCTATGCCGTTGCACTCTCCATACGCATCAAGTTTATGTCTGATCAATGCAGACACAGGAGATGGCCTGAAAAGAAGAGCCACCCAGTCAATGTGTTGAGACAACTGTCTGGATACTTTGAAGAAGACCCGGAGGTTCTGCTGGAAAAACATGCTTCAGAGGCATTTAGAATAGATTTTGTGGAGAAAGCTCGTCGGATGGTCTCTTCTCTAATACGTATGCAGATACAACTTGATATGACTCGCGCTGACGTAGAAGTTAACGCAGCAGAGTTCCTTGTGTTCACAAACAAGGGGGAATTCATCAAAAGACATCAAAGACAAGGAGAATGAGTATAAATTTACTGACGACGATGCCATGCTTAAGCGAACTCTTGCACATCACAAGAAACTGCACAGTAACATAGAAGTTCTACTCAAAAACAAGAAGAAC
>Ga0114923_10003797_pt1 | contig 10143 bp, 8 predicted proteins | sample SumtaG_FD_89578 | JGI IMG/M metagenome (GOLD analysis project Ga0114923, IMG submission 89578) | Deep subsurface microbial communities from Indian Ocean to uncover new lineages of life (NeLLi) - Sumatra_00157 metaG | ecosystem: Environmental > Aquatic > Marine > Oceanic > Sediment | place: near...
GGTTGAGCCGTACGCTTGTTCCTGACCGTTTAAAAACGGCCGACAAGTGTGCGGCAAAATACCAGCCACGGTAGGTGTGTTGAACTACCGGGAAAATGGGTGATTTGTTCTCAGCAGATACCCGGTCAAAATGCTTTAGGAGACAAAGAATATGCTCGCTGTACTCGATTGGACAGGTTGGCAAAACCCTTATGCTGTAGCTTATATGCTTGTCATGTTCGGACTTATGATTTTCATCTGGCTCATCCCCGACGAGTACGTTTTCGAATAATCAATCCCAAGGATGTAAATGAATGTAAGAAAATATAAATTCTTATTCATAGTAGCTGCTTTCTTGATTTTAGCCCATTCTCTCTCTGCTCAGGAAAAGTTCATCGACGTACGCCAGGAAATGGCCGACAACCTCACCGAAGTTAAAAAGAACGCCTCTGTTGATGACTGGGCCTCCGCTCTCGAAAACTTCAATAAAGCAAAAAACATCTGGAACACCGAAGTTATTACACTCCTGAACGAAGACCAGCAAACTAAAAAACGCTTCTCCGAGTATTTTGAAAGAATGAACAGCGTTCAGGCGGACATCGACTCTCTCGCCCTGCTGATAACTCAGAAAAAAACCGACCAAATCGAATCAAAAGTAAACCAGATTATCTGGGGCATAAGTCATCACCCACAGGGTTTTGATGTCCCCGACGCCGTTTACACCGTTTGGGACTGGGTATTCGGCTTGGGAATAGGCCTGGGATTTTGCGTCTTTATTACTTGTTTTGGGCTTTATCTGCGCAGGTCCTACTATCGAAGATATGCAAAGCAGGAAAACTAAAAAGGGGTAAAAGGTAATATGCCTTCTGACCTTGTTATAATTGTAATTTATCTCGCCTTGATGTTTATTGCAGGACTCTTTTTCAGCAAAAACATCAAGAGTACCGCCGATTACTTTCTCGCCGCACGCTCTGCTCCCTGGTTCTGGATTATGGGTGCTGTCTGGGCCACAAACATTGGCTTCCTCCACGGTTACCTTGCACACGGCGGTGCCGCTTATGAATGGGGACTCATACAGGCAAACTTCGAGTGGTTCCAGGGGCCGTTCGCTTACATCCTCACTGGATTGTTCTTTATCGCCTTTTATTGGCGGGCGGGCATTTATACCGTCCCGCAGTTTCTCGAAAGAAGGTATGGCCCGGCTATAAGACTTATTTACTCCATCGCTTGGATTTTTATTTTCCTCGTAACAATCGCTGCCGAACTTTACCTCGGCGGCATGTTCTTAAAGAACATAACCGGATTACCTTTCTGGGGGACTGTTTTAGTCCTCACCGGAGTTGTTGGTACATACACCCTGCTTGGAGGCCTCGGGGCCGCCATTATGATGGAGTTCGTACAGTTTGTTATCATGATGGTCGGGACAATTCCCCTTGTTTTCATCCTGCTCAATATCGTTAAAGGCTTCGACGGACTAAAAGATACCCTCATCAACCAGTGGAACGTCAGCCCACAGTATTTCTCTGTCCTGCCTGATATCCACCATCCCTACGGCCCGGGCCCGTGGGTCATTCTGGCACTGTGTTTCGTCGTCTCTATCGGCTGGTGTGCGGGACACCAATCAATGGTTCAGCGAAACCTCGGCGCCCGTTCACTCTACGATGCCAAACTCGGCTACGTTGTTGCAAGCGTACCAAAAACCCTCGGCGCCTTCCTTTATATTATTCCAATGCTCGCCGCGCCCATTATTTTCGCGCAAAGAGGTATTTTTGTCGAAAAGGCCGATGCCGCTTATGGAAAGCTTATCCTCAATCTCCTGCCATCAGGAATGCTCGGCCTCTTCATCGCCGGACTCGTCTCCGCAGGCCTCTCGAGCATTGGGAGCGTCCTGAACTCCACCTCTACTATAGTCGTAAAGGACATATACGAACGCTTCCTCGTAAAGGGTAAATCTGACCACCATTATTTCATCTCCGGACGAGTAGCTACTTTCTTAATTATACTTGCATCCTTATTACTCGTCCCTGTCGTCACAAAGGTCCATCTTATCATGTGGCTTGAGCAGACCATACTCGCTATGCTGCTTGGCCCCTTTACCGCCATTCTCATGCTCGGCATCTTCTGGCGAAGAACAAATACCCCCGGTAGCCTCATCGGATTCCTTACTGGTGGTGCTTTTGCCTTATTGATGGTTATCAAAATTAATGTGTTCTTCCTTATTGGATGGTGGTCTTTTGTCGTGACCATGGTGGTAACTGTTATTGCAACCCTGCTCACGAAACCACCAAAAAATGAAAAAGTCGAAGGCCTTACCTGGGAAAGTGATTTCCATGCCAAAGTCGGCTTTATCGCTGAAGCTCGGGCTGCAAACAACGGCACCCACGTAACGCAGATGCCCGATATCAAAGTTGCTCTGCCCCCGTGGTATCTAAACCTCAAGTATTGGGCCACTGTTATTTTGCTCGTGCAAATTGCACTGCTGTTGTTCTTTGGATAAGGAAAATATCTCCTGTAAATCTGGAGTGTACTTATTATGGCTGAAGAAAAAAAAGGTGCCGACCCGAAACTCATTGTCGCTGTCCAGATGACCTCCATTGGTGTCGTCCTTGTAATATTAGGAACCACGGTCTTTGTCATTAGCCTACTTAGCCTTTTGGGCCTTGTTCAAACAAGCAACCCGTGGACGCCTTATATCGCAAAATGTTCGATAATTAGTAATGGTGCTATTATTCTGATTGGAGTGGCTTTTGCTCTTGGCGGCCTGATACGCCATCATGAAATAGCAAAAAACAAGAAAAATGAAGATAACCAGGCTGGTTCCTAAATATGCAGATGCTGACCAGGTCATAAAACACTATTGCAGAAAGAACTTCAAGGCTCCCTGCTCTCTGGAACTTATCTACTTGCCTTTTGTTTTGTTTGACTATAAAATTAACGCTCTTTCGCTCTTTGGAAAAAGAAAATCGGAATTCGGATTGTTCCTTGTTGATTTAATCCAGGGTATCCCGATAAACGTAAAGAAAAACACCTTCTTTGACTTTATCGACGCCAATTTAAAGGAACAATTCAGTAAACTGACCGGTGAAGACTCGGCAAAAGACGAAAAAACCATAATCGTCAAAATCCAGTCCGAAGAGGTCGACTCCCAGCAGCTTTTGCCCGCTGTACTCGACCGGCAAACCGCCGTCGAAAAAGGCAAAAAATTGCTCATGTATGACATCATGAAGCTCGCCGGCACCCTGCGGTACAGAAAAGTGGATATTGTACCCGGACTGCAGAGAAAGGTTCTTTATTATCCACACTGGTTGGTTTATTATCGTGACAGAAAAAATAATATGAAATTTGACGTCTTCGATGCCCTCAACGGCCAAAAAGAAGGCGGACAGATTATAAGATCGATTAAAATCGGTTTGCTGAAAAAACATGAAAATCTAACAGAAGGAGTAAGTGAAAATTGAGTGAAACAAAATTTACTTTAGGACTTGATTATGGAACTAATTCTGTAAGAGCGGTACTTGTCGACGTTGCCGACGGAAGGGAACTGGGCACTTCGGTTTACGACTACGAAACCGGTGAAGCCGGAATAATTCTCGACCCATCCGACCACAACCTCGCAAGACAAAACCCCGCCGATTATGTAAAGGGCATTGAAGTCACCATCAGCGAAGTCATTAAACAGGCAAAGAACGCCGAAAAAGATTTCGACCCGGCGAACATTATTGGCATCGGCGTCGACACGACCGGCTCAACCCCCCTGCCTGTTGATAAGGATGGCACACCACTTGCCATGCTCGACGATTTCAGGGACAACCCGAATGCTCACGCTTGGCTCTGGAAGGACCACACTGGACACGCCGAAGCTGCCGAAATCACCGCTCTCGCTGAAAAAGAGCACCCAGAGTATCTCGCAAAATGTGGCGGAACATATTCTTCCGAATGGTTCTTCAGCAAAATCCTACATTGCCTCAGGGTTGACTCGAAGGTCTTCGACGCTGCTTACACCTGGGTCGAACACGCCGATTACATGACCTCTTTGCTTACTGGAACCACCGACCCACAGAAAGTAAAACGATGCCGTTGTGCCGCTGGACACAAAGCCATGTTCAACGACCAATGGGGCGGCTACCCGGCAAAAGACTTCTTGGCAAAACTCGACCCCAAACTTGGCTCCCTACGCGACACCTTAAGCGACAAGACCTACGCCGTTGACGAAAAAGCCGGCGACCTCACAGACCAATGGGCTCAGAAACTCGGCCTAAAAGCCGGCATACCCGTCGCCATGGGTGCCTTCGATGCCCATCTTGGCGGTGTCGGCTCAGGTATCAGCACCGGCAAGCTTGTCAAAATCATCGGTACGAGTACTTGCGATATGGCCGTCTGGCCCGCCGACAAAAAACTCGCCGATATACCCGGTATATGTGGCATTGTTGATGGCTCCATCCTTCCCGGCTTCTGGGGGCTCGAAGCTGGACAGTCCGCCGTCGGCGATATCTTCAACTGGTTTGTAAACTACATCCAGCCAGGCGGGGCAAAAAACGGCTCACATGACGCTCTCACCGAAAAAGCCGCAAAACTAAAACCCGGCCAGTCCGGGCTCCTCGCGCTCGACTGGAACAACGGAAACAGAACCATTCTCGTCGACCAGAGACTCACGGGAATGCTCCTCGGACAGACTTTGCATACAAAGCCTGAGGAAATTTACAGGGCCTTGGTTGAGGCCACAGCTTTTGGTGCACTTACAATCATAAAGAGGTTCGAGGAATACGGCGTCGAAATCTCCGAGGTCGTAAACTGCGGCGGTATCGCCGAGAAAAACCCCTTCGTTATGCAGATTTACGCCGACATAACCGGTAGGGAAATGAAGGTGGCTCGCTCCGCCCAGACCTGTGCTCTTGGCTCCGCCATCGCAGGCGCAGTCGTCGCTGGAAAAGTCGCCGGCGGTTATGACAGCTTCGCCGACGCACAGGACGCTATGTGTGCCATTAAAGAAAAAACCTATAAGCCGATTCCGGAGAACAACAAAGTTTACGTGCAGCTTTACTCGCTTTACCGACAGTTGCACGATGCTTTTGGCCTCGACTCCTGGTCCGGCAAACTCGCTAATGTCATGAAGCAGCTCTTGGATATTAAGGATAAGGCAAACGCCTGAAAATAATAAAAGTTAAGGGTGATGTTTCACCGGCACTAATGCCCGTGAAAAACATGCTTTAAAGAACATTAAAAACACATATAACAGGAGAACACAAAATGAAGAAAACCACTTTTGGTGTGATTGTTGGAAACAGAGGTTTTTTCCCTGACCACCTCGCAAAGTCAGGACGAAAAGACATTCTGAATGTCCTCAAGAAAAACGGCTATAACACCATCGCACTCTCAATACAGGATACTAAATACGGGGCCGTTGAAACTTTCGAAGAGGCAAAAAAATGTGCCGCTCTCTTCGCCTCAAAGGCCGACTCCATTGACGGTATAATTGTAACGCTTCCCAACTTCGGCGATGAAAAGGGCGTTGCTGAAACCATCAAGCGTTGCGGCCTTAACGTGCCAATCCTCATACAGGCAGAGCCCGACGTCGCAGGTAAAATGACCATCGCTGACAGACGGGACTCTTTCTGCGGAAAAATCAGTGCCTGCAACAACCTCAGACAAGCCGGCATCCCCTTTACGCTGACAAACTCACACACCGTAAAGGTTAACTCCCCCGAATTCAAAAGCGATCTTGATGACTTTGCCTCCGTCTGCCGTGTCGTAAGAGGACTCGAAAACGTACGCTTCGGTGCTATTGGCTCCAGACCGGCTGCCTTTAACACAGTTCGCTACAGTGAAAAGCTCCTCGAACTCTCCGGCATCACCGTCGAAACAGTCGACCTCTACGAAATCATCGGCAAGGTCGACCTGCTTTCTGGTAAAGAAAAAGGAGTCAAAAACAAATTAGATGCCATGAAAAAATATGTCCCGACAAAGGGTATCTCCGACGAAGCACTCTTGAAAATGGCAAAATTCGGCTACGTCGTTGACCAGTGGGTAAAAGCAAACCAAATCAACGGTACCGCCATTCAGTGCTGGACCGCCATCGAGGAATTCTTCGGCGTTGTCCCATGTACCCTCATGAGTATGATGAGTGATTCCCTCATGCCAAGTGCCTGTGAAGTTGACGTCACAGGACTGCTCGGTATGTACATCCTACAGCTCGCAAGCGGAACGCCCAGTGCGCTGCTCGACTGGAACAACAACTACGGAAACGACCCCGACAAATGCATCCTCTTCCATTGCAGCAACCTGCCAAAGTCGTTCTTCAAGGCAGCAAAGATGGATTACCAGGAAATCATCGCTGGCGCCGTAGGAATGGAAAACACTTACGGCACCGTTGTCGGAAGAATTGCCGCTAAACCCGCTACCTTTTGCAGAGCTTCTACCGATGATGCCGACGGTCTCATCTCTGCTTATGTTGGTGAAGGAAAATTCACAAACGACAAACTCGATACCTTCGGCGGATATGGCGTTATGCAAATCCCAAACCTTCAGACACTAATGCAATACGTCTGCAGAATGGGGTTTGAGCATCATGTGCCTATGAACATGTGCACAAAGGCCGACGCCATCGCAGAAGCACTCGATACCTACATGGGATGGGACGTCTACCGACATGTATAATAATTCTGGGCTTTGGTATACGAAAAATTGAAATCTCGTGATTCCGGGCGGTGTTATAAGGGATATAGCTTAAGCACCGCCCTTCTTGGCGTTATTATAAACGTTGACCGGACATTAACTGTTACCTTTAAGGCAATTAACTATTGTCAAATTCAGTTGGTGACGGTAAAATCTTTTTTTAAAATTTTGGCAGGAAAATGAAAACCACATACCCCACAATTGCTTTAGCTTTGGCTGTGTTGTGTGTGTTTGGTTGTAATGAATCTTTCGGTTTTGGAGATAAAAAAATGAGCATTGAAAAACAGGCTTTCGGAAAAACCCCAGATGGTAAAGACGTAGATTTGTATACTTTGACCAATGCTAACGGCTTAAAGACCCAAATAACAAATTACGGCGGTATCGTAACTACACTTTATGTCCCCGACCGTGACGGAAAACTCGATGATATCGTACTCGGTTATGAAACCCTCGATGAATATATCGCCGATTCGCCTTACTTCGGCGCGCTTGTTGGTCGTTGTGGAAACAGAATCGGCAAGGGCAAATTCACACTTGAGGGCGTTGAATATACTCTCGCCGCAAATAACGGCGAAAATCATCTCCACGGCGGCATAAAGGGCTTTGACAAGGTCCTTTGGGATGCCGAACCACTCGAAACCCCGGACGGCCCTGCCCTGAAACTTACATATCTAAGCCCCGACGGCGAAGAAGGATACCCCGGAAATCTAAAGTCAACCGTTATTTACACTCTTACAAATGATAACGAGTTAAAAGTCGAATATGAGGCCGAAACCGACAAGACCACTGTCGTAAATCTCACCCATCACAGCTACTTCAACCTTGCGGGACACGGCTCCGGTGACATCCTCAGCCACGAGCTCACGCTCACCGCTGATAATTACACTCCTGTCGACGAAGGCCTCATTCCTACCGGTGAAATTAGAGCCGTAAAGGGTACACCTATGGATTTCACTACCCCCAAGACGGTCGGTGAACGAATTGAAAAGGTCGAGGGTGGATATGACCATAATTTTGTACTTAACAACTCCGATGGCTCACTCGCTCTTGCCGCCTCCGTCTATGAACCTAAAACAGGACGGCTTATGGAAATCTCCACAACAGAGCCCGCTATTCAGTTCTATTCCGGGAACTTCCTTGATGGCTCGAACAAGGGTAAAGGCGCTGTCTACAATAAGCATGATGGATTCTGCCTTGAAACTCAGCATTACCCAGATGCGCCAAACAAACCCAAATTCCCATCGATCGTTTTGAAACCCGGCGAAAAATACAAACATTTGACTGTACATAAATTTTCTGCCAAATAGATAGAAACAACCTGACTGCATCTCCCGCTCTCGCGGAAATGACAATGAGAATCAGTCGGTTTAAGTAAATAAATAAAATACAAATCAAAACGGAATTTAACAATGGAAAGGAAGGAACTGAAATGAACAGTAAATCCTACGCTACAAAAATCTCCATTATTGTTGCACTAGGCGGATTCGCTCTTGGGCACTGGATTCTTGCAATCTCAGGTGCGGTCCCCTTCTTACGCGAACACTTCCAGTTGTCGGAGTTTCTGGTTGGTTGGGTCACAAGTTCTCTTGTGATTGGCTGTATGGCCGGATTCTTGTCTGCAGGGCTTTTAAGTGACCGTTTCGGCAGAAAAAAGGTCTTGGTGGCTACTGCGCTGTTACTTTCAGTGGGCGGAATACTTTGCGCTTTCGCTCCTTCATTTATTTTTCTAATTCTGGGGCGGGTCATTGGAGGTATTGCCGTTGGATGGGGATTAGTAATTGCACCTGTGTACATAGCTGAAATTGCACCTACAGAGAGAAGAGGCAGCCTCGGAATGATTAATCAAGTAGCGATCATGATTGGTATCTCCGCTGCGTATTTCATCAATTGGCTGATTCTCGACCTTGTTCATTTGCATCAATGGCAATGGATGCTCGGATTGGTAGCGGTTCCGAGTGCCCTTTATTTTATATTCCTATTCTTGATTCCCGAAAGTCCACGCTGGCTTATAACTAAGGGAGAAGTTGATCAGGCCTCATCAATATTGAGTAATATTGGCGGTGAACAGTATGCCACTGAACAGCTCTGTTCTATACAGGAATCCACAGGAACAAAACAATCAACTTCAATATTACAGCTTTTCAAGGGAAGACTATTTGTTGTTTTACTCATTGGAATCGCAATCGGCTCGCTCCAGCAACTCATCGGTATCAATGCTATTTATTATTATGCTCCGGATTTTTTCGAGAGAATCGGCGGTTCAAGGAACACGGCATTTTTACAAGCTTGTATTATCGGTATTGTTAATGTCGTGTTTGCATTGCTTGCCATGAGGTTAATTGACCGAATCGGCCGAAAATCACTGTTGGTAATCGGCATTATCGGGATTATTGTATGTCACCTGGTTGTTGGATTCTCTTTTATGGGTGCCAATTATTCGATTGATGATGAATCAATTGCAAAACTAAAAACCAATGTTAACGCTGAAGTAATGGGAAAGATTGAACCGCTGAAAGGTGAGCTATATACTTCAAAAAAAGCGTATTTGGATGATTTGGCCTCGCGACTGACAGAGGATGAATTTAACAACAATAAACTGAATGTTTTAAAATCGACCATAAAATTGAATGGCATTGTTATTCTGATTGCCATTGTGAGTTTTGTGGGCTTGTACTCGATGTCATTGGGACCGGTTACCTGGGTGCTTTTATCTGAATTATATCCAGATCAATTCAGGGCAAAAGCAATTTCAATTGCAGGTTTCTTCAATGGATTGTCAAGCTTTATCATTCCCTTGTTCTTTCTTTGGGAATTGGAGAATATTGGTGAAGGAGCAACATTCTTCATTTTTGCAGCAATAGCTTTAGTGGGATTCTTTTTCATATTATGCAAAATCCCGGAAACTAAAGGCAAATCACTTGAGGAAATCGAAGCCGCTCTCATGACAAAAAGTTAAGTGTTTGACGATGAAAGAATAATTACATCCTATGGTTGAAAATGAGTTGTTCTCTTTTGTAATGTGTAAGCAAAATACGGGCCACCTTAAATTAGGAGAAATATTGCCATGAAAAACAAACTCGAATATGTTGTATTGGTCGTTGTGTTATTGAGTGTGACGAATACATTGCAGGCGACTAACTATTATGTCGGCCTTAATGGCAATGACGATAATCCCGGAACATCTCCGCAGCAGGCATGGAAAAACATCTCAAAGGTGAATGAAACGCAGTTCAGCGCTGCAGACAGCATCTTCTTTGAAGGAGGGCAGGTCTTTTTCGGCTCAATTAAACTCGATTCAACTGATAGTGGAACATCAAAGAATCCTGTTACTATTGGCTCATATGGCAGAGAACGTGCGATTATCAGTTCCGGGCAGAAGCACGGCCTTCATGCCCGCAATTGTGAAGGTTTAGTGGTCAAAGATTTAATTTTTATTGGAGCTGGACGCACAATAAATACTGATTTCAGCGGCATATTTTTCACTAAAGACAC
>Ga0114923_10003798_pt1 | contig 10143 bp, 9 predicted proteins | sample SumtaG_FD_89578 | JGI IMG/M metagenome (GOLD analysis project Ga0114923, IMG submission 89578) | Deep subsurface microbial communities from Indian Ocean to uncover new lineages of life (NeLLi) - Sumatra_00157 metaG | ecosystem: Environmental > Aquatic > Marine > Oceanic > Sediment | place: near...
ACCACCGAATTTCTCCTCCGTATCAACTCACTACTCAATAAGAAAAAGGTCATCTCCACTAATTGTTTAAGGTTTGGGCCCATTAAACTTCACACAGAAGATGGAATTGTGGAGTTGGGCAGGAAAAAAATCAAACTTCGCAAAAAAGAAAGTGAAATCTTAAATTGCCTTTTTACTCATCAGGGTCAAGTAGTTAGCCGCCAAAAAATAACTAATTGGGCCTGGGGTTGCAGTAGTGAAATTCCTTCTCGAGCCACCATTGATGTTTACATCCGCAGATTGCGGGTTGTTTTGGCCAAACACTCTTCCATCATTCAAACTGTCCGTGGTTTTGGCTACAAAGCTATTTTGCCAGCAAAATTGTGAACACAATAAGTCTATTAACTACACCAGTGGTAGGTTAAATCGAACAATCGTTCCTTTTTCTTTTTCACTAATAATTTTTAATTTTCTGTGGAAAAATTTCTCTACTACTTGGCGTACAAACCACAAGCCAAAACCTTTGCCAGATTTTTTATTACTAAAACCAGCTTCACCCCACAATTTAAAAACAAAAACACTTAACCCTTTGCCGAAATCTTGAACTTGAATTTCTACTTCTTTATTTTTTTCAATCGCCGTCACAATTACTATTTTATTGGAGTTAGCAGAATTATAAGACTCAAAACCATTGCCGATCAAACAGAGCATCAACTCCATAAAATGAAGTTTATTAATGCGCAAGCATTGATCTTTACTAGTCAATTTAATATTAAACATCAACTGATAAGTTTCGTCCTTATTCCTATACAAAGTTTTTAAAGCCTCTATACTTTGACAAATATTAACAGTACTGGTTTTATCTAATTTGCTAAGCCCTGGTAAATTAGTGATCAGAGTTTGGATTTGCTGGCTGGCAGAGATAGCGCTAGCTAAAGAATTTTTAACTTTTGAACTATGGCTTTTGACAATTGATTTTTCTAGTGATTCTAAGTTGAGCTGAAGAGTGGTAAGAGGAGTTTTCACAGAGTGGGTAAAAAAAATCCCACCGGGGATGTGGGAATCAAATTCTTGACCAACTTTGAAATCAAGTAAACTTTTACACTGGGTGAGAATTGTCTCTAAATTAGTAATTAACATAATAAGACGTCAAGATTATATACACATCTAGTATATATGTCAAATAGGATCAAATGGTATGAAAGGTAATTAAAGAAAAAAGTGAGGGGTGATTAAAATAATAGATTTTGATATACTAAAAGTAGTTTTTTACTAAATTACAAAGAAAAAACTATGAAAATAACAACTTATAATAAAGAGGGGGAAATAGTAAATATATTAGACGAAGAAAATGGTTATTCAAATCAAACAATTATAAAATTAATCACCGAAGAATTAGAAGCTCAAGCTGAAAAAAACACTCTGAATATTATAAAAATCCTTGTCGAGTGTGGCGCTTGTGGAATTGCCTTTGATATTTTTGAAAAATTTCCAATCAGCATTATAGAAAACCTTATTGTTAACGTTATTAGACAGCAACCAAAAAAACAACCCGGAGGCGCAACAGGAGGGGGTACTTGCACAAATTGCTCCCGACAATCTAAAGCTCATTTAAACTAAAAAACATTACTCGGCCTAATCACCAACATCCCAAATCTGCAAACAAGGCGCATTGTCTGGCCGGCAAAACTCCGCAATTAATTTCTCTGGCGCCAAATCCATCCGCATGCGGTGAGAATTAACCACTAATAGTTTCCTTTCAAAGTTTTGCGCTCGCTCCAAAAAATCTTCTGGAATCTCTGCTACCGGCTGACCAATTCCCGCTACATAAATATTGGTCACATCACGATCATGAAGATACATCAAAATTGCGTCGGGTAATGTCCCAAAAAAACCTTCTGTAGCTACAGCTACTGTTTGCTTCTGCGCCATGCTTTGAATTAGCTCCACTGTTTCTACAATTCCATGCCCAGAAGACCACTCGTATAAATACTGAACTTTGTCCGCCGGCACAAAAGGCGTTTTATCTACTTCAAACATAGATTGATAGACAAAAACTCCTGAAACCGCCAACATATTGGCTAAAAATAAAATTAAAATCAACTGCACTAGAGTTTTTTTCAACAAATTCTTTTTTGAATCTAAGAAAAGATAAAAGTTCTCGAACACTAAAGCGGCGGAAACCGTCAAAAAAATACTAGCCGGGAAAAGATAGCGCGGATAAACCACTCTGCCCATCAACATAATTGGCGCCAAAAACGCCAAAGCCAAAAACAACAATAAATGATGGGTCTTTTTATTTTTTGGAGAAAATAAGCCAATCACATTCAATAAGATCACTGGCAAAGTCAGGTAAGCAATAAAATATTTAAGATAATTGGGGACACTAATAATTGTTTCGCGCCACGCGCCACCTAAAACCTCGCCCAAAGGAAATAAAAAATCGCTCCCACGAGAAAAAAGCTGACCAAAAGCGGGATGCAGTTTCAAAGTAATAAACATTAAAAACCCCAATCCCACACTCATTCCAATTTTAATAGATAAATAAAACAATTTTTCAAAATCAAAACCTTTTTTTATTATCAACCAACCCCAACCTACCAAAAATAAAATTGGTGCAAATAAAATACCCGGTAATTTCGTCAACAATGCTAGACCAAAAAACACACCAGCAAACAAAATCCAGGGCCAATCTTTTTTCAAATTTTCAAATGAAAATAATTTTTTTGCATTTATTTTTTGCTCAGCGATTTTCAAAACTCCACCTACTGCTAAACTCAGCCAGAGCGTCATCGCCCCATCCATCAAAGCCACTCGATGATGAACATACCAATAGGGAAGGAGGGTCGTCATCAACATTCCCAAAAAAGCAGTCTGTTTTTTTCCACCGAAAAGCCTAATCAACCAACCAATCGCGAAAACCTGGCCCAGACCAACCACCACTGACAAAATTCGCGCTGCGAAAAGTTGATCTGAAAATAAATACTGTAAAGGCACCAACGCCCAAATGAAAAGTGGCGTTTTACCATCATTGAGCGGAAATAAAGCATATCGAGCTGGCTCATCCATAATTAACTGCGCCCAACGTACATAGATTGATTCATCGGCGAAAACTGGCAAAACAGTCAATTTAAATAAGTGCGTCACTAAATAAAGCGCCACAATTCCCAAAATCGCCACCACTATTTCTTTATGTTTTGAAAAATATCGCACAACTCCAGTGTAGCACTAGATTTGTAGCGAAATAAGTTAGAAAAAATAAGCTTACAAAATAAGTTCCAACCTTTTGATTTCTAGGCACAGCTAGCGACCACTCTAGCTTTGATGAAAAATCTATCCACAGCTAAATGACTTTAATCAATTTAGTGACGATTTTCCAACAGCCTCTTAACTCAAAAAGTTGAAACTTATTTTTGGATCAATTCCTTCCCCATGTAAGGCTGCAAAACTTCAGGAATTTCAATCTCTCCTTCGGCAGTTTGATAATTTTCAACAATCGCTGCTAACAATCTAGGCGAAGCCGCCATGGTGTTATTAAGCGTATAAACATGTTTCAAACTCCCATCTTTGGCTTGATAACGAATATTGAGCCTGCGCGCCTGAAAATCATTAAAATAACTGGCCGAGTGAGTTTCACGATATTTATTTTGGGCAGGGAACCAAGTTTCGATATCATATTTTTTACGCTGGCCAGCACCCATGTCACCCGTACACATTGCAAGCACTTGATAACTTAAGCCCAAATCATCTAGCAATTTTTCGCTCAAGGTCGTCATTTTCTCATGCCAATCGCGCGCTACTTCTTCATCTGCTACTGTATAAACCACTTGCTCTACTTTACTGAACTGATGGACTCGGATGATTCCTTTGGTATCCTGACCATGAGCGCCCACTTCGCGCCGAAAGCAGAGGCTAGTACCCGCCATTTTGACTGGCAAATCAACCTCTTGCAAAACCTCATCCTGATAACGAGCCGTCAAAGCCACTTCTGCTGTCCCCGTCAAAACTTGGCCATCTTGAGTGCGATAATGATCTTCATCGCCCCAAGGAAAATAACCCGTCCCGATCATGGTTTCTTTGTTCACCATCACCGGTACAGTCAAGGGCATAAACCCTTCTGCCAACAAAAGATCCATCGCATAGCGCAATAAAGCTTGCTCTAATAAAACACCATCGCCTTGCAAAAAATATGACCTAAAACCAGCAATCTTGACTGCTCTTTTGGTGTCCAGCATGCCCAACTTTTCCATCAATTCTTGGTGGGGTAGGGGATTAAATTCAAAATCTGGCTTTTCCCCTTTGGTTCGCACTACTTCGTTACCACTTTCATCTGCACCAACGGGCGTATCGCCAGCTGGCACATTGGGCACTTCTAACATCAACTGCCAAAAAGCAGACTGAGCTTGCTTCAATTCTGGTTGGATTGCCCTGAGTTGTTCTTTTATTTTTCTACCAATGTTGATTTGCTCTTCAGTTGGCTTGCCACCGCCATGTCCAATTTTCCTGGCATGAGCATTGGCCTCTGCTTTCAAAGCTTCCACTTTTGGCAAAAGCTCTCGCCTTTGCCTATCAATAATTAACAAATCATCGATCACCTTAGGATCAAGATTTTTATTGGTACAAGCAGTTTTGACTAATTCGGGATTTTCCCTGATAAATTGGATACTAAGCATAGTGGTATCATTTTAACACATTTAATTCCTCTAAAATCTGTTTTGTCCCCACATCATGATAAAACCCATTTTTAATTTGAAAGGCATAAGTTTTGGTTTTTTTTATCAAAAAAGGAATAATGGCGCCAGGAGAACCTAAATTATTCGCCTTATTATCCGCATACTCACGCACCAATCTCAAGTCATTTTTAGGATAAATATAGATAGGCACCGATTGAAAAGTCGACTTTGGTTCGTCTGGTTTTTCTTCAAAATTTATTAATTTGTCACCATCCAACACCGCACAACCCAATTTGTTCCTAATAATTTCCTTGTCGCACGCATCATAAACAACATTTACAAAACCTCGTTTCTTTTCATAAAAGTTGATCAGTTCTGTAAAATCTAATGAAACCAAAGTATCGCTAGGTAAAACCAGCAGATCATCCTCCCAACCCAACTCATTCAACGCCAACAACAAATCCCCAATTGCCCCCAAACTTTTTTCTGAGTCACTCACTCCATTATTTAGTAATTTAATTTTATTATATTTTTCATTTTTATCCAAAAAATTTTTAAAATAAGGAAATGCAACCTGATTACTAATGAGTGCAAACTGATCAATTTTGGGATTATCGATGATCTTATCTAAAACATTAAGAATGATTTCTTTACCTTTAATTTTCAACAAGCCTTTGGGGAAATTTTTGGTGAGGGGATGAAGCCGAATACCAAATCCAGCCGCTAAAATTAAAACTTTCATATTACTCTAAAAATTTCAAACTATACATCAAAACAATCCCTACCATGAAAACTACAAAAGAAGTTAGGGCTCTGCCTGTTTTTTCTTCTTTGCGAATCTCTGGTAGTAAGTCAGCGGCGGCAATATATAAAAACCCACCAGCGGCAATTGGTAACAAATAGACAGTCAAACCTTCGATCAACCCTGCCAAAAAATAACCCACCAAAGCGCCAGCCAAAGCCAACAAAGCGGTCATAAAATTAAAAAACAAGGCTTTTCTTTTGGTAAAACCAGCTCCAATTAAAACCCCAAAATCACCAATTTCTTGGGGTAGTTCATGTAAAATAATTGCCACGCTGGTTACTAACCCCAACCGGATATCTGTAATAAAGGAGGCTGCAATAATCATTCCATCTAAAAAATTATGGATTCCATCGCCAATTAAATTCATATAGCCGAAACTATGAACTTTGCACTTCTTACTATGTTTGTGTTTACTATGATGGCCGTTTCCATAATGAGGCTGATGACAATGCCTCCAATGAAGAATTCTTTCTATCAGGTAGAAACCTATAAACGAAGCCAAAACTACCGTAAAAAGAGTATCTATATTGATCGATTCACTTGCTTCTGGCAAAAGATGAAAAAAGGCTCCTCCCATCAGCGTTCCTGCGGAAAGAGAAATAAGAAAAACAATCATGTTTTTTACAATTTTCTCACCGGTAAAAAAAACCAACAAACCTATCATTGATAAAAGACTAATGATGGTGGTGCTGACGATGATATATAAAAGGATCACAAAAACATTATAACTTGCCTAAGGCGTAGAATTAAAGTGCCACTCTTTCATACTACCATCAATCCATCCATCCAAAAATTGTTCTAAATATTCTTGTTTGTTCTGCTCACCGGTTAAGTATTTCAAACTTCTTGAGTTGACAATTATTCTTGGCGCAAAATTAATTAATATAGAAAGAAAAATAGTAATAATAATTGGCCAATAATATTGGGTATGTTTTTTAATAAATGAACTCAATATATTGAAATAGAAAAGAGTTAAAATGATAAAACCAGAAATAGCGTAACGAGTCGAAGGAGGCGGAAGAAACCACCACAATAAGTATTGTGACAAAGCAAAAATTAATAAAAATAAATTTCTTTTTTCAAAAATTTGTTTGTAATTATAGACAATCAAGGGCAAAAAGATTATAAAAATAAAACTAATATAATCTTTTGTCAAAAATAGCTCAAAAAGTGAATTTGGCAATTTAAGGAATCTTGACCATAAATGCATCCTAATAGATGAACTTCCTCCAATTCCCCCCAAATTATTCAAATGAATAGTAAAAGAATAAAAAGGGTAACTAGTTTTCAGATAAGCAAACAAATAAAAGGGGAGGGGTAAAAGAAACGAAGTAAATAAAAAAATCAACGCCCTCTTAATTTTATCTTTCTTAGAAAAAACAAAAATCAATAACAGATAAACCGGAAGTAAAAATAAACTAAAAAGTTTGCTGGCCAGCGAAGCTCCAAAGAACAATCCCGCTTTAATTAAATCCCTATTTCGCTCCCCATTTTTTTCAAAAAGAAATTTATACAAAAAATATAAAGCGGTAAGTTCAAAAAAGGCTTTCGCCAAATCAACATAAAAGCTAGCTGATTGCCAAGCCACCACCTGAAAAGTGCTCACTAATAAAACTAACAATAGGGATAAAAAGACATTAAGAAATTTTCTAGACAATTTGTAAGAAACATAAATTAAGCTTAATCCAAAAAGATAAGCAACTGCTTTGGTTCCAAAATCACCAGCTATTAGAAATCCTAAAGCAAAGTGTAAATCGGCAAAAAGTGGGTTGACCGATTGATATAGATTGGGTAAATAAATTAATCCTTTATTCTCTAAGATCTCTTTGACAACTGGCAAGTGATACCACAGGGCGTCAAAACCAGTTTCTGGAACAAAGACTTGCAACAAATGAGAAAGCCAAACAACAACAATTGAAACAACTAATAGTGGTTTGTCGGTAAACTGTTTCACAAAAGCGCCTCATCAATTCAGACAAAGCGCTTCTATTCTACTATAAGAAAATTTATTTTAATCTACAAAAGTCAGGGCTGTCCCAATTCTGTCTGCGCGTCCAGTTCTACCGATACGATGGATATAATCCTCGTATGATTCTGGCAAATCATAATTAATGACATGAGTCACATTATTGATATCAAGCCCACGAGCGATCACATCGGTCGCAATCAAAGCTTGAACGTGGTCTTCCCTGAATTGCTTTAGGGCGCGCTGTCTTTGGCCCTGAGACTTATTGCCATGAATAGCATTGACCTTAAAACCTCTGTTTTGAAGATCGCGTGACAATCTTTCTGCACCGCGTTTAGTACGACCAAAAACCAAAACTTTTTGGAAACCATCGGTAATCAATAAATCATGTAAGACATCGATTTTTGCTCTGCCTTTAATTTTGACAATTTCTTGATTAACATTGGCAGCGGTATCTCCAGTTTTGACAGAAATAGAAACAGGATCGACTAAAAAGCCCTTCATAATCTCTTTGACTCTGCTGGTCATAGTGGCAGAGAAAAACAAAGATTGTCTGTCGCGAGGCAAACGATCAATAATAGCTCTGATTTCATGAACAAAGCCCATATCGAGCATTCTGTCCACCTCATCCAAAACAATATTGGTAAAGTCTTCAAACCTGATTTTTCTTCTTTGGTTAAGATCTTTAATTCTACCTGGAGTCCCAATAACAAATTGAGGATTTCTGCGCAAAGCATCGATTTGTCTACCAATAGCAGATCCACCAATACAAATGGCAGAATAAATTCTCATATTGCCAGCAAAAGCCATCAATTCATCACGAACCTGAAGAGCGAGCTCTCTGGTTGGAGCGATGATCAAAACTTTTTCATTGGGGTTTTCCATAATTTTATTGAGCAAAGGAACCAAAAAAGCGGCTGTTTTACCAGTCCCAGTATTAGCAATTCCCACGACATCCCTGCCATTTAAAATATGAGGGATAATTTGGTCTTGAATTGGAGTAGGAGTGGTATAACCTCTGTTAGCAATATTACTTTTAAGCTGATCACAAATATTAAAATCACCAAATTGATGGGTAACTTGATACTCTTGCTTTGGTTCTGCCTGAACGTTAGTTTTTTGGAGTCCAACTTGAGTGATCAAGCGAGAAGGATCAAAGGTTGCTTGATTAAATCTGCCTCTACCATTTCTGCCACCGCCACTGCGACCACGGCCGCCACCAAAACCACCAGAAAAGTTTCTGCCACCACCGTTGCTGTTACTACGACTTCTAGAGCGGTAGTTGAAACCACTGCCACGGCTAGAATCACCACTTGAGTTGCGGCTCCCAAAACTACGACCACGACTAGAGCCGTTGCCATTACGAGAATTAGAATTAGAGCGTTTAGAATTACGCATAGATTACTTTCTTAGATTTGTGGCGAAATAAAAAAATTAAAGATAAATTTTCGCTACGAGTCTTTTTTAAATAAGAAGGTTAAAGACAAGAAGCAAAAATTAAGGGGAATAAATATTCTTAAAAAAAGTTGCGTGCTTAAACCAAGTTGAGAGATATTTAATTTATTGCAAATTTATTCTGAAATAAACTTAATATCTAACAACAGAGTGGAAGTATAACACAAAAAGGGGGGGGTGTCAAACTATGGGATAATGTAACGATGTTCCCCGACAATTTAGCTCCTTGCACCACACCCATAAAAAGTTTTAGACTGTCTATAGCACCAATTAACAAAAAAGGAACAAATAAAATGAAAAAAATTAAATTAGGCTTGATAATTACCGGAGTTCTCTTATTAGGAGCAGGCTGTACTTTATTTGGGGGAGGAGACAAAACTGGCGGAGAATTACTGCCCACAACCTCTAAAGAAAGCTTTAGTGGTACTTTCAAAGCCGCTCTGGCTATGGGCGTCCCTATGAAATGCACCTATGTCATGAATGGCATTAAATCTGAAGGTTGGGTCAAGGGTAAACAATATATTGGTCAAACTCAAATGACCAAGGGAGTAGTCAATACCCTGATGAAGGGGGATTGTATGTGGAACTGGGGTGAGGGTGAAACTACTGGCACTACTATGTGTTTTGATACTACTGATGGTAAGAGTATTTGGGATGATGCTGGCTCAAACATGCCAGACAAGGTTGACTGCGCTCCCGCAGCTATCACTGACGCCAAGTTCACACCACCAGCCAATGTTAAATTCCTTAACATGGATGATATGTCTAGTGGAAATGTTTCAGAAGAAGATTTGCAAGAGTTGAAAAAAACTCAAACCATAGATTTCCAAGGTTTTAAAGAATAGGAAAAACAGCCAAACCCTATACTGTTTAAAACCAAATTTCTTGTAATTGACTAGAAAATCCTGAAAAGGATTTAAATAGAATCTACGCTAGAGTTTTTGTACTTGAGGTGATAGACTATTGAACCTGCCCCCTGTAATCCAGCCAAAAACAGGCTATGCCAAGAACCAAGCGCCACCCGTGACGCCCTTTGGACTGGGCAATTGAGCTCAGAACAACAAAAACTAATTACTATATTCTAAAAATGCGTCATTCAAAAGAAATTTCATGCTCCAATTTAAATTTTTCTGCCTCATTTGATAGCGAAGATATAACCTCCTTTGAAAAAAAACTTGATGAAATCGCCTCCAGAAGACAAATCGACGAAAACAATTCGGCTATAGATTTAAATGAGCAGGAAAAACAAATTATACAAAAATACA
>Ga0114923_10003800_pt1 | contig 10142 bp, 9 predicted proteins | sample SumtaG_FD_89578 | JGI IMG/M metagenome (GOLD analysis project Ga0114923, IMG submission 89578) | Deep subsurface microbial communities from Indian Ocean to uncover new lineages of life (NeLLi) - Sumatra_00157 metaG | ecosystem: Environmental > Aquatic > Marine > Oceanic > Sediment | place: near...
ACCTGATTGTTATTCAACCGTGGGATAACAATATCATCAATGACATCGATAAAGCCATCCGCAGTTCCAATCTCGACATTAATCCTATTTCAGACGGGAAAGTCATCAAGCTGCCGGTCCCCCCCCTGGATGAACAGCGGCGACTGGAGATCATCAAAACTTTAAAAAAATATACCGAAGAACGAAAAACCGCTGTACGGAACACCAGGAGAGAGTATCGCGAGATGATTAAATTGATGAAAGAAGAGAAAGAAATATCGGAAGACGAGGAAAAACGGGCCTATGAAAACCTGCAAAAAATAATCGATGGACGCATAACTAATCTCGAAGAAATCGAAAAAATCAGGGAAAAACATATAATGGAAGACTAGACCGGTGGGCAGTGGACAGTGGACAGTAAGCAATAAAGGATGTAGATGACAGAGATAGTGGAAGATATCGACGTACTTGAAAGTTTTCATACGGTTGCCAGTTATGAATTGGACTCTTTCGGCCATGTCAATAATGCTTATTTTTTAAATTACCTGGAAAAAGCACGCTGTGATTTTATGCGCTTAAAAGGATTAAATTTTAATGATTTTTTTAAATGGCACAGGTACCCTGTGGTGGTGCGAGTCGTCCTGGATTTCAAACGTCCTGCCCTGGCCGATGATCAATTGTTGATAAAGGGATGGATTGCCAAACACACCGCCACCAGCTTTACAATGAAATACGAAATTTTTAACCGGGATAACGAGCAATCGATTTTAACCGGTGAAACCTTTCATGTGTTTGTGGACGACAATAACCGGCCCTCACGCATCCCGGAAGAATTTAGAAAAAATTTTTTGAACCTGAGTTGAACATTTAAGGAGAGTGTGACATGAAATTTAGACAACCTTTACTTTTATGCGTAATCTTGATGATTGTATTGGCATTACCAGCGATACCCGGAACAAAATCCGCAGGTAAAAGCGAAATCCCCGATTATTCCCTGACCGAAAGAAAGGATATTCCCGTGGAATATACCTGGCGAATAGAAGATATCTATTCCTCCCCGGATGAGTGGAAAAAGGAAAAAGCACGGGGCAAAAAAATGTTGGGGCAAATCGAAAAAATGTCCAAAGATTGGACCACCAGCCCGCAAAAGATGCTGGCGTTAGCCAAACTGGTCGATGAAATTGAACTGACAGGGGAAAAATTATACGGTTATGCCAGGCTGCAAAGCGATGGAGATATGAGCAACTCGACGCTTCAACAAATGAAAGGAGAGATACAAAACTTTTATGTCCAATTTAATACCAAAACCTCTTTCGTCGAGACCGATGTCCTGCTATTGGGGAAAGAGAAATTTAACCAATACCTGCAAAAAGAACCCGGTTTAAAACCCTATGCTTTCGGGGTTGAAAAAATCCTGCGAACCAAAGACCATGTGCTTCCCCCGGACCAGCAAAAAATCTACTCTCTCTCCCGGTTATTTTCAGGAACTCCCGGTAGGGCATCCCGCCTTCTCAATGATGTGGACCTGCCTAAGCCGGAGGTCACATTGTCCAATGGGGAAAAAATCATCCTTAATTATGCCAATTACGCCCGTTACCGGGCGGCAAAGAATCCGGCCGACCGGGCCCTGGTGGTTAAAATCTACTGGAAAAATCATAAACAGTTTGAGAACACTTTCGCCGCGCTGTTTGACGGCGGTATAAAACAACATCTCTTTTATACCCGCATCCATAACTATAAAGATTGCCTGGAAGCCAAGTTGTACAGCGATAACATCGATCCCGCGGTTTATCATAACCTGGTTAAATCGGTGCGGGAAAACCTGGAGCCACTTCACCGTTACATCAAATTAAAACAGGAACTCCTGGGCCTGGATAAATTCAGGTATGAAGACATCTATGCCTCTTCGGTAAAAAGCATTGATAAAAAGTATACCTATGACGAAGCCCAAAAAATAATTCTCAAGATGATGGAGGTATTGGGAAACGATTACACCGCTGCTCTTAAGGAAGCGTTTGCCAACCGGTGGATCGACCGTTATCCCAATAAGAACAAACAAACCGGCGCCTATTCCGGCGGCATTTACGGCGTACACCCCTATATCAAGATGAATTATGACGGTTCATACCGTAATCTTTCCACCCTGGCCCATGAACTGGGACATGCCCTGCATTCCTACTTCTCCGATAAAACCCAGCACTATATCAATGCCGATTACCCCTCTTTCCTGGCTGAAATCGCTTCCACTTTTAACGAAAATGTGTTGATGGACTATTTGCTAAAAAATGAAAAAGATGATCTTTTTAAGCTTTACATACTGGATGCTTACATGCAGCAGGTCAAAGGGACCCTGTACCGGCAAACCCAGTTTGCCGAATTCGAGCTGGCCATGCACCGCCGGGTGGAAGCCGGGAAAACCCTGACTGCCGAATGGTTGAATAAAAAATACCTTGATTTGACCCGTTTCTATTATGGTCATGATAAAGGGGTCACTGAAGTGGGCGATTATATCCAGGACGAATGGGGCAATGTTCCCCATTTTTTCTTATATTACTATGTCTACACTTACAGCACCGGGATGATTGCTTCGACAGCCTTAGCAGAGATGGTGATAAAGGGTAAAAAGGAAGAACGGGAAAAATTTCTCAATTTGCTCAAAGCCGGTGGCAGCCGCTATCCCCTGGATACCTTAAAGCGTGCCGGGGTAGACATGACCACCTCCAAACCTTATGAGGCCGCTTTCAAACGCTACAGTCACCTGGTATCGGAAATGGAAGCCATCGTTAAACGGCTGAAAAAGAATAAAAAAATATAAGAGGAGGTTGAGGTTTTTGACTCTAAAATTCCCAAAAATTTTTTTTTGAGGTTTTTTTTTGTGAATTAGTATATAATAAGGGAGTGAAATTAAAAAAATAAAAGTTAAAGGAGGTACGGATGGTTACATTAACGCTTTCATTTAAAGAGTTACTCGATTTTCTCAGGATAAGTATCAAGAAATTACCCAAAATCCTGGAAGACCTGGAATGCGATAAAAACCGCTTTAGCTTGCTTATTCCCAGGAAAAATGCTTCGGACATTCCCATAGATGTACTTTTAAAATTTTCCGCCAATACCTTTCGATTGACCCTGGACGCTGGAGAGATAAAAGAACTGGGCAAATTTAAATTCACTACCGGTCAACTGTTTGATTTTTTAAAGCAAAGCATGGGGAAAAATTCCGAGTTCTGGAAATCGTTGGAGTACAATGACGATGACAAAGCCTTTCATTTTACTATTAAACCGAAGAAGGAATCCCCAGACAAAGAGCCCCCGTTCAAAAAGCCGATAGAACTCCTGGCAAAACTGGTGCCCCATGACGACGACGGCTTTGAACTCCGGGTTAAAGCTGTCCAGTAAAGAAATAAGGAGGAGAACATGGGTAAGATAACGGTTTCATGCAATCAAGCGGTGAAATTCCTGAAAGACCATGAATTTGAATTTATGGAACAATTGACCGGGTTCAAATTCCCGGACGATACCATCAAATTTAAGGTTAAAGTAAAAGTTATTTTGGGTATCAAGATCAAGCCCCCCATAATAATAAAATTCAAATCCTTTGATAATGGGATTCTTCATGTGGAGGCAAATAGCTCTGATATTCTCGAGGTGATCTTAAAAATCTTTTTAGGTACTAAGACCAGTATCGATAAGTTTTTGAAGAAAAATAAACTGGATGAGTTCATCAAAAGGGAAAAAGACAAAGATTTGGATTTTGAAATCAAAGTCAATAAATTACTGGAAGAAAAAGCCAAAATAAGAGGGATCACAATTAAAAATATTCAAATTAAAGATAAAAAAATCATCATTAATTTTAACGTCAAATAAGTTTCTAAAAAAAAGTTTTCGGGGGGGTCCGGGGGGGCGGTTTTTCAAAAAAGCCCCCCTGGCCACCGGAGGCATAAAATGAGTTCTCGGGCAGCCCCCTAGTCTTCAAAGGGAACGTTTACCACTTTTTCGGCGATCTCTTTTTCCAGGGCAGCGATTTCGCTTTTAACAGTCTCCAGGATTTTTTTCATGGGTACGATAGTGGGTTCTTTAGCGGTGCGGCGTTTCAGTTCAACGCCCCCTTTTTTCATGGAACGGCTGCTGACCATTAAACGCAAGGGCATACCCATCAAGTCTGCATCGGCGAATTTAACTCCCGGCTGTTCTTTGCGATCGTCATACAACACCTCCACCCCCTGCGCCTGGAGATCATTGTAGAGCTTATCCGCATTTTTTTCTATCTCTTCATCTTTTCCCGGCAGCAGCACCAGGTGAACCTGGTAAGGGGCCACGGAAACCGGCCATATCAGTCCATTTTCATCGTTGTGCCCTTCAGCGACGCAGCCCAGCAAACGACCGCTGCCAATGCCGTAAGAACCCATAATCACATACTTTTGCTTGCCATCCCGGTCTAAGAACATACATCCCATGTTTTCGCTGTACCGGGTTCCCAGTTTGAAAATATTCCCGGCCTCAATGCCGCGGGACGTTCTCATCGGTGTACTGCATTCGGGACAGCAAGCACCGTCACCGGCTGCTGCGATATCACAAGTAATAGTCGGCTTAAAATCCCGCCCCACATTGACATTTAACAGGTGGTATCCCTCCTCGTTGGCACCTCCCACCAGGTTGGGGGATTGGGGAATAATGTCGTCCACCACCACAATGATATCTTTCAAACCGACAGGAGAACCGTATCCCGGTTCCGCACCGGTGGCGCGAATTTCTTCCTCTGCGGCCGGGACCAGGTTTTTGGCTTTCAACGCATTGGCCAGCTTGGTTTCATTCAGATCCATATCCCCCCGTACAATGGCAAGGACAAATTTTTCCACATCCTTATCGTCTTCATTCACCGTAGCCATCATGAATAATGCTTTTGCCGTTTTGGAGGCGGGAATTTTTAAAAACCGGCTCAGTTCTTCGATGGTCGAAGCCCCCGGGGTAGCCACTTTTTCCATGGGTTTTAAATCTTCTTTAGCCGGCACCGGTTTTTGAAAGCGGGCAACCTGGCGATTGGCGCGGTAGCCGCATTTATCGCAAATCAGCAGCGTATCTTCCCCGATAGTCGTCAGGTACATAAATTCGTGGGCCATACTGCCCCCCATGACCCCGACATCGGATTTCACCGCCAGCACGGGCAGACCGCAGCGGTAGAAAATATTAAAATAAGCCTGGTAATGGGCCCGGTACTGCCGGTCCAGCCCCTCGTCATCGGCATCCAGGGTGTAACTGTCCAGCATGGTAAATTCGCGCACCCGGATTAACCCGGCCCTGGGCCGTGGATCATCCCGGAATTTGGTCTGGATATGATAGATCAACTGCGGCAGTTGCCGGTAAGAATGCACTTCTTTGCGGGTCAGGTCTCCCACCACTTCTTCGTGGGTCATGGCCAGCAGCATATCGCGGCCGGTTCTATCTTTAAACCGGGCCATCTCCGCTCCGATCTGGTACCACCTCTGGGTCTCCTGCCAGACGCCGGCCGGGTTGATGACCGGCATGCTCAATTCCTGACCGCCGATGGCATCGATTTCTTCCCGCATAATATTTTCGATTTTAGTTAAAGACCTTTTTGCCGGCGGCATATATGTGAAAATTCCCGCGGCCAGTTGACGAATAAACCCTGCCCGTTCCAACAATTGGTGAGTCGTGGTTTTTGCATCCGAAGGAGCCTCCCGCAAGGTTTGACTGAACATTTTACTCATCCGCATTTCAATTCCTCCTGGTCATAAACTTCTATTCATTTTTTATAGTAAATATCTATTTTACCAGCTTTTTGACAAAAAATACACAGGGGATTTTTTTTATGCGGGTTTTGAGGCTTTCAATGGGAACAAATGGTTAGAGCATATTGCAACAGAGCCTCCGCATATAGGTTGGCTGCGCCGCAGCCCTAATTCCGTGTAAATTCAAAATCTGCCGCTCCGGTCACTTCGTAGCCACTCCCGTTCTCGTCCACTGCAAACATGAGCATTTCCATATTGTCCGGGTTACCGCCGTTAAAGATATCTCCCGCAAGGGATGAAGGGAGTTCGATAATAACATAAAGGCTGCCCAGATGCAGGCCGCTGCTGAAGTTTATAAAAATATCTCCTAAAATTAAGGGATAATTTTCATTATTTATTATTAGTGTAATTTGACCCGCTTCTTTAATGGTAAATTGCCAGGCTGTAATGGCTGCCAGCATATCTTCTCTTACAATATTGGATTGTTCGAGATTTACCGACGCAACCAGCCTAATGGTACTGGTGTCATCTTGTTGGGAATAAGACCCGCTGCCTTCCAATAACTCAACGGCCAATTGAATTTCGGCTTTACTACAGGATGTGTTAAACACCAACAAAATACTAACGAAAATTAAGATCAATATTGATTTTTTCATCACTATCTCCTATTCTTACCACAAACCGGCACAGGATAGGCACAGACCAAATGATAACGGGGTACGCCCTGCCTTCGTGCCTTTGCGGCCTTTATAAAAATATCTGTTTTCATTTTTTCTTTTTTAACGTTTTAACATTACTCATTATATACAAATATTAGAAGAATGCAATTTTAATTCCAAAAAAATCGACGGAAATACCACTTGAATTGTCCCATTTTAAGGACGCCAGTGGCCTTTGGATGGGACAACATTTAATTTGGGTTGATTTATTCTCTCTAATTTGCTATTGTTAAGTTTTTAAATTGCAACTTTCGGAGGTAACGAATGGGTATGAAAAAAATATTTGAAGAAGGCAAGAAAGAGTTTAAAAGACGGTCTGCGTTTCGCAAGGAGAATAAAAATCTCAAACAAAAGCAAAAGGTCTATTCGCAGCAATTGACGGAACTGGGAAAGAAGGCATGGGAATCAAAATTGGATATGAAAAGCTACGGCAATTTAGATAATTTGTTATCCGGCACGCAAAAGCAGCAAGATGAATTGAAGACCCAATTGGCTGAATTGGAAAAACAAAAGCAGGAGACGGAAGATAAAAGAAAAGAGAAAAATGAGTCTTATGAATCCCGGCAAAAAGAGGTGGCAGAGAAGAAAAAAGAAGTGGACTCCCGGTTAAATGAAGAGGAAAAGACCTTAAAGCAAGCACAAAAGGAGTCCGAACAAGCCAAAGACCGGTTGGACCGGATCGCAAAAGAGGAAGAGCAGTTGCATAAAAAAGCCACTGCCGCGGAAACCCCCGGGGAAGAAAAAAAACAAATCGAGGAAAAATTGGCTGGTTTCGCCAAAGAAAAAGAAGAGCTGGATAAGAAAGTCCAGGAAACCGACGATACCATTGAAAACACAACTGAACGAATAAAACCTATCGAGGAGGAGTCCTCGAAATTACAGGACCAGATCGACCAAATCCGGGCTGAGCAGCGAGAGGTGGTTGGAGAGCTGGATAAATCTCTTTCGGAAATCAAGAATCAAATAAATGATGGTAATAAAAAATTGACGGAAGTGACTAAAGAACAGGAGGAAAATTTTGGGCAGTTGGGTGAGAAACTGGCCGGTGCCGAGATTACTGATGAATCAGTACGGGCTGAATTTTCCGATGTTAAGACCACGGAAAAGGAAATGGCCGAGATAAAGGTGGAGATAGAAAAGCTGGAACAAGAAGGAACCCCTGAATCCCGCAGTGCCTTGTGGAAGATGGTCGGTTTGATCGGCGCCTTTTTAGCTGTGGTCGTCATTGTCATCGTTGTCCTGGTACTGTTGTTTGGCTCAGGGGACAAAGCAAAAGATCAAACGATAATTCCAGGTTTAACTCCAACCACGAAATCAATACCTCAAGACGTGCCAAGTGCCCTGGGAAAATACAAGAAGATGGCGGAATTATTGGGAAAGAAAAGTGAAGGCAAAAGTAAACAACCCCCAATGACCATGGAAGAAGCAAGGGAAAAGATGAATACGGCAACGGAAGAGATAAAAAAGCGCTCCCAACAGATCCAGGGCAAGGAAATCGTGGTGTCGGATAAAGCAGCATTGATAGCTGCACTGCCTACCGTCAGCGGTTGGCAGATGAAGGAACCCTCTTATGATAAAGGGAGTTTCGGTCAACTGGAGACAGCTCATTTAAGTACCGTATACACCTCAACCGGACCGGACCCACAGCAGATCGATGTGGATATCACCGATACCGCCACTGCATCCGCCATACTGCAAGTCACAAAAATGTTTTTTAGTATGAATATAAATCGCGAGGATGAAAACGGGTATCAAAAAATATCCACTTACAATAATATACAGGTGATTGAAAAGTACAGGAAGCAGCGTCAACGCATGGAAATCACCTTTATTGTTAAAGACAGGTACCTGGTGGTATTGCGATCTAAAGGAGAAAACATCCAGGCTCTTTTAAAAGCCTTTATGACAAAATTCGACCTGTCAAAGCTGCAATAGTAAATGGTAAACTAACCATCAATTACCCGCCACGCCAGGAGGTATCCGTTTCTCTATAATTCCAACCTTTAATAGTGAGGGTGTTCCTTACGTTTAAGTAACCACCGAATTGGTTACCAGAAAAATTGTTTCGCAAAAAGCAATAATTGAAGTAGCCGTTGATTTGGAGTCGGCAGAATTCCATATTCCATTGACTCCTTTTTGATCTACACCCCTGAGCCCGTGGTTTCCTTTATTACCCGTTCCATCCATATTCTTTTAAAGAAGAAATTGAACCGGCCCGACGGCCTGGCGGATTTGGATATAAAGGTTCTTGACCCGGCAGCGGGAACGGGCGCATTTCTTGTGGAGGCAGCCCGGCTGGCTGCTGAAGAAATAGTGGGAAAATACGGTGAAGAAGCCGGGAAAATCTTTCTCCCTTATTATTTATCGAACAACCTTTACGGCTTTGAAAAGATGATGGCGCCTTATGCGGTGGCTTGCCTTAACATGGGTAATATACTGGATACAATGGGTGGCGTAGGTGAAATTTCGCCTGTCCCTTAAAACATTCTGTTGACTTTGAGGGTGATTTTAGGCAAAATACCCTTGAAATGAACCAACAAATCGGTTTACATAACAAAGGAAAGGGGCCGAACGCCGATATGCTGATGAACGCTGATGATTTTGGTTTGAAATTGGAAATTAGAAATTAGGAAAAGCATAAGCATAATCCAAATTTCAAATTTCAAATTTCAAATTTCCATTAGCTCTTTCATCCGCCTGACCGCTTTTTCCAGTCCCATGAAGGTGGCGTTGGCAATGATGGAGTGGCCGATGTTTAACTCTTCAATTCCATCCATTTCAGCAATGGGAGTAACATTTTGATAGGTCAAACCATGTCCTGCCAGGATTTTGAGATTCACCTTTTGGGAAAATATCAGCGATTTTTTTATTTTATCCAGTTCCAGTTTTGCGTAACTGTTATTCCAGTTTTTAGCGTACTCCCCGGTGTTTATTTCAATGATTTTTATTCCCAGCTTGTAGCAGGCTTTGATCTGGTCCATATCCGGGTCTACAAAGATGGAAACGGCCATTCCCGCGGCCTTGAGATTCCCGGCCACCTCTTCGATTTTGTCACCATACATTAATACATCCAACCCGCCGGTGGTGGTGACTTCATCCGCTGTTTCAGGAACCAGGGTACAGACATCGGGTTTATGTTTCAGCGCCACTTTGACCATTTCCATGGAAGCGGCCATTTCCAGGTTTAATTTTGTCTTGACAAAGGCTCTCAATAATTCCAGGTCCCTCTCCTGGATATGGCGGCGGTCCTGTCTTAAATGGATGGTAATGCCGTCGGCCCCGGCCAGCTCTGCAATGGCTGCCGCGTATACCGGGTCAGGTTCATCGGTCATCCTGGCCTGCCGCAGCGTGGCAATGTGATCGATATTTACTCCCAATTTCATGTTACTCTCCTTATTCTCATTTTCCTATAGTAGATTTAATTAATTGTTCAAATTTTACTATATTTTCATCGATGATGGATCGATGTTCCGATTCCATCATAATCCTTATTATGGGTTCGGTCCCGGAATAGCGGATCAACAGCCGGGAATTATCACCGTATTTACCTTCGAATACCCGGATCATCTCATTTAACTGTTCCCAACCCTTTAAATCCTTTTTTTTCCTGATGGTGATGTTTTCTAACACCTGGGGATAGAGCCGCAGTTGGTCAAAGGCATCCGCGGGGTCGATCTCCAGCACAGCCAGGGCTTTG
>Ga0114923_10003801_pt1 | contig 10137 bp, 6 predicted proteins | sample SumtaG_FD_89578 | JGI IMG/M metagenome (GOLD analysis project Ga0114923, IMG submission 89578) | Deep subsurface microbial communities from Indian Ocean to uncover new lineages of life (NeLLi) - Sumatra_00157 metaG | ecosystem: Environmental > Aquatic > Marine > Oceanic > Sediment | place: near...
ATTGTCCGCTTCACGGATCAAAAAAGTAAAGGTCAAAAATTCATTCAAATATTTTTCAAATTCCCAGGCCCTCTCGGTTTTAAAATACTGCTTGAGATTTAACTCACTTTCTAATAACCCGATATCAAAACTTAAGGTGTTCTCATTCAAAAACATCCATACGGCCAATTTTTGCAGGATTTCCAACCGGTACTTGCCGGGAATAATAAAATCCAGCTCACTGCTTTTCCTGTGCAGCTCATCATCGATGCATTTTCGATAAAGATCGGAAGCATTAATGGTTTCCTTTTCTCCTTTTTCTTTGATAACTTCCGGTAAGTAATCCACGATCAATTGCAGCAAAACCGGCCGCTTTGCCAGGTCATGTAGATCAAAGATGGTTTTTATTTGTTCCCAATAATAATCAGGGTTTTCCGTATGGGTGTTAAGGTACTGCTGAATCTGTTCATCATCAAAGGGAAGCAGGTGAACAAATTGGTAATTTTTCTTACCGGCATGCTTAAATACTTCCTGCAGCTCGGCAGCGGACTGGAAATACTCCTGGCGGGCGGTTAAAATGATTTTACTATTCTCACAGCATTCGATTAATTGGCGGATTTTATCGAAATTCCTGCTCTTTTCATCCCCATCGATCTTTTGCGTCATTTCATCAAACCCGTCCAGCAGGATAACCAGTTCATCATTTTTGATGCGCTGCTTAAAACCGGCAAAATCGATATCGCTGATTCCCTCTTTACTGAATTGATTGACGATAAAGGATTCGATTTCTTTTTCAAACGACCGCAGCGGGAAAAACAGGGGGATGCGGTTTTTTTCATCTATTATGGCTTTGCCTGTTCCCGGTTCCAGCCGGTTGGCTGCCAACTGGTGCGACAGGTGCTTTAAAAAAGTGGTTTTACCTGTGCCGTACTCCCCCAAAATCACCAGGAAATCCTGTTGATCTTGGGCTAACCACTTATTAATAAAAGTATCCAGCGGCTTATGAGGAATCGACTCATACGCTTCTTCGGGTTTTTCCCGTGCCTTTTCTTTAATCTTTTCAATATCTGCTATTCTTTCCAGGTCCTCTTTTCCTCTTTTTTCTACTCGGGTTTCAGCGTTTAGATCAACATAATGATGATTATCCAGGAAATCCTTCTGAAAATCATCTCTCAAGCACTGCAAATACTTTTCCACCTGGAAAGCAAAACTCTTTTTCCGGCCTTGTTCCAACAATTCCATGAATTCGTTATATTTCTTTCGTTGAAAGGGGCTGGCGGCTTGGAGGGTAAAATGGTCAAAGACTTCGTTGAAATGATCGATCTCATGCTGTAAATCGGCAGCGGATTGGTATAAGAACTCCAGGTTACTAAGTTTTTTATTGGAAGAGAGTTGTTGTTCTATGATTTTTTTAAATTCATTTTGATTAACTTTGTACAGGTTCTGTTGGAAAGCTTTTTTTACTTCTTTTGCGGCAAAGAGCCAGGTCAATTCCAGGAGATTTGCATCTACCCCGTATTCCACCAGGGTATAAGCATAGATAGAATCAAAATCATCCTGCAATTTCCCAATTCCCAGGAGCTCCAAAAATTTTAGAACTTTGTGATTGTGTTCTAGATGTTTCCAGTTCTTTTTAACCAGGGACTCGACAATTTTTTTCGCGATCTCAATCGTTGTAAACATGTAAATATTATAATACATCCCGGTTTTATTTTCAAGTTTGATTTTCAAAAAAGGGTGACAGACAGGAATGTCCTACCATTCTAAACGGCTACTTTCTCAGAGAAGATATCTACCGGAACAGGGATAGTTCTATGCCATCTTTCTTTCGTTTGAATTCTTCGTTCAATTTCTTTAGCTATTTTTTCAGTGAGGAATTTTTCGCCGCACTGCTGACAAACCCCGGCAGGCACATCTTTAAAGATATATAACTTTCCTTTATATCGATAGTCTAATTCAACCCGTTTGCCTTTTACTTCCCCACCACAATAAGAACAATCTCCATATTTATGCATTAAATTTACCTCCTTTGATTTCCTCTTGTCCTATCGTCAATCCATTTCGCAAAAGAAGGGGACAGGCGAAAATATCCCGCTTTAGTTTGGGAATACAATATAGGGTTTGAAGCGCATGAGTTTTTTGTCTTTCCCGGCAATGGCCAGGAGTTTGCCCTCATCGTCAAAGAGCCTGAAATTGTCGCTGCTCTCAGCAGATAATATCCTGAGTATATCGCCGGGAATTAAAGGCATGCCGTTTAAAACCGCCTTACGACCTCCCTGGTTGACAATGATCTTGGGAAATTCCGGCAGCAGTGCTTCAATTGGGGTCACAACCTTTGATATCTCCCCGGCTTCCACATGCCGGGCTAATTCCTCCAGGGTATAAGCCTCATGCAAACCGAACTCTCCTACCCCTTCTCTTTTTAACTCCTCCAGGTAAGCCCCCACCCCCACTTTCTGTCCCATATCATGGGCCAGGGAACGGATGTAGGTACCCGAAGAGGTCTCTGTCCTGAACCACAGGGTCTTTTCATCCATCACTTTGCATTCCAGGGAAAATATTTCGATGGCTACCGGTTTAAGCTCAATTTCAACGGCCTTATTCTCCCGGGCATACTTGTAAAGGGGTTTCCCTTTAAACTTTTTGGCGGAATAGATGGGCGGTACCTGCAATTGTTTGCCTTTGAAGCCGGCAAGCAGGGCATCGATGTCTATCTTTTTTAAATCGACGGCTTTCTTTTCCGAAGTGGGTTCGCCCTCGGTATCGTAGGTGGTGGTGGCAAAGCCAAAGGTTATTTTTCCCATGTATAATTTCTTTTTTTTTATGTAGAAGTCAAAAAATTTTGTGGCATTGCCCATGCCGATGAGAATAAGGCCTTCGGCCAGGGGGTCCAGGGTGCCGAAGTGGCCGACTTTTTTTATTTTAAACAGCTTTCTTACTTTATCTACAACAGTATGAGAAGTAATACCGGGGGGTTTATTGACAACGATGAGTCCGTGGATCATTGCTTCATTTAAACTGCTTTTTTATGGTATTTATCACATCGTTTTTGGCACTCTCAAGGTCACCTTGATAAAAAAAACCGGCGGCATGGAAATGACCCCCACCATTATACTCTTTGGCCACTTCCTGGGAATTGGTTTCCCCCCGCGACCGGATAGAGATGCGAAAATGATTATCACCGATCTCTTTAAAGAAAAGCGTCACGTCTACCCCCTGTATGGACCGGGCAATTGAGATCACATCTTCTGTCTCGATATCTTTTAAATTGAATCGCTTTAAAAATTTCCGTTTGAAATCAATAATGGCGACCTTATCATTCAACCGCAATTCCAGGGTAGATAAAACCTTGGTGATCATTTGTACCTTTTCCATGTGATTGGAGTAAAAAAGCAGATCGCTGACCTCTACCGGTGTAAACTCACAGTTTTTCACCAGTTTGGAGGCAATACGCAGGGATTTGCAGGAGGTGTTGGAATATTTAAAGGAGCCGGTATCGGCAGTGATGGCAGCGTAAAGGTTAAACCCGATATCTCTTGTCAATCTAACCTGCAATTCAACAGCCAATTCATAGACCAGTTCGGCTGTAGCCGCGGCGTCGGCATCCACCCAATTTAAATTGCAGTTGTAGGAGCTGGAGGAGTGATGATCGATATTGATCGTATAATAGTCATCCAGGTGGGTCATACCGGTTCTCGATTCGGTTGCCCCTTCCACCAGGATCACAATATCAAAGGATTCGGGATATATCTGTTTATACCGGATCGCATGGTGAGAGGGCAGATCGGTTAAAGGGTATGGGGCCCTGTCGGTATTGTAATAATAAACATCTTTCCCCAACTGCTTTAATATTAAATATAGTGCCAGTCCACTTCCGATTGAGTCCGCATCAGGGCGGATATGTGAACTTATCACCATTCGCTGGGAATTCCTGATGGCTTCTGCGATTTTCTTTCTCATTTTCATTCTTGCTGCCTATCCCCATTTTATAGATATTAAATATAATCTTTACTAACGTTGACAATTTGAACCGGGTAATTGTCAAATATAAAATCTTCAATTTGGTGAAATGATTTTTCCACGATCATTTTTGATGTTGAAACCATAGCAACGGCGATCTGGATCTTTTGCCATAAATTTTGATAATCGCTCTCAACCAGGGAAATATTAAATTTATTTTTCAATTTTTCTTTAAGGCTGGAAACAATATGCCGCTTTTCTTTGAGGCTGTGCGAACAATTGGTGTGCATATCCACTATCATTATTCCTACAATCACTGTAATTCTTTTATTTTTGTTTCATATATTTCCAGTACATCGCCAATTTCAATGGAGTTAAAGTTCTTGATCTTTATACCGCATTCGGTCCCGGCGTTCACTTCGGAGACATCATTTTTTATTCGCCTGAGGGTCTCTAGTTCACCTTCAAAAACCAGGTCATTGTTTCGTATGACCTTCACTTTGGATTTTATGGTTACTTTTCCCTCTTTAACCAGGCATCCGGCAATAATACCGATTTTGGAGATCTTAAATTTTTGCAGTACCTCCACCGTTCCGACCAAGCTTTCGATGTATTCGGGAGCGATTTCACCTCTTATGGCTTTCCCGATATCCTCGATCAAATGATAGATGACATTGTATAATTTGATTTCAACCTTTTCATTTTTGGCCAATCCCATCAGCTTTTGGGGTGCTTTTACATTGAAGCCGATAATGATGGAACCGGAAGTTGAGGCCAGCAGTATGTCACTTTCAGTAATATTACCGACTCCTTGATGAATGATATTTATTTTTAATTTATCCTGGCTTTGTTTTAGCAGTATTTTTTCCAATGCTTCGCCGGAGCTAAAATTATCTGTTTTCAAAAGGATAGAGAATACTTTGTTTTTATTTTCCTCCAATTTTTCAAAGAGATTTTGCAGGCTTAATTTTTTTCCTGCTAAAACTTCACCTTTTTTGGCTTCTTTGCCTTTTTGTTTCCTGGAGTCGACAACTTTTCGTGCTTTTTCAATGTCGTGGGTTACCTGGAACAGTTCCCCGGCTTCAGGAATATCCTCGAATCCCATGATCTCCACCGGCAATGGGACTTCCGCCGTTGTTAATACGTCGCCATGGTCATCAAATATGGACTTGACTTTCCCCACGGCATTGCCGCAAATAAAGAAATCGCCCACATTTACCTGTCCATGTTGGATTAAAATGGTCCCCAGGGGTCCCAGTTGGGGGTCCAGCCGTGATTCGATAATGACTCCCCGGCCGGGAATACTTCGATAGGCTTTTAATTCCAGCATCTCCGACACCAGTATCAGCATTTCCAGCAGTGTATCGAGGTTTTTATTTTCTTTGGCGGAAATTTCAACGGATACCACTTCACCGCCCCAGTCTTCCACGGTGATATTGTGCCGGTTCAATTCTTCTTTTACTTTATCCGGGTTGGCCCCATTGATATCGATCTTATTAATGGCCACAACAATGGGGACTTGGGCGGAAAGTGCATGGTTGATGGCTTCGACGGTTTGAGGTTTCACCCCGTCATCGGCCGCCACCATCAATACAACAATATCCGTCACTTTTGCTCCCCTGGCCCTGATGTTGGTAAAGGCCTCGTGACCGGGGGTGTCGATAAAAATGATATCATTGTCATTAAATATTAATTTGTAAGCCCCTATCTTCTGGGTAATCCCCCCGGCTTCCCGGTCTGCGATCCGGGTGTTTCTCAACGTATCCAGCAGGGTGGTTTTCCCATGATCCACATGCCCCATAATCGTAACCACCGGGGCACGGGGAGATAACTCCGCTTTCAATTTCTCAATATGATTGGAATATATGTCATCTTCATAAGGAACAATATCCACCTCGACATTAAACTGTTTGCATATCTCTGTAGTGTCTTCAATGTCCAGGATTTGATTGGCGGCATATTCTTTTTTAAGCAGCCGCATCTTCTCTTCGATATCTTTCAATTTTAAACCTAATTTTTCCGCTAATTCCTTTATATTGATATAATTGGAGGTTTGAATCAGTTCCGGCAGGTTATCCAGTACCTGCTGTTTTTTCTTTTGTTCAGCTTCACGTTTTTTCTGTATTTCGGCTTCACGTTTTTTCTGTTTTTCAGCTTCAAGCCTTTTCTGCTTTTCGGCCTCGATTTGTTTCTGTTTCTCGATCGCCGATAGTTCCCGTCTCATTTTGTATTTTTTGGCAGGAGCTTTTTCAAAATTAGTTTTATATTTGAATCTTTCTTTTTTTCCCGGGCGCGCTTTGTTTTTTTTCCTTTCTTTTCTAACTTTATCACGACCGTCTGGTGGTGGTGTCTCTTTTTTCGGGGGTTCGGCTTTGCTTTCCTTTACTTCTACCTGTGCTGGCGGTTGAGGCTGCTCTTTTTTTATTTCGGTTTCAACGGCTTGGGGCATAGGCGGCGGGGGAGTGGGAGTGGGTGTGGGAGTGGGAATAGGGGCAGCCGATTCTTTTATTCTATCTATTTTCTCTATATCTTTTTCTTTCTCTTTGTCTTTTTCTATTACTTTTTCTTTTCCCTCTTTTTCAGCTTCCGCCTTATTTGTTTTTTTCTTCCTCTCTCTCTCTCTTCGATTAAATTCATTCAATACAGCAGAAAGCTTCTCTTTGTTATCGGAGAATTCTCGCAGTAACTCCAATTGATCCATTGAAATAACAGATGAATGGGACTTAACCGGGACATTCTTTTTTTTCAGGAAAAACATCGCCAGCTTATTGGAGATTTTGAATTGCTTTGTTGCTTCATGCAATTTTATAGTCTGCATTAGGTGATCCTCCTACAATTTTTTTTGAGTGATTTCCGTTCTATTTTCCATTCTATTGGTTAATTGGATATTCCACTTGGTTAATTTGGAAGCCAACTTTATATTTATTCCTTTTTTCCCGATTGCAGCGGAGAGAGTATCATCGGTAACGGTGACTTCAGCTTTATTTTCAACAGGGTCGGTAATTTTTACCTTTACGGTTTCAGCCGGTGTGAGTGCAGAGGCGATGAACCGTTCGGGCGAATTGTTCCAGGCAATCACATCGATCCGTTCTCCCCGCAGTTCTTTGGTTATGGAAAGAACCCTGTTACCATTCATACCCACGATAGCCCCTACCGGGTCTACTGTTTTATCGGTAGAATAGACGGCAACTTTGGTTTTAATCCCGGGTTCCCTGGAGATCGAATATATTTTTACAATCCCTTCAGCCACTTCCGGTACTTCCATTTTTATCAGTTCGGCAACAAAATCATTCATGTATCGTGTACCTAAAATCAAGGGCCCCTTGCCCTCCGGGAAAACCCGTTTGATGTAAAATCTGACTATTTCTCCCCGTTTAAAAACGTCTTTTGGGGATAATTCTTTGGGTGGTAAAATGGCCTCGCCGATATCAAGGTTAATAATGACATTACTTTTTTCAACCCGGTTAACTTCACCGGAGAGAAGGGTTCCGGTCAGGGGCAGATATTTTGCATAGATTTTTTGCTGTTCCGCTTTAAAGACTTTATGCATAATGATCTGTTTGGCGGTTTGAGCGGCAACCCGGCCTAGTGTTTCTCCCGGGAGGAATATTTTTATTTCGTCCCCTTCCCTGGCTTTTGAATCGTACCTGAGGGCATCTTTCCAGTTTATTTCCGCAGAGGGGTCTTCGACGTCTTTAACCACCAGCTTGGTGCTGTATACCTGGATTTGGCCCTTCTCTTTATCTATTTCGACATGGACGTCGGTGCTGTGCTCAAAATACCTGTCTGATACTGTCAGCAGAGCTTCTTCTATGGCAGAATAGAAAATGTCCGGAGAAATACCGCGCTCTTTGCTTAACTGTTTGATGCTCTTCAACAAATCTTCTGCCATTTAAGTTCCTCATTTTTTTTAAGTGTCCATTATAATGAATTTTTCTTAAAAAAGCAAATTTTATTTTAACCTGAGTTGATTTACATCTTATCTGACTTTTCCCTCCGCAGGGACGACGAGTCATATGACCCTATTTCCCATTAACGGGGGAAGACTTCCCCCGGATGATTTATCGTTTGAACCGGCAGGTTGGTTGTTCAATGTTTGAAATAATTTCCTTGTATTTCAAAAAAAAATATCATATAATTAGTAAGCTGTCGAACGTTGAAAATCGAAAAGGAAAAAAATGGATTCAAAAAAGATTATCGATTCTATCGAATTACCAACCCTGTCTAAAACACTGCTTGAAATCCTCGAAGTGGAACGATCAAACCCGGCGTCTTTCTTAGATGATATAAAAAAAATTGTCGAAAGGGATCCACTGCTTTCCGCTCATATACTGAGAGTTGCCAACTCTCGCCTTTACGGTTTTTCACAAAAGGTTCGCACCATCGCTCACGCCATCGGCCTGCTGGGGATTCGTAAAATAAGAACCATGGCTTTCTCTGTTTCGATTTTCGATTTTTTAAAAAAAGTAGACTATAAACCCGCGTACGGCAAGGTTTTTAATTTAATTTTAAAAAAGTCACTGCTTATTTCCGCTTGCTCAACCATCCTGGCCAAAAAAATAAATTACTTAAATCCCGAAGAATTATACGCCTCCGGCCTGCTGAGTGAAATCGGGGAATTAATTTTGTTCCTTCACTCTCCCGATCAATATTGTGAGATATATTCCGTCAACGATAAAAAAATAATTCAAAGAGAGAGAGAGCGGTTTAAAACAGATCATGTGAAACTGGGGGTTGAATTTTGCGACAGGTATCGACTGCCCAATTTTTTTAAAACGGCAATAGAAAATCACTGGGAATTGCAGAGCAGCGAAGAACACAGTAAAATTTCATTTATTTCCAATCAGATCGCAGAACTACTATTAACCGAAAACGAAGAAGATAAAATCTTTATTTTTAAGAAACTGGAAAATCATACGAAAAAATTACTGCACCTTTCCCTGTCGGAAATCAAGGAAACAATAAAAATACTTCCTAATATTATGGAGGCTTTTATCGGCGATTTCCCCGAAGTGCAAAAGGATCTGAATAAAGTGATCGAAACCGGCTCGTCGTTAATTATTTCGCTGATGAAAAAAGAACTGGACATGGCCATTTTAACCCGGGAGCTGACGGATACTCAAAAAAAACTGAGCAGGGAAAAGGTCTTTTTGTCCCATATGTTGAATTTGTCTTATTTCTTTTCCTCGTTGGTGCCGCCCTTAAAACTCATATCCTCTCTATTCGAGTATTTTGAAGATTTCATCTATGATTTTAAAATAGAATTTATTTACAGGGTTCTCGAAGAGGGGAATTATCTACTGATGAAGAGCAAAGAAAACATGGCGGGCAGTCCCATAGATATCAATCGATTCGGCAGTCTGCTGAAGTCGAAGATTTCCAATGAAACGGTTCGCCTGGAAAGGGAGGAAATGGAGCGGTTGGATAAAGCACCCACTGTTGTTGCCATGGTATTTCCCATTTCTTATCACCACAATTTTTTCGGTTTCTTACTATTGGATGTCGAAGAAAAAAGTTATTTTGACTTTGATCTTGAGATGACCTATGTGCAAATTCTTTCCAATATCGTTGCCAATTCATTCCAGAACTATTTGAGCTTTGAGAAGCTGAAAAAGGAGACCAACAAAAAGAAATTGGTGACAAAAGAGTTGTTCAAATTTGATAAAGAGTTAAATCATTCCAGGGAAACCCTGATCGAACTGCAAAAGGCTGAAATATTGGGAGAACTGCTGCCGGTTATCTTCCATAAACTGAAGAACAAGTTAACGCCTATCCTGGGATACTCCCAGATCCTGTTGACCAAGGTAAAAGACCCCGCCATCAATGAGAGAATCGCAAAGATTGAAAAAAATGCCGATGACCTGGTCAGCCAGTTAAATGCGTTAAGGGATTACTTTAAAGTAGAAAAGACAAGCAAAGAAAGAGAAAATTTAAATAACATCGTCAACCATTTAAAACCCTATTTTAACGAGATTGAAAGCAGTAAAAAAATAAAAATAATCATGGACCCGGATGAAACGATCCCCGACGATCTTTTAAATTCCGGCCAGATCGAGGCATTGATCATTAATATCGTTGATAATGCGGTGATTGCTATAGCAGAGAAAGGTTCAGCCGGTGGTATCATCCACATTAAAACCAAAAACGAACCGGTGGTAGATGGATACAAGTTGATGATTAAAGACAATGGCATCGGCA